>Ga0209156_10000377_pt1 | contig 36971 bp, 37 predicted proteins | sample GraSoiAngelo_124_FD_185881 | JGI IMG/M metagenome (GOLD analysis project Ga0209156, IMG submission 185881) | Grasslands soil microbial communities from the Angelo Coastal Reserve, California, USA - 14_0927_05_20cm (SPAdes) (version 2) | ecosystem: Environmental > Terrestrial > Soil > Grasslands... | reverse complement strand
CCGGCAGCTGAAACCGGAGGATGGCCTTCATCTTTCCATCCCGGATCTTGTTGTCTATCGGGTTCAAACCAGCGGCGTGGACCTGAACGAGAATTTCGTCCGGCTTGGGCACTGGTCGAGGAACGTCAGCGAACGCGACCTGATCCGGTCCGCCATAACGTTTGAAGACAAGTGCTCTCATGTTTTCCTGTGTTCGAGATTTTCGGACCCAATGGCTGCGTTCACAGGATGCGCGTAGTGACGCCTAACGAGAAAGAGATCAGCCACCCAGCACTTTGACAACAAAACGTTGCAGTTCGCGGACCTTCACAAAGTGCTGGGTTGGCTGCATCGCTTGGTTAGATGCGGACGTCGTTATCATCCGCGCGGCGCGATTGGCCTGCCACTTCGGATAAATAAAACCAGCGATATGGCAAACATGAGCAGTCCGACAGGACAAACGATCAGAGCCAGCAGCTCGGCGAAAAAAGAGATATCCGGCACTCGCATCGGCTGTGGACGCTCAGCAATGAAGTCGGCCAAATAATGCAAGGTCTTCCCGAGCGGACCGAAAACAGGAGCAACTGTCAGCAATCCGCCGACGATCATCGCGACCAAGCTTGTCCGACTGCGTCGCCGAGAGACGGAGTTCATGCATCTAACGAGACCAAGCTGAGCGACTGCCACCCTCAGCGGGCTTTGCTTCAACTGAAACCGTTTTAGTCATCTGAAAGGTAAACGCGCGCCGGGTGGCAGTTCGCTCCAGCGCTTGGTTAGATGCATCGTTCTGCGTCCCTCCGCCGCAACGCTTCTGTCATATTTCGGTCGCGGCAGCTATGAGTTAGGTGTGGTTGCGGGCGCGAGGGCTTGCACATTGGGGCCCTTAATTAGAAGCCATAGCGCGAACACCATTTCACCAAGCACCACAGGTTGAGCGAAGCTAAACGCGGTGTCGTAGTAAGCCGGGAACACTAAGGCTATCACGCTGACAACCAGCCAGCCGAAACAGGCGACCATCAGCCAAAGACCAAGGAACTGCGGCAGGAAGCCCGAGCGGAAGACGAGCAGACCCAACGGAAACAGCCACAGACCCGAAAACACCTCATTGATCAAAAATCCCTGACCGTGAAGGCGAATGAACAACATTGCCATGGCTTCACGCTGCGGCTTATCGATCACGACGAGAAAGTCAGCGCCGCGGAATAGAATCACAGCCGCAAGGCTATTCAGCGCATTCAAGAAACCGACTGCGGTGGAGACCAGAACAAAGCCGACCATTACAAAAGCCCACGTGCGGTTCACATCGAAGAGCAATCGGTAGAGCAGAAAGGCCAAGCAAAGCAAAATCACGTGCGTAAAAAGATCACCGAGGATGGAAAAGCGGAAAAGAGTCTCATGGGCTAGGATGTTTTCGGCACTGGCCGTCGCGTTTCCGCGCGCGATGAGTTTGCCCGGAAGGTAAGACCAGAAGTAGATGGCGAGGGGCAGTGTCGATAGATAGACGGCACCCGCAATACGTGCTGTTTTGACGATTGGAGACATGGATTCTTCTTTCGTTGATGTTTTACATTTGAATCAGGGCGGAGCGCGACAGCGGTGAACTTAGCCATGTGACCTGCATGATGATTAACATGCTCCCTTTGGGATTGAACACGAACGCTTATTCGCCACACACAAGCAAACGACCGTAATCGCTGCAGCGCGGCGTTGCATCTAACGAGAACAAAATGAGCGACGGCCACCGAGAGCGAGCGCTGATTGCAGCGCAGAGATCCTAGTTACGTGAGATGTGAACGCGAAGCGGGTGGCCGTTCGCTCCATCGCCGGGTTAGGCGGCCTAGTCACCCGGAATCAGGCCGGTTGCTCAGCACCAAGAGCGTCATGCCCTCTGGGCCGGGGACAATCTTGCGCTTGGTGGCCGCACCGACACGAATCAGGAAGCCACGCTGCATCGGATAGGTGTGCCCCTCTGCGTGGAGAGTCCCGCTGCCCTCAAGCGAAATATAAAGCTCCTCCTCATTGTCTGCGGCGTGGTCGTGCTCAGGATAGTGGTCCCAATGGGGCGGCATCCTGATGGCGTTCATTCCGAGCGTGCAGAGGCCGAGACTCTTGCCGGCGAAGAAAAACTGCTGCCCATGCTGAAATGAGCCGGCGTAACGCTCCATCTCGTCGAGGTTCTTAATTGTGATGTCTGGCATATAATTGTTTTTGGTGAATGGGTTTGATTTGCCGTGTGCGTGTATGCCGCCTAACGAGAACAAGATCAGCTACAGGCGGAGCGCGGCGCGGCCTGTGCGGGCAGGTCTGCGGGTCTGAGCACAGGCCGTGACACGCGGAGCCTGTTAGCTGCATCGCATGGTTAGGCGACATGGTTGGATTCATCTAGGACGGCCATAAAAGAGTCTGCATCAAGATAGTCAGCAAAGACATGGTGCGCTCCCTCGGCATAAAGCCTCTCAACTCTTGCTGCTTCGTGGGAAATGCCAATGAAGCGAAAGCCAAGGTTGCGTGCTGCGCGTGCGTCCCAGATGCCGTCCCCAACGTAAATAACGGCATCAAACGAGCCTCGGCAACGGGACTGTGCTGCTCTAACCAGCGACGCCTGCATGATAGCTTCGCGTGCGTGGGCATCATCCGAAAATGCCGCTGGAATCTGCGGGAAATCTAAACCGGTGCTTGCAAGCTTGATTCGGGCGGAACACTCCCACGCGCCGCTGGCGAGGGAAACAGCAAGTGCAGAACTGCTGGTGAGACTGCGAAGGAAGTCCCGCGCACCTGCAACCGGGTTGAATGGTTGGACGGCAATTGCGGCAGTGAGCAGCGATACAAAATGAGCCTGGAAAGTGGAAATCTCGGTTCGTAGTGGCGAGCGTCCGAGCCGTAGCTGGAATAACGCCTCCAGAATGCCTGAATCGCTGCAATGCGGATAGCTCGCCCAATCCGTGTTGATGTCGGTAAAGCCGAATACCTCTTGCAGAGCTTGGACAAAGCACGTTTCGTCGGCTTGGTAGGTCTGTGTGAGAGTACCGTCTATGTCAAACATCACGAGTTTCATGGAAAGTGCGAATGACGCCTAACGAGAACAAGATGAGCGAGGGCGGACGAGAGCGCGCGTCGCTCGGAGTGAAAACGTGGAAGTCATTTCAAAAGTGAAGCGTACAGCGGTCCGCCGTTCGCTCCATCGCCTGGTTAGGTATTTTGATTATTGGATTTCGCCATCTAAACGGAAAATATATTCCTCCGTTTCTTCACCTCTTCCTTGGGCAAAATCCTTGTTTTCATCGATAATTTTGAAATCGCATTTCTGTAACACCCTGATCGATCTAATGTTGTCTTTCGCAGCTCTTGCGAAAAGTGGCCGATGGGTAATTTCTTGAAGCAGTTTTTTGAGGGCTTGAGTTGCGACTCCCTTGCCCCAGTGCTTTTTTCCAAGCCAATAAGTGACCTCAAGTTCTCCTTCCTGGGGGTAGCACGAAATATGACCAGCTACCTCCTCTCCTCGAAGAATCGTCTTTTTTACGATTCCAGTCGAATCCATGATTCGTTTCCAATGTGCGTCAAAGGCCGCTCTGTCATGTGGATCGTTCCTCACGAATGCAGCCATTCGGTTAGCTTCTAGGTCGAGTTGTTGCTCGAAGAAAATAGAAATGTCGGAAGTCTCTACGTTTCGAATCGTAATAGTGACGGAATTATTCACTTTATATTTTCTACCTAACGAGACACAAGCTCAGCTGCGGCGAGCGGGAGCGCGCGTGGCTGCGGGTTGAAAGATTTTAATCATCTGAAAGCTGGGTAGTACGACGGCTCGCCGTCAGCTGCAGCGCCTTGTTAGGCCGTCTGAGAAAATTCATCGGGAAGCCCCCTGCGGCATCGCGGGAACAAGCCCGTGTTTCAACAGGACCGCTGTTAACTTTTCAACATCGGGAGGGCCGCCCGCATTCACAATCGGTGCAGCCTCCTTAAAGAAATCCGGGCCGAGTAACGCCGGAGTAATGATGGCCAGCGCCTTCACAGCGGTCTGCTTCAGGTTGTTGAAACCATGAACAGCCCCGCGCGGAACAAAACAAGATTCCCCCGGGCCAATGTCCACCGGTTTTCCCTCCACGGTGAACGTCACCACGCCTTCCACTCCATAGATGGTCTCGTCGTAATGCTTGTGCGAATGTGGCAACGGCACCTTCGCCCCAACCGGGACGGTGAATTCGAACATCGCCACGGCACCATTCGTGTCGGCGGATTCGAGCAGAAAACGGATTTCGATTTGCCCAACCTGAATAGTCTCACTTTTCATAGCCGCTTCACCTCATTGAAGTGGTGGTCCGACGAGCTCGATTCCGTGTTTGGCTGCGGCGGCCCTCAGCGCCTGAATGGCGTCGGCTGATGGTGCTCCGGCCGGCGGTGGCAGTTCCGGGCGTTCCGCCGGGCGGCTGACAGCACGCACGAAGCGTTCAAAATCCCCGCACACTGTGATCGTCAGGCAGCGGCCTCCCGCTACTGACTCAACGCGATAGGTGTGCGGTACGCCCTTCGGCGCCAGCAGGATGTCGCCAGTGCCGAGTCGGTGCTCCTGGTCTTTGACCTTCACGCGAAACTCCCCCTGCAGCACGTGTAAGACCTCATCCTCCGCGCGATGAAGATGTAACGGCGGTGAAAAGCCGTACGGTACACGATGCTCAAGGACTGAGATGCCATCCTGGTCGTCCGACATGGAAACCCGGATTGTGACGAGTGAGTTTTGAAACCATAATTGATTTGGAGGCACAGATTTGATCATATATATTGATTGTTAAATGTTCAATCGTTGTAAGCGGCCTAACGAGACGGAGCTGAGCCACCGCTGGCGGGAGCGAGCGTGGCAAACATCAGGAACTGTTTCATAAAATTAAATGTGGACTTCGCAGCGGCCAGCGGTTGGCTCCAGCGATTGGTTAGGCATTTAGTGTGACTGCTTATTGCCGCGTAGTCTGGGACGAGTAATGGTTGGCAACCAACCGCCAGTGCCCTTGCTGCTTTACCCACACCCTGGTAAAGCGAGTGTCACGGGGAACAGTTTTGCCTTTATCTTGCCCAATCATTGTCGAGCGGCCGGTCTCCACAGCCGTGTCTCCATAGACGCGCACTTGAACGTCATCGGTGGTGATAGATTGAAATTTCAAATCACCCGACGTGAAATCTAAAATCACCTGCGGCTTGGTTCTCACTGTGCCACTTGGCCCTACCCCTATGAAATCAGCAGCGTAGATGCGATCAAGGGCCGTCGCATCAGCATGAATCTGTGCTTGAATGCGTTCGTTATCCAGTTTCCTAATGGTCTCCTCGACACTTGTTCTGTGACTGCCCCTCGCACTCTGCCCTTGCCCTACGCCCATAGGGGCCACTGTAAGGACGAGGACAGCTATAAAGAGTACTGGTCTCATGTAGACTTCTCCATAAGGCTAACATCGTAATAAGCAGAAGTTTTTCTGCCTATTTCTTGAGGATCCCTCTAATATCGGCTGCAAATGCAGAAGAGGAGTCGGCATTTTTCGGGGGTTCGTGCGGCCAAAATAGACGCTTTTCCAAGGGAGGAAAGGCAATTTTGCGGGCCAGCGCCGCCGCCGCGCAAATTGCTCGATCACGTCCGCGATGTGCTGCGAGTAAATCATTATTCGGTGCGGACAGAAGAGGCGTACGTGGGCTGGCGCGTAAAGGCTGCGCCGACGCGCTAAAGATCCGGCGTTTGTTTTCACCATGCACTACGTATATGTGATGCGCTCAGTAAGTGATCATGGTCTTTACATTGGTTATTCGGCCAACCTGCGGCGCAGATTCACGCAACACGTGGAAGGCGGTGCATTTGCAACTTCTTACCGCGGCCCATGGAAGCTGATTTACTATGAGGCATACACCGAGCAGGGAGATGCGCTCGGACGGGAACGCTACCTCAAGAGCGGTGCGGGCAGAAGGTTTCTAAGAGCACAGCTTGCGCACTATCTGAGAAGGAATCCGATTAGATCCAGGTAAGAACTTCGCCCATCTGGCTTGCCTCATGGAATCTCAGGCGAAGCCGCGTGAGCGTAGCTTTTACGCGGAAGAGCCCGCTGGATTGAGAAGTTCGCAAAAGCGAGGCGCATTTGCAGCACGCGAGCGCGCGCTCCCCAGAAATTTTATGACGATTTGTATTTCACCGAGCAGCCGTACGGTTTGGTCTGAGACGTCGTGACCGGTTTTCCGGTGAGTGATTCGTCCAGCGCCGCTTTGACGTAGTTGGTCGAGTTCGGAATATCGGCCGGATTCGGTGTGGCTTTGCTGTCGATTGCCCCTTCGTAAGCGATTTTTCCTTCCGGATTAATTATGACCATGTTGGGCGTGTTCTTGGCTCCGTAAGCGCGGCCAGCTTTGCCTTCCGGATCGAGAAGCAATGCGGTTTGATGCGTTTTCCAAGATGCAGTGATTTTCTGCGCCTCTTCCGGCGTTATGTTGCCTTCGGTGCCGGGTGCATTGGAATCAATCGTCAGCCAAACAACGCCTTTGACCGTGTATTCCTGCTGCAACTTTTGCATGTTGCCGCTGCCGTAGTGTTTTTTCACGAACGGGCATTCCGGATTAAACCATTCGAGCACGACAGTTTTGCCTTTGTATTGCGAAAGCGAATGGGGTTTGCCATTTGCGTCAGTGAGCGAAAAATCCGGAGCGGCACTTCCAACGGACGGTGGATCAAATGCGAAAACCGCGCCGGCAATGAATGATGTGAGAGTGATCAGGATCGTTTTTGTGTTCATAATTTGGTTAGAGGTGACAAGGTCTAAGATAGTTCAAATTTCTTGAAGCCAATACTTTGGCAAGGATCTAGCGGAATACAATCGGTTCTCCGCATTTTCAGAACGGCCCACGCGAGACGCGCTCACAAAAATCCGTGCCATTATCCTAACTGATCATTGCGCAGCGACTGCGCGGGACGCGGTTTCGAGTTTCTCCAGAATAATACTCTTAGTAAGCAATTCCGGGAACACGATCGGCTCTTCGGATTTTCCCGGGTAAAGCACGTACAGTGGCACGCCGGGGCGGCCAAATTGCTGCAATAGTTTCGTGATCACCGGATCGCCGTTCGTCCAATCAGCTTTCAATTTCACAATCGCATGACGCTGAAACGCCTGTCGCACAGCGCTGCTCTCGAGCACGTTGGCCTCGTTGAATTTGCACGTGAGACACCACGCAGCCGTAAAATCGACAAATACAGAGTGGCCTTGCTCAAGTTCTGCTTGCAGACGCTCCAGCGTGAACGCCTGCCAGTCACCCCGGAGCTGTGAATTGGCGGATGAAATGTTCGTCGACTCAAATTTCCCGCCGATAAAATAGACGCCGCTCACGAGCACGATCACGAGCATGATAACGCGCACGACAGTTCGCTCTGCGACTGATGCTGTTGGCAAAATAAACGCGCCTTTCATCCAGCACGCGATGCTGATCACCAGCAAAAAGCAGCTCGCCCAAATCGCCCCTTCCAAGCCGCGCTGCGCGCCAAGCACGTAAAGAAGAAACAGCAGCGTCGCCAGCAGCAGAAATCCCATGAATTGCTTCAGGTGCAGCATCCATGGGCCAGGCTTTGGCAGAAAGCGCAGCCAGGCTGGGTACGCGCAGAGCAGCAAATACGGCGCGCTCATGCCGCCGGCGATCGCAACGAACATCGACAATATGATGGCCGGCGATTGCGCGAAGGCAAAACCCAGCGCCGTTCCCAAAAAAGGCGCGGTGCATGGCGTCGCCAGTACGGTTGCGAAAAGTCCTTGGAAAAATGAGGCCGCTTCCTGCTGGCCCCCAGTCGAGGAAAGCAATCCGCGCGTGACACCTTGCGGCAGCGAAATTTCAAAAACACCGAACAAATTAAGCGCAAATACGAGAACGATCGCGCTCAATGCGAGAACGAAATATGGGTTTGTGAACTGAAAGCCGCCCCACGTGATCTCGCGACCGGCGGCCTTTAGCGCGATTAAGAGCAGCGCCAAACCAACGAACCAGGTGAAAATACCTCCAGCAAAAGCGATTCCGCTGCGCAGAATTTTCCGCCGGTTTTGACCCGCGTGCTGAATAGATCCGAAAATTTTGAGCGAGATAACCGGCAGCACGCACGGCATCAAATTCAAAATAATCCCGCCGAGAAAGCCGAAGAAGAGAAAAGTAAAAATTCCGTGCGCCGGAGCGGAACTAGCGGATGCAATCGCAGATATGGGAGTTTGCCACCCTGCGCGGTCATTGCCATTCGGTCGCTGAGAAAAGACCACCAGACCCTGCATCGAGGATAAGTCTTTACTCGCGGATTCAAGCGGAACGCGAAAAACAATTTCGTTTGCGCTACGTGATTCGACCCTTGGGTGGCCAACCACCGTTTCCACGCCCGGCAAGGGATAAAAATCGGCGCTCGGATAACCTGCGAGCGTTGCGCTCTTGACGCTTAGCCGAAGATCAGACCCAGCTCGAGTCCAATTTGCCGTTGCAATTTTCGGTTCCGGCCAGCCTTGTGGCAGCAAACGGCGAAATCGGGCGAAAAGGTCGGTATTTTTCGGCTCGTTCGTTGTCGATGTTGGCAGCTCTAACTGCAAGGTGGCGCTGCCGGGAATGCAAATCCTTTCGCAAACCAGCCAGTTTGCGTCGGCTGCGAAAGCCACTGAGGCATTGTCGATCTGCGCCGGCGGGGTAATTTCCTGCACCAGCAGGACTTCATTTTCGTAGCCATAGGTCTGAATGTCGCCAGGATCGATCGTTTTCAGCGGAATCGGCCATTGGATTTCGCCGACTTTCCAGCCCGCTGGCAATTTCCATTTCAATTCTGTGGGAAGGCCAGCATCGCCGGAAAATTTCCAATAGGTGTGCCAGCCTGGAGCCATTCGAAGCAGCAACCCGACAGTAAAAGGCTTCCCAGGAACAACCGCGTTTGTATCGGATAGGAGCTCCGCTTTGACGAGCTCCTTTCCCTGGTACGTTTGGCCTTGTCCCTGCGGCGCAAGAGCGAAGAGCGACAAGCAAACGATCGAGTACGCAGCAAGTCGGAATGCAGTTAACATTCTATTAGGTAGCACTCGGCGATGTTCGCGGCAATCAGCGCCGGCAGGGCGCAGCCGGGGCCGAACCGGGGCGCCACAACTTATGGAACAATGAAGATCTTATCGGTCCATGGATCTTTTACTTTGCTGCCCGGTACGTAGCCGCTTACATCGACATATCTTCCACTCGAATCGAACGGGCTGACGACGTACCCCGGTTTGCCAGGAACCGATTTGGCTGTTGGAAATTCTGCCTGTGGAGAGGAAGCGTGCGACGACGGCAACGGTTTCGGTTTTGCCTGCGTGGTTTCCTTGCGACCCACGTGCGGAGCAGCGCTCGATGGCGGGCTTGAAACTTTGTTGCTTTCAGGCCGCGGCTGCTGTCGCGACGCCGAAGCCAACTCTGGCGATGGAACGGGTTGACCCGGGTTCGTAACATCCGATGCCGTCGTCTCTGCTGTCGTAGTCGCTGATGATTGGTCACCGTGCCGCCGCATAACGTAATGCGCCGGCGCGGTGGCAACCCGATATGAGCCCACTGCGACATCGCGAGTCACATGATACGACGTAACTGCGACATCGCGGGTCGTTCCGCAACCGGCAACCAAAATCGCCGCAAATATAAAAGCTCGCGCAGGCACATTCATCTGTTCCATACAGATGCGTCGTGATCGCTATCCGTTCAATGATTTCGTAGCATCAGCTACGAAATCGGAGATGTCCTGGTCGGTCGTCGACCACGAACACATCAGGCGGCAAATATCGCGCTCGACGAACTTGTAAAAATGCCAGCCGCGCGCATGGAGATCGCGCACGAGTTGCTCATTTACGCGCACAAAGACCGCATTTGCGTCCACCGGAAATACGATGTCGATCTTTGCCTCGTCCTGCAGCCGGCTTGCCAGCTGGCGTGCTGTGTGGTTGGCATGCTGTGCGTTCCGCAACCAGACGTCATTTGTTAGAAGTCCGAGCCACGGCGCAGCTAGAAAACGCATTTTTGAGCCGAGCTGCCCCGCTTGTTTCACTCGATAATCGAACTCGCGCGAGATCTCCCTGTTAAAGAAGACGACGAGTTCGCCAGCAGCCGTGCCATTCTTTGTGCCGCCGAAACAGAGAACATCAACCCCAACCTCCCATGTGATCGCTTTCGGCGCGCAATTCAGCGAGGCAACTGCATTGGCAAAGCGCGCGCCGTCCACATGGAGAAACATTTCGCGAGCACGCGCAAACTCGGCAATCGCCGCGATTTCGTCGCGCGTGTAAACCGTTCCAAACTCCGTCGCCTGGGCAATGCTGATCGCGCGGGGCTTGTGCGAATGCAGCTCGTTCTGGCTTGCGATCATCTTTTCTGCCTGGCCGATGTCGATCTTGCCATTGGCGCCGCCAATCAGAAGCAGCTTCGATCCTTTCGTAAAAAATTCCGGAGCGCCACATTCGTCGGTGTGAATGTGGGAATATTCGTGACAGCCAACGCTGTGGAACGATTGGCAAAGTTGCGCGAGTGCCAAGGCGTTTGCTGCCGTGCCATTGAAAACGAAATAGACGTCGCAATCAGTCTCGAAGATTTCACGGATGCGATCGCACACACGCGCCGTCCAGCGATCGTCGCCGTACGATGCTACTGCGTCTGCGTTCGCCTCTTCCAGTGCCGCCCACGCCTCCGGACAAATTGTCGCAGTGTTGTCGCTGGCAAATTCATAGCGGCCGGCATCAGGACTCATCCCGCCTGCTTGCTACGCGAGTTTTTGTTCCCGATCAATTAGGACCGCAAACATTTAGGAGAAATGACGACAGAATGCCTCAACCCGAATGAAAGAAACTGCGCGGATGCAAAGAGATTGCCTGACAGACCCAAGCCCTGGGCCTCCGAAGTCTGCCAGGCAAATCTCATCCACTTGCTCCCCAAGATTATGTGCAACAGTCTCACTTATTACTTCGAACACGGATGGGAAATTGCGCGTGTGCAGCAGCAAAATTATTTAGGGCTTTCGGAGATAATTTCCTTCCGCTTTGCCTAACGCATAACGACAGACTAGTTTTCGCTAATGAGGCCGCTCCAAAGCGAAGTTGAGCAGCGTGGCGCGCGCATTTTTGAGATCGTTGATCAACATCCCGAGTCGCTCTTTAGCAAGGCCGGTTTTTATCAGCGGATGATGGCGCTCTCGATGCGCGATGAGCAGTTCAAAGCGCAGCTATTTCGCTTTGTCGATGTCCTCCCGTCGCTGCGCAAATCGGGCGATATTGTCGAGCATCTCGACGAATATTTCGCCGATATGCGGAACGGCTTCACTGCCTTTATTCACACCGGTGTTCGTCTGGCGCGTATCGTTCCGTGGGTAAGCGGGCCCGTCCTGCGCTGGAATGTTTCCGGAATGGCGCGCCAATTTATCGCCGGAAAAAATCCGAACGATTTGATGAAAACCTTGCGGAAGCGGCGCGCACAGAAAATCGGCTTCACTGTCGATCTTTTGGGAGAAGCTGTCGTCAGCGAAACGGAGGCCGACAAGTATGCCGCGCGTTGTCTCGATTTGCTGGAGACCCTCGCGCGCGAAACACGAGGCTGGACGGATCCGCTCGGCAGAAATTCCGAGCTCTTCCCGGTTGTGAATCTTTCCGTCAAAATTTCCGCGCTCTATTCGCAAATGAACCCGGCCGATTTGGCCGGTGCAATTGCGCATCTCGTGCCAAAGCTGCAACCGATTCTGCGCCGCGCGCGAGAACTTGGCGTCTTCATCAATTTCGACATGGAAAGTTACGCGCACAAAAATACGACGCTCGAACTTTTCAAAACGATCTTCACCGAAGAGGAGTTCAAGGATTGGCCGCATGCCGGCATCGTCATCCAGGCGTATTTGCGGGATTCCGAAGCCGACTTACGACATCTGATCGATTGGGGGCGCGCACGCGGCACGCGTTTCGCGGTCCGATTGGTGAAAGGCGCGTACTGGGATTACGAAACAATAAAATCGCGCCAGAACGGCTGGGATTGTCCGGTTTATTTCCAGAAGCCTGAGAGCGACGTCAACTTCGAAACGCTCACGCGATTGCTTCTCGAAAACGAATCAATCGTTACCGCCGCGTTCGGGTCGCACAATGTTCGCAGCATCGCGCACGCGCAGGCGCTCGCGGATGAGCTCGGGATCGATCGCAGCCGCTTCGAGTTTCAACTCCTTTATGGCATGGCCGGGCCAATCAAGCGGGCACTCGTCGAAATGGGTTATCGCGTGCGCGAATATTGCCCGGTGGGTGAGCTGCTGCCTGGAATGTCCTATCTCGTCCGGCGTTTGCTCGAGAATACTTCCAACGAAGGATTTCTGCGCGCAAAATTTGCCGAGAACGTCTCCGCGACAGAATTGCTGCGCGATCCAAATGAGCTGGTCAAGCGAGATCGGCCGGGGTCAGCGACCCCCGCTACAACGACGACGCCGGTTGCAAATGAGGATCGACATCGTAAAAACGGCGCTTCCCTTGACACCGCGTCCGGCGATATTTACCAAAACTCGCCACTTGTGAATTTCGTAAATAAAGACAGCCAAGACAAAATGCGCGCCGCGTTGCGCGAAGTGCGCGGCCGCTTCGGCGAAAAATATCCGCTCGTAATTGGTGGCGAAAAAGTTTGGACCGATAAACTGACGCCTTCACTCAATCCCAGCGCGCCAAAAGAGATTGTCGGTTATGTTCCGGAAGGGGGAATTCCGGAAGCGGAACGCGCCGTTAAAGCTGCGCGCGCGGCATTTGGAAAATGGAGCCGGACGCCGTTTGAAGAGCGTGCGCGCCTGCTTGAACGGGCCGCGGCGATTATGGAACGCCGGCGCTACGAACTCTCCGCAGTCGAGGTTTTTGAAGTCGGCAAACCGTGGGCTGAAGCTGACGGCGACATCCGCGAAGCGATGGATTTTTGCCGCTTTTACGCAGCGCAAATGCGGCGCCTCGGGCGTCCGCGGCTCACGCAGCACGCTCCCGGTGAGGACAGCTATCGACACTATTGGCCACGCGGTGTCGCCCTCGTCATCTCGCCGTGGAATTTTCCGACCGCGATTCTATGCGGAATGGCTTCCGCCGCGCTGGTCACGGGCAACACCGTGATCATGAAGCCATCCGAGCAATCCATTATTTGCGCCGCAATGCTTATGCAAGTTTTCGAGGAAGCAGGTGTACCCCCCGGTGTCTTGAATTTTCTGTCAGGGCACGGCTCTGTGATTGGCGCGCACCTGGTCGATCATAAAGATATCGATCTAATTGCGTTCACCGGTTCGCGGGAAGTCGGATTAAAAATTTGGGAATCGGCCGGTATCACCCGGCCCGGTCAGCGCGAGCTCAAGCACGTCGTTTGCGAGATGGGGGGCAAAAACGCAATGATTGTCGATTCCGATGCCGATCTAGACGAAGCGATTGTCGATTCCATTTATTCCGCGTTCGGCTATCAAGGACAAAAATGTTCGGCTCTCTCACGCCTCATCGTTCTCGAAGAAAATTACGAGCGCGTAATGGAACGTTTGCTTTCCGCCGCGGCGAGTCTGCGCATCGGTAATCCCGAAGAACCGGGCATCGTGGTGGGACCTGTGATCGATGAAGCCGCTTACCGGCGCGTTTTAGATTACATCGAGATTGGCAAGACCGAGGCTACGCTCGCCTATCAAGCCAAGGACGTGCCGCCCCACGGCTACTTTGTTCCGCCGACAATTTTCACCGGTGTAAAACCAAACATGCGCATCGCGCGCGAAGAGATTTTCGGACCTGTGCTTAGCGTGCTGAAAGTGCGCGACCTCGATGAAGCGATCGAAGTGGCAAACGGCACCGATTATGCGCTGACCGGCGGCTTTTTTTCGCGCAGCCCGGCTAATATCGAACGCATCAAAGCGCAATTAGAGGCAGGCAACGTTTACATCAATCGCTCGTGCACAGGGGCGATTGTCGGACGTCATCCATTTGGCGGATTCAAAATGAGCGGCGGCGGCACGAAAGCCGGTGGCGAAGATTATCTCCTGCAATTTCTGCTGCCGCGCGTTGTTACCGAAAACATCACGCGCCACGGCTTCGCCCCTGAAGAAACACAGCAATATCGCGACGAGTTTCTCTGGCCCAAACGGTAGAGGTGCAGAAGATCAAAAGCTCACCTGCAAACTGATCTCGGGAGCATGCCGAGATCGTCTTGCGGTATTCCGGCGACAGATGAAATTACAACGCGCCTGTGCAACTACTGCAACGGGCGCCCTTTGCCCAGTAACTTCACGACGGTGACCACCATGTAGATCACCGGCCACGCTGAGGCCAGAACGACAAGCGCGAACACTATCATCTCCTTGGCCCGTTCCCGCGCCGCTTCGATCCGGAATTCACGCCCTAAATTGTAGAAATTCCGGAATTCGGATCTGTCCTCTCCGTCGTAAGGCGAAGAATAGCCGTGCCATTCGCCGAAGCCTGAATGAAAGAAGTAATCAGTCTGCGGAAACCGCTTCTTACCGGCAGCGAAGGGACTCGTCGGTTTCATAGCCTATGACCCACAACTCGGACGATATCGGCAACCATGATACCACATTCACAAAAGGAATCACCCTGAAAATAATCACTTTGGGACAATCTGGAGTGTACCGAAAGAGATTAGCGGCAAGAGCCAAGTAGAAATAGGATGTTCTGATTTTGGGGAGCGCACGCGACTCGCGTGCTGGTTTCGGCGCCTCGCCGAAACGAACTTTGTTGAATGTCGATCTACCGTCTTTGATTTCTGCCGCAGCGTAAGCCGCTTACGACACATGAAATTCTGGTCCCTTTTAGTGAAAGCGCAGTGCTCGCCCTGAGCGGGAGCCGGATGCGCGCCTCGTCGCCGGGATCGCAGCGACTACACGCGCAAGGAGTAACGGATTGTCGATGGCTGCGGAGAGCGCACGCTATAACCGTCGAGTCGAAGGCTGTCAACTGAGAAGGCGCATGACCGCTCTACCTAACCACGCGCCTTGACGGGTCTCAACTACTGCAAAGTCCTTTTCAATTTTGTTCTTAACCAGGAGGACCTTCCACTCGTGTCCCGCTGACGAAGCCTTTTGGTACTATTTTAGTGAGGTTCGGCCAAATACGCTGTTCTCACACCGGCAGTATCGATAGCTCTGCCCGTGATTTCACCATTGTCGTTTATGTCTTTGGCGCTTTCGAGACGAGGACCGTAGCTACCTTTGAAATCGTTGAGGTCTGTGGGTGTATTGCCGTGATTCCAGACAACTGCGCGGCAATCAACGAAGTCAGCATCGCATGAGATACCGACTACCTGGCGGGCTTCGTTAATACCGTAAGCCTCACTGTCTACATGTGGTGGCGTGCGTCGCGGCAAAGGTTTGAGCTGCCGGATGCCATCTTCTTTGGTCCACATGAACGCGTGTACGATGTCGCCTTCAACAAACGCCGGGTCGCCGGCAAACCCGACGATATCGCCTCGTTGATTGATTGCCGTAGGCGTGTTCCACCACTCAGCGCCGAGATTGCCGAGGTCAGTCACCCCGCCATTTTCCCAGAGCACGGCGTGCTTCGCTGTATGTCGTCCAATGGCCTGGTCGCAGATGCCGGAAATGCCCACAATTTGACCATTATCGTTGATCGCCGTGGCGGCCCCTGAGGTATCGCCGGAGATCAGAGGCAGATCTTGAATCTGGTCTGGTGGTCCCAACGTCCACATGGCTGGGCGAAACTGGAGAACTTGGGGCGAGACGCACGTCGGGTCATGAATGTCGTTCTCCGCCCATCCCACTGCTTGACGCAAGTTATTGGCTCCCGTGGCGAAGCCGTTGTTTCCGCCCGGAAAATTGGGAAGTCCCCTCATTTGGTTCTGTTCCCAAACAAAGCCAAGATTGATAAAGCCAATGTTGAAGGGCGCACCATAGAAGGCTGAGCTACTCCAGAATTCCCCAAGCGGCTCCGGATCGGCAGTTTGAGAAATACCCACGATGACGCCCTCCGTATTCTTCACATTCCATGTGACACTGCTGTTTGGTCCCCCGAGTGTGCCGAGGTCTGACAGCAAACCGCTTCGCCACAGCGCAGCGTGCCGGGTTTGGTCTCCCGCCAGCCTGGAGTAGCCTGCCACCCAAGTCTGATTGTTAATGCTGTTTCCGCCGCTACTGGTTCCGCCGAGCCCAGGGAGGTTCGACACCTGGTATTGCGTTTTTGCCTTTACCGCTTGCGGGCCCTGTGCTTGCGCCGGCGTTAAAGCCGCTCCGCAGCAAGCGGCAGCCAGGATTACTAAAAGACTTTGGCTAGTTGTTTTGGTTATGCGTTGTGCTGTCATATTTTTTCTCCTTGTTGAATTTTCATGAGGACACTCTAAGGAGTGGCCGTAAGTCACCACCAGAGCCACTTCGCAGGTTTGGTACGAGCCATTTCAACTTTGGTTCATGGCTCGACTGACGAATCTGCCGGAGATAATCAGAGATTCTTCTCCCGCGGCTGCGGGATCAGAAGGACAGAACTAATCGATTGGAGCACAGCCATCCTGGCTGTTGAGTCTACATACGCAGGCAAGATGCCACAGGCTGGAAGCCCATGATCCAAATCGCGGAGCGATGAATATTTAATTCAATTTTGAATTAAGTGCCGCCGCGAACTTGGTAAGACCTTCACGGATTTGTGCGCGCGACCATGCGGCGAATCCGAAAGTGAGCGCGGCCTCCGGCTTTGCTTTCATAAAACACGACGACAACGGCGATGGCCGGATACCAATCTCAGTGCAGACGCGCGCAATCAGGGGCATCTGTTCTTTCTGTCGAACCCAGGCGACGAAATGCAGTCCAGCCTCCGGAATTTCGAGGATGAAGTGCTTACTCAACAGTTTATTGAATTGTTCGATAAAAAAGTCCCTTCGATCCGAATATAATTTTCGCATCCGTTTGATGTGAGTGAGGAAAAACCCCTCGGTTAGGAATCGGGCCAGTGTCGCCTGATCGATGGCGGGGGAATGCTGGTCCATTACAGCGCGAATTTTGATCATCGGTTCGACCAATTGCTCTGGCGCCAGGATATACCCCAGCCGCAACGATGGGTAGAGGATCTTGCTCATCGTGCCTGAGTAGATGACACGCCCGACGTTATCGAGCCCCTGCAAACATGGGAGCGGGGGACCGGTATAACGAAATTCTGAGTTGTGATCATCCTCGAAAATGTAAGCCTCGCAGGTGCGCGCAAAATCGATCAAAGCCGTCCTTCGCGCGAGACTCATGGTCATTCCGAGCGGGAACTGATGGGAAGGAGTCACGTAAATTATTTTAGGCGAGCCTTGTTTAGACGGCCGCACAATTGTGATTCCTTCCCGGTCAACAGGTCTGGGGACGACCGTCGCCCCGGCGAAGCCAAAGGTTCGGCGGGCCTGGTAAAATCCCGGATCCTCGATCCACGCAACCTCACCCCGATTTACCAGCGCCATCGCGCTGATCATCATTGCCTGCTGCGTTCCAGCCGTGATGATGATTTGATCTGGATGACAGCGTGCGCCCCTGTAATCGCACAAATAAGTTGCCAATGCCTTGCGCAGGTCGGGATCGCCACGGCTTGATGCGTACTGGAGCAGATGCGCTCCTTTTTGTGCGAGGACTTGTGCCCGAAGTCGTTCCCATATTTCGATCGGAAATTCATCCAGCGCTGCGACAGCGGGAACAAAGGAGACACCGGGCGGTCCCGCGATTCCGAAATCAAACTGTTTTCCGACCCTATGATCAGGAATATTTCTTACCCGATTAGAAAGGCGCGGCGGGCGTTCGGTATGTGGCTTTGGTTTTGCCGTTCGTGCGCTCAGGAAACTTTCGGGCAACGCCTCGACGACGAACGTACCAGATCCAATTCTGGATTGAAGATACCCTTCTGCATGAAGCCTCGAGAGCGCGAGGTTGACGGTGAACCGCGAGACTCCCAGATCGGCAGCCAGCATGCGAGACGAGGGAAGGCGCGATGAGTTGTTGTTGAAGCTTCCTGACACCAGTTCATCGCGAATCTGGCGATAAAGTTGTTGATGCAGTGGTTCGGCCGCAGCGCGATCCAACCGGACCATTTCAAAAGCCATAATCGAGTGGCGGCGCCGCTTCTTACTTGAATTTTTATCCCCAAGTCGTTTCACGATCCGGATTGCAATCACCGAGACTGCTGGTCACCGCAAGTCGCTGTCCAAGTGGTCTGGCCATTTGGATTTAAGTGGACTGTTGACACCTTACCACAAGGCCAGAAGCTTTCCTTCAAATGCAGACTCAAAACCCGTGCAGCGATTACATTCAAACGAAAGGTCTGATTTATTTTGCTAGAATGCTGGACAAGATCCGACTCTACGCTGTCGGCCGATTGGCTGAAGGGTATTTTGTTGGAGTAGAGGATCCAACTTTCTTCGACGCTCGCTGCACACGATTTTTGGGAGTTAATTATGATGACCTGGTCAAGCGAACTCTTGAGGGGGGATCGGACGACGAAATACTCGAATGGTGCTTCGCACGGGGCAGAAGACCCAGCGGAGAAGAAATCGGTATCTGGAATGCGTTTCTTTCCAAACGCGGTTGGCGGGATGAAGCTAGCGCCGACCTGGAGGCGGCCAAGAAGCGATCAGGTTTGGGCGATCGTGACGATATTCAAACGTGGATAGACCTTCATGATGCTGAAGAAGGCAGAACGCCAGGGAAATGATTTTGTTTCGGCTGCGTATTAAGCCGTGTCCATCTTTTGCGACGCGCGCTTTGGCATTTACAGCTGGGTACTCATGACGATTGGACCGAGTAGCAGGGCTGGATCCTCGGCCAACGACGAAAAGGCCGTGGCTGCACTCGATACTGAATACCAAGCGGCGGTGAAAGCGAACGATGTTGCCACGATGGATCGCATTTTGGCTGACGACTTTGTGTTAGTAACAGGGGTCGGTAAAACCTATACAAAAGCTGATCTGCTGGAGCAAGCCCGGAACAGGCGCGTGGCCTATGAACATCAAGAGGATAGCGCTCAGAAAGTGCGAGTCTGGGGCGATACGGCAGTCGTGACCGCTCTGTTGCGGGTAAAGGGCACCGAAGATGCTAAACCGTTCGACTATAAACTTTGGTTTAGTGACACGTATGTTCGTACTAAGCATGGCTGGCGTTACGTGTTCGGCCAGGCGTCGACCCGTTTGCCCAACACACCTTAAGACGTCTTCGGGGGCTCGCCGAACACTCTACAAATGTAATCGGTGTTTCCTGGCTCGCAGGCTACGGCGTTGAACCCGCCGAACCCGTCGTCAGGTCTTTCACGAATTTCTCGAGCAATTCGTCAAAGCGCTCCGGCTGATCGAGGAAGACGGCGTGGGCGGCGTCCTCGACTTTTTCGAAACGCGCATGCGGAGTCTGGTTCGCGCCGGCCTGCTGGCGAGCCAGTTCGTCCGATTTCGCAGATGCGATGATCAGAGTCGGACAATCAATCTTTTTCAACGCAGCCGTGCGGTTCATCCCGAAAAGATCCGCGACCAGCATTGCGGTTCCGACGGTGGGCGCCGTTTTCATGCCAGTGGCGATGAGCCGATCAATCGTGCCATCCTGCTGCGGTTTGCTGATAATTGCCCTCATCATACCGCGTAAATATTCTTCCTGGTGCGCTTGATACACCGCCAGCATTTTGAACTGCACCGCCGCCTCTTGTGGTCGCGCGGCGATGCCATCCGCCCCATCGGCGACTGCCGCATCCACGAGGACGAGGCCGGCGAGATCATGCGTGCCGTAACGCTCGATGTAAGCGGTGAGATCCTCAACTCCTTGAGACCAACCGATCAATACCGGATGACGCGCGTCCAGCCGTTCGAGCAAGTTGTGCAGATCCTGTGCGCGCATCTCGGGCGTGTTGCCGCTCGTTGTCATCGTCGATTGACCCTGTGAGCGCGGATCGAAAGCGATCACGCGATGAGTTGGAGCAAAGCGATCAATCTGTTGTCGCCAAATATCGGCGCCAGTGCTCCAGCCAGGAATAAAAACCAAAGTCGGCCCCTGTCCTGGTTGGCCAGCTTCGATTACCCGCAACGATACCCCTTCGCCGACATCCACCTTTCGCTCGCGTAATCCGGAAGGGGAATCCGCACGAACAACAGCGGCGCTTGCGGTAATTCCCGCGATCAGAAGGACAATTGGTCGAGGAAACAACTTCACCGCCAAGCTTATCTCGCGTGCAGATCACAGGCAACGCAAACGCGGCCCGCGTCGAGATCAGCAACGTCAGAGCGATGCCGCCAACCCGCACTCAGCGCGCTCTCGCCAAGGCCGCCGCGGCCAGTTGATTTCTGACCGCTGACTACTGATCGCTGTCCGCTGATTCTCGAGGATCGCGAGAACGCGCTCTACGCATAGCGAAATTTCCCGTTCGCGCCTCAGGCAATCGCACGCCAAGCTGACCGTCATGCAGATCTTTCACCGCATTCCTGTCATTTTAGGCTTCGCGATCTCCATTGTATTCTGTCACGCCGCACGCACCGACGAAAACCCGATGATGAAAGCCGTCGTCGCGCATGAATACGGCGCGCCTGAAGTCCTGAAATTTGAAGAGGTGCCGCGGCCGGAGCCAAAAGAAGATGAAGCGCTCGTACGCGTGATCGCGAGCGGGGTAAATCCAGCCGACCCGCTTACACTTAGTGGCAAATACGCGCGCGAATTCGGCACGCATTTGCCACTGATCCCGGGTTACGAAATTGCCGGTGTCGTGAAGAAAACCGGAGCAAACGTGACGAAACTCAAAGTGGGCGACGCGGTTTACGGTTATCCAACGTTCGGCGGCGGTTGGGCCAATTACGTCACCGTCAAGGAGTGGGAAGTGGCTGCGAAACCCAAGTCTCTCAACTTTGTCGAAGCAGCCTCAGTGCCGATGGGCGCTTTGACCGCGTGGCAGGCATTAGTCGACGTAGCGAAGCTGCAGGCGGGACAAACTATTCTCATCCACGGCGGTTCAGGTGGCGTCGGTAGTTTCGCAGTCCAGATTGCAAAAGCGCGTGGAGCGCGTGTCATTGCGACTGCGTCAACCGCAAATCAAGATCTCCTGAGGCAGCTCGGCGTCGACGTGGCGATCGATTACACAAAGACCAGGTTCGAAGACGTTACCAAAGATGTGGACGCGGTGCTTGACCCGGTCGGCAAAGAAACGCTCGCGCGTTCTTACGATGTGGTAAAGAAAGGCGGCGTCGTGATGTCGCTGGTTGCGCGTCCCGACCCGGTAGAGCTCAAGAAACGTGGAATTCACGGCGCGGGTATCTCCGTCCATCCCGATGCAGACGATCTCACAGAGATCGCGCACCTGATCGACGCGGGAAAGATCAAGCCAATCGTGACCCAGGTTTCCCCACTGAGTGAAGCGATCGCAGCCCAACGACAGGCCGCAACGCATCATACGCGCGGAAAAGTTGTGCTTCGGATCGCAGACGAGCCGAAAAATTGACTCAACGCGCGGACGTTTGAAGTTCGTTTGTCATGAAAAATACATTCCTGGCAATTTCTTCGGCCGGTCCTAATCGTGATTTCTCCAAAGACACGCGCGAGCAGCCCTTTTGGGATGAACACGCGAAGTTCATCGATCAACTCGTTGACGATGGTTTCATTTTGATGGGCGGCCCGTTGGTTGATGAAGGCGGCTCTCTGTTGATCTTCAATGCTGAAGACGAAAATGAAATCAGAGAGAAACTGAAGAACGACCCGTGGGCCGAGCATGGCATTCTGAAACTGGATAGCGTAAAACGCTGGCAAATCTTTATTGATGCGAGGAAGTAGCCCTCCTGATTATTAAGCGAACGTGAGCACGATTTTGCCGAAGCCAGCGTTGGATTCCATTCGCTGATGCGCGTCGCGAATTTCATCTACTGCATAGATTTGGTCGATTATCGGACGGATCGCTCCGCGCGACACCAGCGGTAGAACGGAAGAGGCGAAGAGTCGCGTGGCGTCGGCTTTTTCTTCAATCGAGCGCCCGCGAAGCATCGTGCCGATGATAGTGGCACGCTTTCGCAACACCAAGCCGAGGTCGATTTCCGATTTCGCGCCGGCCATTGTGCCGACACAAATAAGTCGGCCGCTCGAAGCGAGCGCATCGGGGTTTGCCGGGAAATAGTTGCCGCCTACGAGGTCCAGAATCACGTCCACGCCAGCGCCGTCCGTCCACTTCCGCACCGCTTCTACAAACTTCGCCGGCGTATCGCCGACCGCTACGCTCGCATCGAGTCCGAGGTTCAAGTCGCGAACGCGCTCTAGCTTGTCCGCCGTGCGCGAGGTGCCATAAACCGTCGCGCCGGCGGCGTGGGCCAATTGGATCGCGGCTGTGCCGACGCCGGACGCGGCCGCGTGGACAAGAACGCGCTCGCCCATGTGAAGGCCGGCCCGGGTGAAGAGTGCGTCGTGCGCGGTGATGAACGTTTCCGGCATGGCGCCCGCCTGCACCCAATCAAGCACCGCCGGAACACGGGCAAGATTACTCTCTGGCACGACAACAAGCTCTGCCTGTGCGCCACCGGCAGTGATTCCGAAAACGCGATCACCAATTTTCCAAGCGCCAGCTCCATCGCCGATCGCGTCCACTTCTCCGGCGAATTCCAAACCAGGAATGTTCTGCGGATAACCTGGGGGCGCGGGATAACTTCCGCGCCGTTGTAGAATATCGGCGCGGTTCAGTCCCGCCGCGTGAACACGGACACGAACGCGATCCGCCACCGGCGTTGGCGGGGATTCGACCTCCAGTACACCGATTCCATCGACCCCGCCGTGAGATGTGATGACGACTGCACGCATCAGTCGGTACATTCGTTGTGGGCTTGGATCCAGACAAACGATTGAATTGTTCTAACTCGAAGACAATTCGATACGGCGAGTTCGTTGGTGCTATTCAATAAACTCCGCGATTGATCGATATTTCTCGCTTAGTTCTCGGATGCGGTGCTCGAAGTGGTGAATGCGGTGGATCGAACGGAAGATCAGCCAGGAGCCGAGCACAACCAGACCAAGGTTCAGGAGCAGCAGCGGCACCAGCAGAGGCATCACGGTCCCCATATTGTAATAGCGTGACGTCGCAATGAGCACGCTCAGGACGGACAGAGGCAAAGCGAAGACGGCGATACCGGTGCGCAGTGAAGCCAGCGCAGTTCGTTTCTCAGCGAGGAGCACTTGGATTTCGCCAAAGATGACATTGTCCAGCTTGGGTAGTCCGTTCGTTTCCGTACTCATTTGCTTTGCAATCTAATCGATTCAGCATAAAACTCGGTGGAAATTGAGTTGAACTGTGGAGTCGCCTCATCCCTACGGCCAGGCGGCCTCGGTCGCTATTTTCCGGATCGGTGCGATACTCTTAGATGCCTAAACGATCCGGTATCTCTTTCACACGTCGCGCGCCCGACAACCTTACCGAAGAGTTGGTCGCTGTGCTTTCGTCGAACGCCTCTTTCGAATTCAAACCGTTATTCGAGATTATCCTACTCAATCTGCGGGAGCGCAATGCAGCCAGTGGCGGCGAAGAGATGTTGCGCTTGCGCGCTTATGAAAAGCTTCAGGGCCTTGTCAGCCAGGGCGCGGTCAATAGGACGGTCACAGGGGTCACGAAGAAATACAAAGGCGTCGCTGCGCGAATGGTCAGGCTGCGCGCTGAGATGAAAGCGTTGCGCGCCAACTGCACTCAGCGCGCTCTCGCCAGAGCTGCCGCGGCGGACTAACTCCGCCAGAGCACCTACAACGCAGCGTCCTGGCAAGCTTTTTCGTCGATGGCCAGGTAATCATCGCGCGGCGGACTGAAGGTATCGAGCACGCGTGTCGGTAACACCGTTTCCACACCATGCGGAATGTTGCTCGCGAGATAAAACGAATCGCCGGTTGAAAGCTCGTGCGGCACGCCGTCAACGATGAGTCGCATTTGGCCTTCGAGAATGTGAACGATCTGCTCCTGCGCATGTCGGTGCTCGGGCATGCGACTCCCGGCCGCCAGCGTGGCGATCATCTGATACATCGTCTTGCCGTTTGCGATCGTCCGGCGCGTGATGCCAGGACAAATTTCAATTGAAGGATTTTCTCGTTTCATTTTTCAGAATCTTTTCTCACCTTGCGAATGGGCGAAGAACGCGGCGCCTTCACGGACGAATCGCCGGGTCTTCTTCTTTCAGCCGCCAAGGTGAAATTCTGCCAAAAAGATTGCGGGTCGCGCCTGCGATGTCTTCGGCTTTTGATACGCCGCTGTCGATTAGCGCGCGTCCTGTACTTTCCCAAATCTTCCTCACAACCAGGGCGCCGTTTTCGCGCACGATCCGACCGAGATGCTGGACCGCCGCAGCCGTTGCCGATTTGCGGATCAGTTCAGGCGGACATCGTGAAGTGAGCTCGCAGTAGCGCCGCGCGACTTCGCCCACGCGCAGGGTGAGGAATGCGTTTGCAGCCCCATTAGAAACACATCTGACTAGGAGAGCTGAGATACCGCTTAGACCCGGAATTCCGCCCTTAAGCGCCGGAACCATGGAAGTGGCAAGTGGCGCGACCATTTCTCCGAGGTCGAGCGATTCGAGCCCGCTGGCAACGAAAGCCGTGCCGGCAACGTTTGCATACAGCCGCATCAATTCGCGAGGCGATGGGCGTTGCACATAAATGCGAGCGACACGGCCGACCATTTGAATTTGGGTAAACAGGAGTATGAGCGCGTCAAGGCGGCCATTTTGCATGAGCGCGGTGCTAAGAAACACCGTGCTTGCCGTCCTGCGCACGATTGAATCCGCCTCCGCTGACAAATGCCCAACTGCATTTTCGATGTCCTCTGCTGTGGCGAGGGACTTACTACGCGTCCGTGGATTTGCGGCGAGTCGGACGCGGAGAGCTTGCAAATAGGCGTCATACTTTGGGCCTGATTCCTCCTCTGGCGGGACAAGCGCCGCGGGAAGCTTTGCGTACGCAATGACGCAATAGAGCGCGAAAAATCCAGCAGCCAGACAAACACTCCAGAATACGATCGTACCAGCGATCGGATGGATTCTCTCAGCCAACGAGATCAAGCTGGTAACGCCCGCGATTATCAGCGACAGCAGGCACACCGTTATCAGCACAGCAAGGGCGACGATTATTTTCCTCGCGCTGGAATTCGGAGCTGCCGCGGCGGTTTTCACGATTCGTTGTCGTTACTGTGCATCTGGGACGGCGGGCTTCAATCGAAAGCCGCGACTCTTCGGATATGACTGGGGAACGCACGCGCCTCGCGTGCAATGCCAGTTCGGCTCGGACTTGTGGCGTCTCGCCGCAAGAATTTTTTCGATTTCCCAATTGTCACTTGTCACGCGTTACTGCGCGCTGGCAGAATCCGCTCATGAAAACATTTATGCCATTAATCACAATTCTGTTCGCGACATTGATCGCGACTCCCTCATTTGCGCAAAGCCCCGCCGCATCGCCGGCTATCGCCACAAGCCCTATGGCAGCTCCAGGCGGTCAACCGAATCCGCAGGAGATGATGAAGCAGATGATGGAGATGTCGAAGCTCAACGAGAACCACAAACTTCTCTCCAGCCTCGACGGCAACTGGAATTACACCATCAAGTTCTGGATGAATCCCGATCCTAACGCCAAGCCGCAGGAATCAAAAGGGACCGCTGTCCGGAAGTCGATGATGGGCGGCCGTTACTTCGTCATGGACGTGAGCGGCAAAATGCAGATGCCGGGTGAAGACGGCAAAATGAAAGATGTGCAATTCAAAGGCATGGGCGTCGAAGGCTATGACAACGTGAAGAAAAAGTTCGTCGGCTCATGGATCGACAACATGGGCACCGGTATCCAGTTCTCCGAAGGCACCTACGATCCCGCGACCAAGACATTCACGTACACGAGCGAAATGGAGGCTGTGCCCGGAATGAAAACACAAGTGCGCGAAGTGCTGAAGATCGCCGACAACAACCATATGATGTTTGAATGGTACGAAAATCAGGGCGGCCAGGAAAAGAAGACGATGGAGATCAACTACACCCGCGCGAAGAAATAATCTGGGGTCATTCGACTCACTTTATTGCAAGGGTCACGGCGTCACCGTCATGGCCCATGTTGTCTTCGTGCAAGACCGGTAGCCGTTGTCGCTGACTGCGGCTCTTCCCTCTGGAGAGCGCACGGAATTCGTTGCCCCCGTCGAAGGACATGGCTAAACACGCCGCCATGCAACTTTGCACACCGGTTGACACTTAACTTCATCTACGGTTTCACTCGAGTCTGATCAGTGATCCAGTTCGTTTCCCACGTCTTTCCGCCATCGTCCGAAAACGATTGTTCAAAATGCGCCGACGTCGGTGTGATATCAGACCACACGTATCGAACGAAGATCGCCCGACCGTTGAAGTCTTCCTGATCGTAGAATTCGCCGCGCCCATTCTTAAACTGGCCGATGACAGGCGGCAAACCCAGGGCGCCCTTGGCCGCGTTGGCCCAGTAAAGACTCCACTGATGCGACTCCGGATTGTATAGTCGCAGGGTCAGACCCTGGATGTGCAAGTGTTTCTCCGGATTATTGACCTCGACCTCATCAATGTTCGCGCGACCGTCCCAAATTTTTCGACAGCTCGAAGTACCATCGAGTTCCACCCAGGTGGTGGAGCCGGTCAACGGATGCTCCAGTTTTTTCAGGTGGAACTTCCAATTGCCGATGGCGAAGTCGAAATCGTGCTGCCCGTCGCGCAAAGCGCCATCCTTTGACGCTTCCTTCGTGGGTGAAACAGCCTGCGCCCACATCAGACCAGACTGCGAAAAAAGGAACGCCACCGCTGCGACCGAGCAAAGGCTAATCCGTCCGCGTAAGGTCATTGTCCGATTCTTTTTCATATGATGTGTATTTTAAACTGCAGCCACCAGTGTACCTGAAGTTCAGCACCTGTGGTAGGCCACTTTACGTCTATTACCCGTACCACTTGTCCGGACTGCTCGGCGATGGCACTGACGAGTACATCTCCGGACTAAAGCAGCATCACCGCAAGCTGCAGGAACGTCATAAGCGGCTTATGATCGAGAACTGGCGCGCGCTGTTGCTTTTAAGAAGACGCACGGCGTTACGCGTGAACAGACAGTTGCCCTTCGTCACGGCTCGCTCGACGCTGTTGCATGGCAAAAGAAAAACGGATCGCGCTAGTGACCGGCGCTAACAAAGGAATTGGTTTCGAAGTCGCGCGGCAGCTTGCGCGCAAAGGTTTTCGTGTTTTTCTCGGGGCGCGGAACCGGGAGGCCGGTCGCGCCGCGGCAGAGAAACTTCGCCGGGAAGGCGAAAAAGAACGCAACCATGAAGGCCACGATGTGGTCACTGTTCTTCAGATCGACGTCGCGGACGCGGCGAGCGTGGAGCGCGCTGCCGAAGAATTCTCGCGACACAGCGATTATCTCGACGTGCTGGTGAACAACGCCGGCATTCTGCTCGATGGCGACAAGGACGTGCTAACGGCTACGCCCGAGACGCTTGAGACCACATTGCGCACGAACACGCTCGGCGCGCTGCTGGTGGCGCAGGCGTTCGTGCCGTTCCTGAAAAAGAGCGGCGCGCCGCGCATCGTGAATGTCTCGAGCGGCGGCGGCCAATTGGCCGGTGGCGCCGATGGTTGGGCGCCCGCTTATTGCATTTCAAAAACGGCGTTGAACGGTGTCACCGCGCAACTGGCCACGGCTTTGCCGAAATTCGCCGTCAATTCCGTCTGTCCGGGCTGGGTTCGGACCGACATGGGCGGACCGAACGCCACCCGTTCAGTTGGGGAAGGAGCCACGGGCATCGTCTGGCTCGCCGCCGACGCTCCGCAAGATCAAACCAGCAAGTTTTTTAGAGACCGCAAAGTGATCCCCTGGTGATTTTGCCCGGCTCGATAACGGTAAAGTTTCCTGCCGCGTCCGTAGCTTAAGCGTAGGCGGGTGGCGCGATCGCAAAGTCATTCCATGGCAAACGCGATAGCACCGGCAAGCCGCACTTGTTACTCGTGACAGGTGGCTTGTCACTCAATTGATCGATGAACCTCAGCTAGCGCTTGTTCGTTTGGTCAGAGCGCGTTTGTTTTTATCATGAGCAATATTGAAACCGATGAGCGCGGTATTTTGATTACCTGTCCAAAATGCGGCCGGCGCAACCGGATGAAGTACGAAGGGCTCGGCAAAGTTTTTCGGTGCGCTCAGTGCAAAAGCGAATTGCGACCGCTCGGTGAACCGGTGGACGTGCACAGCGATCTTGTCTTCGATGCGCTGATCAGCCGGGCCGCTTTGCCAGTGCTGGTTGACTTTTGGGCGCCATGGTGCGGTCCGTGCAAAATGGTGGCGCCGGAAATACGCAAAGTCGCAACCGAAGCCGCTGGTCAGGTTCTCGTGGCCAAGGTCAACACCGAAGAGCTGCCGAGTTTGGCCCGACGCTTTCGCGTCACCGCGATTCCGACGATGTCGATTTTTAGAAACGGAATCGAAGTCGCGCACCGGGCTGGAGCGATGGCCGCGCCCGCCATCCGAAAATTTCTCGAGCAGGACTTGGTGGCGAGGTAACGATGAAATCGGCGGCAGTCAAAGTGCGGCCGCGCGACAAGATTCGCCTTTCCAAGCTCGACACGGGCAAGACGACCAAAGAAGAAGCCTGCACACGCTTTGTCGATCGAAGCTGGGCGTAGGCCGGCAGAAATCAGACAAGATTCCTTCGGTCGCAGTAACTTCAGTGGAGGCGGCTGATGATTGCTCCATGATTTCTGGCTGGAAGCTACTGCTGCTGCGCCGCATATTCAGTAAGCTTTCACAATAACTGAATGTTGATCTGGCTTGCCGTTCGCGATTATACGGCGCGCAATTCCAGGGCAAATTTCAATTGGCCGGATTTTTCGGATTATTAGTCTTAGGAAATCCACGCCGCTCGAGATCGAGACGTATGAAAAAATCGCAGGCTGACCAGACGACAGCGAAGAACCTCGAAGAGAGATTCGATCGCGGCGAAGAAGTGCTCGATTATTTCGATGTGCGCAAGGCGCGCGTGATCAACCCGCGATCAAACGGATCAGTCCTGAAAACAAAATTTGCGTATCCCGCGAAGCGGAATTCCGATCGACGTGCGGCTGTTCGCCAAAAATCAGCGAATTACCCGAAGAAAAAGTAGGAAGCCGCTGTTTAAGTCGAAAGCTTAGCCGTGCGGCAATTCAGGCCCGGAACTTTTGCGAGCGTCAGGTCGTTTGTCCAAAGCTCGACGCCAAATTCCATTGCGGTCGCGCAGACGATGGCGTCCGGCAGCTTTAAATGCTGCTCTTTCCTGAGCTGCACGGCTCGCCCACGAATTGATGGAGTCAATTCACAAATCGCAAGCTGGCTGAGAAATTCGCGGACTTTCTTTTCTTCTTCGGTCGTGAGCGACGGCCAGGCGAGCAACTCCATTTCCGTGATCACCGACTCCCCGTAGCTTCCAGCGGGAAGTGGCTCGGCCAACTGGCCGCCTAGAAGATAGAGCGCGACGTTCGTGTCGAGCAGCCCGGTCATTCCCACTCGCCGCGCGTTGCTGCCACGCAAGCGGATCTTCCGGAAGGCGCAGCACGCCGGCGAATTGTGCCAAGTCGCTAGCGCGTTTCGATCCGGACTCGCCATTCACAAGCGATGCCAGGAATTCAAGCAGTTTCTTTTTCTGCTCTAACGGCAAAGCGTCAGCGGCTGCTTCGATCTCGGCGAGTGTGCTCATGACGCTCAGAAACTAGCACTTATGGTTCAAGTGAACGAGCAAAATCCTCTGAGATCCGACGATCGTCAGAGAAATGGAAAGTCTTTGCCCTGCTTGCCACGCTGATTTCCTGCCACGCTGAAACCAAGTGAAGGCGGGTCACGCCATAGCTGCGCATCGGCGGAAGCTACGCGAACGGGTCGACGACATTTTCGGACACGACTGGGTAGCGCACGCGTCTCGCGCGCTGGTTTCGGCGTCGCGCCGAAACGAACTTTTTGAACCTCCGTACAAGCGATTAATTCCAATTTTTGTTTGGAGTTAAAGTCCTTGGCACGCCGTAGCGGTTTGGCGAAGGCGCTGATCGCTGACCGCGAAGTCAGGCCACCCTTCTGCTTTTTTGCTCTCTTCTGCTATGTTCGTGCGTCTGCGATCCTGTGAGCGAAACCGAAGTGCCACTCCGGCTCGGAGTCGATCCGCGCTTTCGAAATCGCGAACGCCAGCCGGGTCTCGATCTTCTCCGTGCGCTTGCCATCATTGTTGTCGTCATTTATCACGCGGCGCTTTTCGGATTCAAATTGCCCGGCCGCATTGATCGCTTCGGCTGGATCGGTGTCGATCTTTTCTTCGTCCTGAGCGGTTATTTGATCGGCGGGCAATTGCTCGCCCCGCCCGCACGCGAACAATCGATCAAGCTTGGGCGCTTCTTCGCACGCCGCGTCTTGCGGATCATGCCGGCTTACTTTGTAGTGCTCGCGGTTTACTTTTTGTTGCCGTCGTGGCGCGAGTATCCCGACATGGCGCAGCCGCTCTGGAAATTTCTTTTCTCTGTCCAAAACATCGCGCTGCACGGCGGGACGGCGTTCTCGCACGCATGGTCGCTCGCGATCGAGGACCAATTCTATCTCGCCTTGCCGTTGATTCTGATTTTGATCAGCTGCTGGCCGCGTGCGGGCATCATCATTCCCTGCATGATCTTTATCGGCGGACTCATCTTGCGCGCCGTTCTCGCGTGGCAAAATCCCGGTGACGGCGGCGGCGTATCGTTCCGTGCGTTTCAAGCGTGGATCTATTATCCGACCTGGACACGGCTCGATCCGCTTGTGTTCGGTGTTGTCCTGGCCGCGATCGAGAAGTTTCGGCCGTCTTGGTGGCAACGGCTGATGAATAGAGCGCTCTGGCTGTGGCTGCCCGGATTAGCGGCAATTGTTTACGGGTTGTACATGGGTGAAGGCGATCTCACGGTCGCGGCCTGTGTTTGGCAATTTCCCCTCATCGCGTTTGGAATGGCTGCGTTGCTGGTTTGTGCCGTCAGCCCGCGTTTATTTTTCCGTAGAATCGAAATTCCCGGCGCAGCTTTCTTCGCCAGCATCGCGTACAGCGTTTACCTGAGCCACAAGCTCGTCATTCATGCTGCGACCCAATTCTGTTCCAATCACAACATCGCGCTGACATCTGTTCCCGCTCTTCTCCTTGTCGAGGTGTCGATCTACGCCATGGGCTTCATCCTTTTCCTGTCGATCGAACGACCCTTCCTTCAGCTCCGCCGCCGCATTGCCGCGCGATCATAAGCCGGTTATGATGCATCCGTGAGCGTGCGATGACGAAAAACCAAACGAAGGTGCGCGAGTATCTGGCCGAAATCGGTCGGCGCGGCGGACGAGCAAGCCGGCGCGAGCTGACTAAATCGCATGCGCGACAAATGGTCGCGATCCGCGAGATGAAACGCGCAGCGATCAAAGCGGGCATGCGGTGGCCACCGCGCGACCAGAGGCTGGTGAAACTTTCTTGATCGCCAAGCCCACGCATCGTAAGCCGCTTATGATGCATCCTGGAATTGATCAATGATTGTAGGGTAGACGCTCCGTCTGCCGACCATGATGAACATCGCTAATGAATGCGGAAGAACTGATTAGCACCTTCCCGCGCTTATATCACATGGCGCATGTCAAAGCCTGGCCTGGCATCAAGCACCATGGTCTGCTCAGTACATCTGCTTTGCTAGATCTCTTTGAGATGAGGGGCTCCAGCCGCGAGGCGTTGGAAGCAAATCGTCGCAACGACAGCATTACTGTGCGTCACAAACGATACGGAGAAGCAGTGATCCGGGACAACAAGCCGATGGATGATGCAGGGTTAGTGCGCGCACTAACCGATATGACGCCTGAACAGTGGTACCGGACCCTGAACAGGAAAGTGTTTTTCTGGCCTACTGAAGAACGCCTGAACAGATTGCTGACAGCTCGCTTCAACCGGTCGGATAATCATTGTGTAATTACAGTGAACACTCGTCGCCTGGTGAGCGACTATCACGATAAGATCTGGCTTTGTCCGATAAATTCCGGAGCGACGAAGCCGATGCCGCAGCCTCGCGGAACACAAACGTTCCGGAGGATCTGCGATTATCCGTTTAATGATTGGTCAAGAAAACGGCGGTCCTGCATCAAGGCCGTAGCTGAACTCGCGGTTGACTACTCTGTCCCAAACGTTCGCGACTATGTCGAAAGAGTAACAGTTCGAAACTCAACAGGCGTTGTCCGCACGTTGTCTCGTTAACCAAACTCACTTCATTCGAGCAGAGGTCACAAGAGAGTCGGAAGTAAGAAGGGACAACTAGGAGGGGCTTTCTCTCGACCACATCATTTCATTCGGTCGAACATTTTCTTCGCTACCCCGCAAAGGCTACGGCGTGTCCAGCGGCAGTACACTCTTCTTGGTCCAATAGCAGCCCCAGCGCCTCGACGCGGCTTTTACCGTTTCTTGTATCCAAAGGCGCGTTCGCCTTCGCCGAACTCCTCCGATCTCTATCGACTGCTCATCACTCGTCACGTGTTCACTTCGTCACTATTCCGTTTATCCATCGTAAGCAGCTTACGATGGATGAGAGAAGAGCAGGAGGGTTCACGTCGTGTGGCGTCTCGCGCGTGGCATTCGGTGTCGCCCGAATCACCGATTGTCGATCTTACGCTGCTCGCTTCGATACTCTCTTTCGTTTGCGTGGCCGTTTCCGAGACTTTGAAGCAGCTCTCTTAGGAACAGCACGGGCTTTCTGCTCCTGTTCGGAAGCGGACGCATCGCGCTGGCGCCGTTTATCGCGTTCCTTATGCAGCTGCTTCTCGTGCAAATAAGTCTTGTACTTTTTATAGGCAAGACCACCGCCGAAACCAGCGGCGGCAACGGCCAGTGCCGCTGCAATTTTTACTGGGCCGCGACCAGGTACCATATGCCATGGGCATTTGGGCAGCGGATAGCTGTCCGGAAGAGAAAACTCACAACCACGCGAAGTACATTTATGCGCCATAGCTTGTCGTACCGCGACTGGCTAAGATCGTCAAATACGTAGGTTGCAACGCGTGCGACTTCACTTTCGATCGGATGCTCGTCATACCTGCAGACCCACCGGCTATCGTAAGCCGCTTACGATGGATCAGTGACGTAGCTGTTGGTTTGAATTGCTTGCCGAGCGCGCGAGCACGTTCGCGGGACGCGCGCACGTTCTCGCCCGCCGAAACTGATGCGGGCGATCAGCATTGGCTAATCACGGCCTCCGGAACGCAGTTTTCTCTGGCAGTCGCTGCCGGATTGATAGGCTACAATGGAGTTGATGGGATCAGCGACATGGAAGGCAAAGTCGCGAGGGTAAGCGACGAGCAAGTTGGGAAACGAGCGAGTTTCAATCTGGTCTTAGTCCATTGGGGTGCGCCTGCGCCTCACGCGGCGCGAGCAACAGCAACTTTGGCTGCACAAATAATCCCGATGGTTCGCGAGAATCGCGCGAGCCTAGGGTGCGGTGTGTGCCGGCTCCGGAAGATAGAAAAAGAGAATCGCAAGAATTACATAGAGCGAGAGAAGTTGGATGCCTTCGATCCAGTTCGTCTCGCCGTCTTCGCTGATCTGAAACAGGATGTAGACCGACGCCACAACCGCCAAAACTTCCGGCACCGTGAATTCCAGGTCCATCGGCCGCCCGAAAAGATACGAGAGAAAAATCAGCACGGGCGCGACGAAAAGCGCGATTTGCAGACTGGAGCCGATCGCGATGCCGACGCTCAGGTCCATCTTGTTTTTCATCGCCATGAGGATGGCGGTGGAGTGCTCGGCCGCGTTACCCACAATCGCCACCACGATAACACCGACAAACACCTCGGTCAGGCCGACGGAGTCCCGGACGTTTTCGATCGTGCCGACGAGGAACTCCGAGAGCAAGGCTACCAAGGCGGTAGCGATGAGCAGGGTGGTAATGGCCTTGCCGCGCGACCACTGCCCGCCGCTTTCTTCGGCATGTGCATGAGCGCTTTGGAAGAAATGCTTATGGGTCCGCAGCGAGAAACCGAGCATGCAGAAATAGGTAAGGAACAAAACAACGGCGATGGCCAAAGAGAGTTTCTGCTCGACCAGCGGGCTCCAGCCGCCAGGACTCGAGTGGGCGGTGAGGTGAAAGACCGTCGGGATGATGAGACCGATCGCGGCCAGCGAGAGCGAGACGGCGGAAGTGCGCGCTGCGCTGCCGTTGAAACGCTGTTCTTTGTATTTAGTTCCGCCAAATAGAATGGAGAGGCCGAGCACCAGCAGCACGTTACCGATGATCGATCCTGTAAGGGAGGCTTTCACCACATTGGTCAGACCTTTGGAAAGGGCGATGCCGGCGATGATCAGCTCGGCGGCGTTTCCGAAAGTGGCGTTGAGCAATCCTCCCACGCCTTCCCCGACGCGGGCGGCTAGCGCTTCAGTGGCGCGCCCGATCCAGCCCGCTACCGGAATGATGCCGAAAGCGGAGCAAACGAAGAGCGCAGTCGGACTGATGCCCCCGGGCCAGAAGCGCAGAACGATCGCGAGCGGAACGAAGATAAGAAGCCAGTCGAGCGACGGTTTGAGTTTCAGAAGTCTGGGAATTTCGCGACTTGTCTCAGCTAATCAACCCGTCCGTCTTCCGCCAGTTTAACGACACGATGCACAAACAGCCTACATCATAAGCCGCTTATGATGTAGAGTTGACCAGCTTCGTGTGTTTGGTTGTCGCGACGCGTGTTTGTCCTCGTCATTCACGCGGTCGGCCAGTTCTGCACAATGGAGCTGATGGGATCAGCGACATAGAACACGTCGCGATCGGGAATCGCGCGGGGGTAGACGGCAACGCAGCTAGGGTAGCTGGCGCAAGCACGGGGCAGTGCGAGTGATCAAGGTAAAATCGCGAGGGTAGCGACCGAGTGAATGGAGCCGCCGGGCGGCGCGCGACATGGATGGGCAAACCGAGAGGTCGAAATGGGCGGGACCACATGAGTCAATTTGGAAACGAGCGAGTTTCAAATCGGTAAAGATCTTGCTACGCGTCGCAAATCGTCGAGTCCACCCGAATTTTGAAACGCTCGTCGACGCCAATGAGACGCATGTTCTCCCGTCCGATTCCCAAAAGTGCTGCTGCCTTGGCTACGGAAAAATGCGTTTCCCTCGACGCATAAATGCGCAAGCGACCTGATGAATCTTCTTTCGTCTGTCGCGCCGCGGCGATCGCGGCGAGATTGGCCATCGATCCACCGCTGACAAAGAGGCCGCCTGCTCTTGCATTGAATCCAAGAATTTGCCGGATCCAATCGATTGTCAGGCGTTCGAGGTCCACCGGGGCTGGCGCGGAACGCCAAACCGTGAGATTCGCATTTAGGATCGAGGCGAGCAGGTCGGCAAACGCCGCGAGCGGAGTCCCAGGCGATTGCACGTAGCCAAACATGCGCGGATGCGCGTTTTGCCGGCTAAATGGAATAATGTCCTCGCGAAAAACCTTCAGCAGGCCGTCGAAGTCGGTTCCTTTAGTTGGAAGCGCGGCGTCGAGCCGATTGCGAATCCTGCGTGAAAACATGTGACGATACACCCCCGCGAGCACGGAGACTGCGGAGATAATCGGACATGAGTTGAATGACGGAATTCCCCCAATCACGTATCTCGTCAGCAGAGGGATCAAGCATGTTCACGTAGTATGCGTCGCGCGGATGCCGTTGTCAGCCGGCGTGAGATGACCAAATCGCACGCGCGCCAAATGGTCGCGATTCGCGAAGCCAAACGCGCGGCATTAAGGGACTAGCGTTCGTTAGGGCGAACTTTACGGCTGGACGGGGACACGCCTGGGATGAAGGCCGGGCACCGAGATCGGGGATCGAGGCAAGCCGTGGCGGCCTCCAAGCAACCGCAAAAATTGAAGCTCTCATGAAGAATCAGTGCGCCAATTATCCATCGTAGGCTGGTTACGATGGATGAAAGAAGGTAGGAGGATTCAAGTGCTCTAGCGGCTGCCGACGTTCGTAGCTTTTAGATACTGCCACTCCGTTGGGTAGATCGTCTAACTTGGAGCTCAGTTTAAGGCCGCAAAATAATCTTCCCGTCCGCATGTCCGGCCGCCGAGAGTTGGTGCGCCTTCTTCACTTCCGCAAGTGGCAATACTGTCGCCACGCGTACCTTTAGTTTCCCGCTCTCGACCAGCCTATTGATCTCCGCGAGTTGGTCAGGCTTTGGCATCATCTGCACCATCGCCACTGCCACGCCGAACTCCTTCGCCTTCTCCGCTGACGGCGGACTGACCGTGCTCACCAGGAACCCACCGCCCTTCAGTGTTTGAAATCCGCGCTCCTGCGTGTCGCCGCCCACAGTGTCGAACACCACATCCAGATCGCGCACCTTCTCTTCGAATTTCGCTTTCTTGTAATCGATGAACTCATCCGCTCCGAGTTTTCTTACAAACTCCTCGTTCCGGCCCGAGCCGGTCCCGATCACGCGCGCTCCTTTGTTTTTCGCCAGTTGCACCGCCATTGATCCGACCGCGCCCGACGCACCCGTGATCAGGATGCGCTGACCGCTCGCGAGCTTGCCGTGATCAAAAATTCCCTGCCACGCCGTCAGCGCTGCGACTGGCACCGATGCCGCGGTATCGAAATCAATCTGCTTTGGCTTGTGCACAAACTCGCTCGCCGGCGCCGTCACATACTCGGCATAACCGCCACTGTGCGCGCTGAGATAACCATAAACCTCATCGCCCGCTGCAAAATCTTTAATGCCCGTCCGGCTCGGCGGACTGCCAGTCCCACTCGGACCCCCGCTGCCGGCCATCTCCACCGTCCCAGCCACCTCACAGCCAAGGATCAGCGGCAGCTTCAACCCGAACATCTCTCCTAATCCATCGCGGATTTTCCAATCAACCGGGTTCACCGCCGCCGCCTTCACCTTTACCAACACCTGGTTTTCTCCGGGCTTCGGCCGTTCCACCTCCGCGAGTTCCACCACCTCTTCATTTCCGTAACGCTCGATCCGCACTGCTTTCATGATTTTTCCTCCTGTTCTTGGCCAATTTGGCCTCCTCAAACACGATTCCGGTCT
>Ga0209156_10000374_pt1 | contig 37276 bp, 29 predicted proteins | sample GraSoiAngelo_124_FD_185881 | JGI IMG/M metagenome (GOLD analysis project Ga0209156, IMG submission 185881) | Grasslands soil microbial communities from the Angelo Coastal Reserve, California, USA - 14_0927_05_20cm (SPAdes) (version 2) | ecosystem: Environmental > Terrestrial > Soil > Grasslands... | reverse complement strand
CCGTTTCAGCTCGTATTCGCGCATCGGATCCGTTTTCGGGAACTTCGCGGGTCCTATGAACGTTACGTCTCAAGGACCGCCAGAGGGTCCGCAGGGGTCAGCATGAACTCTTGCATCTCGGAGTACACGCGCCAAATCTCTTTGCATTCGCAGGTCAGATCGTCGAAGTCCCTTCGGAGGCCCAGGGAGAACTCCTCGATCGCATTCACGACCCTGCGGTCGCATGTTCCGCAATTGTGGGCGCCGCGCACCATCCCGCCCGCGGTCGGATGGGATTTGACGTGGGCCTTCAGGTCCTCGGTGCGCTCGAGGACCTCGACGACGGACCACAGCCAGGGCGGTCGGTATTCGCCGCGACGGAAGAGACGATCGACGATCGTGCGACTCTGGACGTTCACCGGATTGAAGGAGATCGTATCGCTGTATGGGTCCGCCTCGTGTCCCGATCGCACCGCGTCCTCGATCGCTTCGAGTTCCGTGAGGAACGGGGGCTTGACTAGGAGGTACGTCTTGACCGTCGCACCGGCCGCATGCGCCAGCTCCGTCGCGTGCGCGTGTTCTTTGAGTCCCCAGACCTTGTTGACGGATTGACGGAGGACGCGGCCGTTGGTCGACTCCAGGCCCAGCGCGATCTCGAGCTCATCCACGTGATTCATCGCCGCTTCGACCTGCTCCTTCCGCAACAGGTGCGATAGGGTCTCCACGATGACCTTGTCGCAACGGTCGCCCAAGTCATGGAGGATTCTCTCTCGAACTTCCGGCGAGACTTCGTGGTCGTCGAAGAAGTTCCCGGAGGTGTAGACCTTGACCAGGGGCTGGGATTCGTGTTTCCGGAGGACCGTGTCGACTTGGTGCAGGATGTCCGCCGGCGCGACCTCTTGTGCCACGTCGTTCACGTAGCCGCACATCGAGCAGCCGCTCGCCCGAGCCCAATAGCAGCCGCGCGTCCGAAAGATGATCACCCACGCATCCACGACGCGACCGTGGAGCAGGTCTTTCTCGGTCCAGGTGGAAATGTATTCCCGCGGATCGAAGTCCCGCGGTCGTCGCTCGTCCTTCACGAGTTGCGCGAGGCGCATGGAGTCGCGTCGAACGAGGGGGGGCGGAAAAACCTTTGCGCCCTCAGCGACGATCCCGGACGGCGGACAGGCCGAGGATCACCCCGACCGCGAGGAAGACGCCCGCGAAGAACCGGAGTCCGAAGGCCACGTCGGGTCCGAGGAGCGATCCGCCGGCCGACGAAAGGGACAATGGAAGGTCGACGAGGACCTCGTAGAGGACGAAGAGGATCATGCCGAAACCGACGAGGCTGATCCCGGTCTCGGGATTTCGGTGCCGGTGCGATGTGGGCGTGGCGATGGCCGCGGCCGACCGCGGCACCGCGACGGCGGAACCCCCGACGAGCGGTGTACGTTCGGGCCTCGGGAGATCCGCGGGGGCGTACCGCCGACAGGCGTCGCACCACCATCGCTCGTATTGCGAGATCCATCGGAGGGCGGCCCCGCAGGTCGGGCACGCGAACTTCGATCGGGCCTTCGGAGCGTAGGCGCGGCAGGAGTAGCAATACCAGCGGTTGTACTGGGGAATGTACGTCAACTCAAGACCGCACCGCGGACACGGATGCTCGACGCGGGCGGCGGGGATCGTCGGGGCCTCCGCGATTGACGCCGCTTGTGGTGCCGCGGCGACGCTCGGAGGGATGTACGGTTCGACGACGATCGGCCTTGACGGCTGCGGCTCGACGACCGGGAGGACCGTCGACGACATGACCGGAGGCACCTCGCGAGGCATCTCGCGACGGGGCATGTCCGGGATCATCCTCGGCGCCGCGGTGATGAGTTTGGGCGGAGTTTTCACGGGTTCGGCGATCGGCTCACTCGGGGTCGGTGTCGTCGTTGGGACCGGCGGACTTGGAGCGACAGGCGCTTCCTCGACCGGGGAGGCTTCGGCTTGCACGGGAGCCGGTTCCGGTTCCTTCTTCGCCTCGTGCTCATCGAGGTAGCTCAGGAGCCTCTCGCGGAGCTGTTCCTTCGTCCCCGTCGGATCGAGACTGTATGCCTTGCAAAGGTCGAGCAAGGCCACTTTCTTCGCCTCGAGAATTTCCGCGCGGATGAGCGGGGGTTTCTCGACTTCCTCGGCGCCCTCCTCGGAAGAGGCCTCCTCGGCGACCGGTTCCTGGATTGGCTCGGCGGGTACGGGTTCGGGCTCCGCAGCGGGCGGTACCTGAGGCGTCGGTTCGGGCGAGACTCCCATGCGCTCCGGTTGGAGTTCTACGGCGTTCGGCTCGTCGGACCTTGGCGCCTCGCTCTTCACGGGCTCGACGAGGACCAGAGCGCTCTCCGCCGCCGCGGTTGGCCCGGAGGACACCGGAGGAGTGTTGTCGACTTTGACGTCCATGAAGACGCCTTCCGGCGGATAAGCGTTGCACCGGAAGCAATAATATCGATCGTACTGCGTGACGAACGACAGGATGCCCGTGCACATGGGGCAACGCTTCGCGCCTCGGTCCCCGAATCCCTCGGGAGCGTATCGGCCGCAGGCGTAACAAAAATTCCGATTGTATTGCTCGAGAAAAGCGAGCTCGCTACCGCAGTTTGGACAGGGGAGACCGGTCACGCAATCCGGCGGAGCCCGGCTGTCTCGAATAAAGCCTTTTCCTCGATTCCCAAGAATGAGATTCTTTCGCCGGACTCCGATTCCAAGCCCGCGAAAATGCTTTTAGCGGCACTCCCCATCGGCACGTCGCGCCACCATAGCTCAGTCGGTAGAGCAGCCGCCTTGTAAGCGGCAGGTCGGGAGTTCAATTCTCCCTGGTGGCTCTATCCGAAGTCAGCTAGTATTTGGGCCGACATTACTCTCCTTTGGTGGTTAAGCACGGCAGCCTTGGAGGATCAGTCTCGAGAGAATCGGGGAAAAACGGTCGGCTTGTCCTGGCTGGACTCGGTTGATCTAGAAATCGAACGACGACTCCTCCCAACGGAACGTGCAATTCTCGCGGCGCTCAGAAGTTACAGGACGAATTTCGTACCGAATCGCACCACGGCACATGGGGCTCCTCCCCGGAGTTGAAAGCCACATGAGGGGATTGACCTCTTCTCAGACTCTCCTCGGTGGCGACTCCCTGCCTTGTCTTCGTACGTATCGAGCTTGTTTAACACATTAATAGTCCGGGTGCCCGTGCAGCGGCGCGGAGGCTCGCAGGTGAAATCCCTTCAGGCATCAATGGACAACTGGTTCGTCCGGCATGTCGGCGGACTGAAGACTGCGATCCGCGTCGTCTTCGGCATCGTTTGGGGGATCGACGGCGCGCTTAAGTTTCAGCCCGGAGTGGCGCAATCGCTCTCCGGGATGATCTCCGACGCAGCGCAGGGTCAACCGGATTGGCTCGCGCCCTGGTTCAACTTCTGGAGCCAAGCCGTGAGCGCGAATCCCGCGTTCTTTACGACCACGATTGGCCTCTTCGAGCTCGCCCTCGCTTTCGCGCTCCTTGCTGGCTTCTTGCGGAAGATCGCGTACACGGGAGGCATCCTCCTCAGCCTCGTCATCTGGTCCGTCCCGGAGGGGTTCGGCGGTCCGTACGGGCCGAGTTCCACGGACATCGGGACGGGAATCATCTACGCGTTCGTCTTCCTCCTTCTGATGCTCGTGAACGCAACGTTCGGTCCCAGCCGTATCTCGCTCGATTATGTTATCGAAACGAAATGGCCTTCGTGGGCGCGGGCCGCCGAAATTCGCAGTTCGCCGAGGATAGAGACTCGGTCCCCGCGATAAACCGAAACTCAGAGAATCCAATGGTCGCTCCGATCAAGGAGGAATCAGCCCCTTCTGGGAGGGAAAGGCTCCGAAGGGGCTATCGTCGAGTCGTATCTCCGTGGCCAGGCGTAAAGGGCCGTTCCTCAGTCGAGGCTTCGGCGTCGTGGTGATGGTGAAGCTTGTGGATTTCGCTCAGGATCAAAGCATACTCCTTCTTCGCTTCCATCTCGACGACCACGGTCAGCATGCGTATCCACATCGCCGGGTATGCCACGAGCCAGACCGCCGATGCGACGAGAATCGTGAGGACCGAACTCGGAAGGACGTTCCCCATTCCGACTTGTCCCAGGGCGCTCCGGAGCACGATTTGCGTCGCGATCGAGGACGCCGCGAGGAAGGCGATGAGCCGCAACCTCTTGACCCAGCGATCATGGATCGTCACCTGAGCCAGGTGGAACATCCCATGATACCATTCGACAATCCGCCGCCTCATCTACACAATGGGCGTTCAGTCCGTCCGTATAAGAGGCTTTCCAGTTGGGTATCAGCCTCTGCAAGTCGCGGACAATCAACGAACGGCCTTGGTCTCCCTCTTCAAGTTACGCGAGGACCCGGGGACACGGGATTCGGCCCTCACTCGGCCTTCAAGAAACGTCTCGCCACGGCCGTTCCCACGACGAGCATCCCAGTGGCGAACAGGGTGAGGTAGCTCAGGTAGGACCAATCGACGGTCCCGAAGACGACGATCCCCCGGCCCAAGAGGGCCGAGAACGAGACCGGGTTCACGCTCGCAATCGCCTGCATCCACGCGGGGAAGTTGGCGAGCGGGAGGAGGGCGCCGCTGGCGAACATGAGCGGCATCGTGATGAAGTTCGAGATCACCCCGGGCGTCTGCCAGTCCGTGCTCGAGGCCGTCACGGCCAGGAAGAACGACGACATGCCGAGGCCGAGGAAGAAGATCCCGAGGATCCACCCGGCCCACATGATCGGGTCTCCCTGAAAGCTCACGCCGAACAACGCGGCGGCGAGGATCATCACGGGAATCTGGATGAGCCCGCGGCTCGTCGAACCGAGGACCTTCGACAGGTACACGGTGGCCTTCGTCGTCGGCGTGAGCAGGATCCGCTTCATGAATCCGAATCGTTTGTCCTGGATCGTGCTCATGGATCCGAACATGCCTACCGTCAACATCGAGGTCGCCAAGACGCCGGGAAGCAGGAACGCGGTGTAGCTGTTCGTGTGGAACATCGACTGGACGAGGGCCGGGGAGGCACCGCTGAAACTGCTCCCGAAGAACGCGAGCCACATGAACGGCTGAACGAACGTGATCACGAGCACCCAGGGATTCCGGAAGGTCCGGAGGAGCTCGCGGGCGTAGAGTCCCGTAAACTGGCTTCGTTGGCTCACGCTCCGTCGCTCCGACAGCAGGGGGCGGCCGGTGACCCGGGCGTGGGTCGTCTCCGTGCTCATTGCCTCGCCCTCCGCATGGTCGCGTAGAACTTGCGATAGTCGGGCACGTCCGTTCCCGCCTGGTCGATCCGCTTACCCGTGATGTCGAGGAAGACGGTCTCGAGACTTGGCTTCTCCACGTTGATCCGCCGGATCGCGTCCGTCTTCAACGTCGAGAAGAGCTTCGGGAGGACCTCCTCGGCCGCGGTGACCCGGAGGATCCATGCTGTCCCCTGGCTCCGGACCTCGGAGACGCCAGGGATTGAACGGAGCTGGGCCTCGTCCACGGCCTCGCTCGTCTCGAGTTCGACGAAGTCCGATTGGACGCGGGCCTTGAGGGCCGTGGGGGATCCCGACGCCACGATCTTCCCGTGGTCGATGATCGAGATCTGCCCACACAGGGCGTCGGCCTCCTCGATGTAGTGACTCGTCAACAGGACCGTGATCCCGAACTCCTTGTTGACGCCGGTGATCAGGTCCCACAGCATCCGCCGCGTGTTCGCGTCGAGACCGATCGTCGGCTCGTCCATGAAGACGACCTCCGGTTGATGCAACAGGGCGAGGGCGATCTCCAGCTTCTTGCGCATGCCCGTCGAGAACGTCTTCACCCGATCCTTTCGGCGGTCCTTGAGGCCGAAATAGTCGAGGAGGTCGGCGGCCCGGTCTTTCCATTCGGGAAGGCTCTGTAGCTTCGACTGGAGCCAGAGGTTCTCCCACGCGCTGAAGTCGTCGTCGAGGATGACCTCGGATGCGACCCAGCCGATCCGTTGCTTCACGTGCATCGGATCCCGACGGACGTTGAATCCGGCGACGGTCGCATCGCCTTCCGTCATGTCCGTGAGGCCCGTGAGCAACTTGATCATCGTCGTCTTGCCGGCCCCGTTCGGACCGAGCAGGCCGAAGACCGTTCCGGAGGCGACGTTCAGGGTGACGTGGTCGACGGCCGTCAGCTTGCCGTACACCTTCGTCAGGTTTTCCGTGACGATCGCATTATCGGTCATTGAGGTCCACCGGTCCTCACTTCGAAAGGATCCGCAAAACTTTCTTTCGCATCTCGATCACGATCCCGCGGAGTTCGTCCGCCTGCTTCGGGGTCACCTCGCTCATGTTCGTCCTCAGGAGCTTCCCGGTCGCTCGAAATTCCCGGAAGAGCGCCGCCCGTTCCGGACCGACGGCGGACTCGAAAGCGCGGAAGCGCTGCTCAATCTCCTTGCGGCGGCTCCGCAAGTACGCCTTGCCTTCGCGGGTAATCCGGTAGGTCTTGCGACGTTCCTCGCCGCTCACGGAGAGGTATCCTTTCCTCAGGAGAGCCCGCAGGGCCGGATAGATGGCGCCCGCACTCGGCTTGTAGAACCCGTGGTACCGTTCCTCGATCGCCTTGATGATCTCGTACCCGTGCATCGGGCGTTCCTCGAGCAGGTGCAGGACGAGACCTTTGAAGTCGCCCTTCCCGAAGAAATGGAAGAACCCCCCGAACTTCTCCGGGGCACTCATGACGCGAGCTCCCGCCGCCGGTACCAGAGGATCGCGAGGACGCTGCCCGCGATCGCGTACCCCGCGAAGACGAGGAGGGAGGTCGCGGGGTCCGGGATGAAACCAACGTCCCCGCCTCCGGGACCCGGCCGGACGGCGGGCCCGCCGAGGGCGTTCGCAATGATGCCCGATGCGGAGGTCGGGATGAACCAAGGTTCGACATTCGCGCGCGGGAGGATCCCCCCGATGATGCTGAAGATCAGGGTGAACAGGAAGAACGTCAGGACCGTCGCGGCGACGGTGCCCTTCATCAGGGCGGACAGGAGGTACGCGACTCCGACGACCGCGGTCATGTACCCGAGCGTGTAGAGGTACGACAGCCCGACGTCCCAGGTCAGGGATCCGGTGATGACGAGGGCCGCGACCGCCGCGGCGCCGTAGTACAGCGACAGGACCGCGGTGCAGACGATCAGGCTGGCAACGATCTTGCCGAGGACCAAGACCTCGCGCCGCACCGGGTTCGGGAAGAGAAAGTACCCGGTCCGCTTCTCGTGCTCCGACACGAGCGCGTCCGCCGCGAACAGGACTCCGCCGAGGACGACCAGGAGCCCCGAGAAGGTCGCGAACGTCGAGATGAAAGCGTCCGGAGTGGAGGCGTACTTGATGCCGAGGGCGGGCGGCAACCCGACGAACAGGCCGACGATGAGCCCGAGGAGGATCAGCATCCCCAGGAGGCGGCGGCCGCGGATGTACTTGCGAATCTCGTAGGCGGCGACCGTGACGATCTGGGCCAAGGGGCTCGGCGTCACAGGCGATCCGACTCCTGGATGCGGTCGAGGTAGAGTTGCTCCAGCGAGGAGCCGAGGGGCCGGTACGTGATGACCTTCAGCCCGCGGGCGATCATCCCCTCGAGCACGCGCGCCTGTCCCTCTTGGCCTCCGGTGATCCGGAGGTCGACCGTCGAGTCGCTGCTCGGCTTGACCTCCTCGACCCCGGGCAGACCCGCGAGGGCCTCGAGGTCCGGCGGCGTCGCGGGGTGGAGGAACGTCGCCTGGATCGTCGATGTGTCCGCGCCCCGGGAGAGCTCCCGCACAGACCCGCGGATCAAGAGTTCCCCATGGTTCAGGAGCGCCACGTCGTCGCACACCTCCTGGACCTCGCCGAGGAGGTGCGAGCTCATGAAGATCGTGCGGCCTTGGTCTTTCAGCGACTTGATCACGTCGCGGACCTCCGCCATGCCGCGCGGATCCAACCCAGACGTTGGCTCGTCGAGGATAAGCAAGTCCGGTTCATGGAGGAGCGACTGCGCGATCGCCAGGCGCTGCTTCATCCCTTTCGAGAACTCCTGAATCCGATGGTCCGCCCATTCCGTGAGCTTGACCTCTTTGAGGACGGCTTCGCTGCGGCTGCGGAGGTCCTTCGACGACATGCCGCGGAGCCGGCCCGCGTAGGCGAGGGTCTCCAAGGGCGACAGGTAGCCGTAGAACTCCGGCGTCTCGATGACCGCACCGATTCGGGCGAGCGCACGCGTCGGTTCCCGCCGGACATCGATGCCGAAGAGGGCGGCCCGACCGCGGGAGGGCCGAATCAGGTTCGTCATGATCTTGATGGTCGTCGACTTGCCCGCTCCATTCGGACCGAGGAACCCCAACGAGGTGCCCTCCGCGACCGTCAGGTCGAGGGCTTTGAGGGCGGTGAAGTGGCCGTACTCTTTGCCTAGGCCCTCGAGGCGCACGGGGGCATCCCGGGTGATTGGTTGTTGAACGACGGCTTCCACGAAATCGCGATATATCGCGATATACTTAATACTTTGGTGAAGGTTCTATTGGGCACCGAGTTCCTCTGAGAGCGCGACTTGCCGTCGTGATAGACCAAGAGACGTAGTCAGGTATCCGGAATGCGGCCTCATCTGGTTGGGGCGAGTCGGCCTCGGGCAAGGAAACCCGACGCGGGCGGCGACGCTCTTTGTGGCGGCCAAGGCGCAGTTCGAGGCCGCGGGCCTGGCGATGGATCCCAATGAAGGGCCGGAATACGAGAAGGGATTGGCCGCCATCCGGGCCGCACTGGACGAGGCGACGTTCACGGCGGCGTGGGCGGAGCGGCGGTGTATCACACGTATGCTCGAGCTGGAAAAGCCGGAATTCGACGGTTCTGGACGCGCTCCTGATTGAATGTTCATTGAGAGGCCAGGCGAACAACTCATCGAGTGGGCTTCCGGAATGCCGGTTCGGGGTCTAACGTAAATTCCCTGGATGGGAATTCGAGTCTTGCCGGACTACTGTGGTGGGTCGAACAAGGAGCTCCCGCTTTCCCCAAATTCACAGTGCAATGCCGGGCTTCATGGCAACTCCAGAACGATTCGAGCAGGACTAGCGCCGCGGCTCGATCATCCAACAGTACACACGACATCGATTCCAGGCCGGCTTCGCCGCGTTGACTTCGATGGAAAGGAGCATCGGACATCTCCGCGCCAGATTTAAATATCGTTCGGACCCCTTCAAGACTGTGCACAAGTTAGCCGCCGCTCTGCTTGGCGATGCTGCGGTCGGCAAGACCTCCCTCGTTCGTCGCTTTATGTTGGACCAGTTCTCCGACGGGTACCTTGCGACGGTCGGGGCAAAACCGATGAAAAAGAACTTGGAAGTGCAAGCCCAAGCCGGTCCCGAAAACGTCCAGCTGCTCATATGGGATGTCGTCGGCCAACGCGGCTACCATGGGGTCCAAGATCGAGTTCTCAAAGGAATACAGGGGGTTGTCCTCGGCTACGACGTCACGCGCGACGCAACACGTGAGAGCCTTCGCACCTATTGGATCCCGCGGATGAAGGAGGCGGACCTGCACGTTCCCGTCGTCATCGTCGGAAACAAATTGGACCTTTCGTCAGATCGGTGGGCCGCCCTCGAAGAATTGAAGAGCTTCGCGCGTCAGGCGGGATTGTCTGGGGGCGGCTTCCTCACGAGCGCGAAGACAGGAGAGCGCGTGGAAGACGCTTTTGTCTTGCTGGCCGGAGAGATCCTAGGAGGAGCCGTTCCGCCCTCGCTGGTGGCGAACGATGGACGTACTACGATGGAGGTCGATCCGATGGTCAGTGTGGTGGACCGCGTAATTACAGACTTCTGCGACGAATTTGGAGGCCCGGAACGTGCGATGGTCCACGTGCAACGCGAAGCCGCACGGGCGGGTTTGGACATCAATGCTCCGGACTGGCAAGCCGTTCGCCATTTCATCGAGAATCTCAACGACATCGATCGTGGACTGCGCGCCGCGAAGGCAACCGATACCCAGGCGCGTCGACTCCAATGGCTCTGGGAAGCCGCGAACGGATCCCCCGTTTGACCTCTCCCCCCGCCCGGGCTTTCGGTCAGACTTGTTATCACGGAAGATACGCGGGGGACTAGCTAAAAACGGACAATTAGTCGATAGTCTGTCGTGGTTCGAGGCGCAAGAGGCGCAGCCCTCCTCCTCCTCTCACTGGCAGTCTTGGTTTCGCTGTCTAGTGCGGCCGCCGGATATGGCGAACGAGTGTTCAACGCGAACCTCCAAACATCGGGACTTGGGTATCCGATCGCGTCTGGGATGCGAGCTGCCCAGTCGTTCCTCGTCGCCGACCCGTTCGACCTCCATAACGTTACCCTGTTCGTGAACAACACCGGGCTCAGCCAGTCCGATACCCTCAACGTTACGATCGAGACCGACGCTGCGGGGGACCCGAGCGGCGTGGCCCTGGCGAATTCTCAGCAGGCGCGTTCCGGATTGGGTTGGCTGGACTTTCCGTTCGCCCCGTCCGTGATTCTCCAGGGTCAGACAACCTATTGGATGGTCGCGAGCAGCCTGCAGACTGCGGGAGACGGGTACCTTTGGTACCATTCGGCGGCGGACGCGGTGCCTGGCGAGGCGAAAGTCGACCAAGGACTTGGCTGGATTGTCCCGACGCCGACGGACATGACGTACACGACCTATGGAATCCTGCGGGAACCAACGCTCGGTCTCGCCTTGCAAGAGCCGTCGACCGCCGACCCCGGGGCGAACTTTTCGTACTCGGTGCTTCTCAATAACACAGGATCGCAAATCGCGCCAATCGCATGGCTGAACATGACTCTGCCGTCCGGCATTCAGTACGTCTCCGACACAGCCAGCGGCCTTGGCGGAACGAAGACCGGTGATTTCAACTGGACGTTCGCGAACCTGACGAACGGGCCGCACTCTTTCAGCATCGGGGTCCGCGTAGACGAGCTTGTCTCGGCGGGATCAACCCTGGCGGCCCAGGCAAGTCTCGACTATTCGAACTCAACCGGGGCGATCAAGGCGGTGCCCCCTTCCTCGACGAGGCTCATCGTAGGTGTCAAGCCGAGGGATCTCTTCCTCACGTACGACGGCATACCGGACCTTGTCGATCGCTTGAGCACGACGCGACCGATGGGCGTCCTCGCCGATTTCGATGGTGACGGACAGCCCGGTCTGACCGTGGCTGCGGAGACTTCCCTTTGGAACGGCCCGAGGTGGATGCTGCAATCCCCTCTCGCCCGTCGGTTCCGGATGACGGGGCCGACGTCCTTGACGCTTTACATGGATAGCGCGTTGCCAAACGATACGGGTGACCTCGGAGTCGCGCTATTCGACCAAGGCTCGCCCTCCACTCTCGTGACGGCAACGACCATCAATCTCACGTTCAACGGAGTTCGTGATTGGGAACCGTTCACCATTGACCTTCGCAGCGTCTATCATTCGTTCGACCCGGGCAACAAAACCGAGCTCGTCCTGTTCAATCAAGGAAGTCACGCGCTGTTCGTTGCGTACAACGAATCATCACTCCCGTCCCGGATCACTGTCAACACCCCGTCGTACGTCGAGTTCGACTCCATCCGCTTGACGGACGCTCGTGGCTCGGCAACGTATTTCTCGACCGCGGACGCGGTCCGAATTGAGGCGAACGTCTCGCACCCGTTCGGAAGTGTGGAGATTACGGAAATCCGCGTTCATCTCGTCGACCCGGAAGGAGCGGTCGCCGTCGCATCCGACTCTTTGAGCCTGACCATGACGGACCCCGAGTATCCTTCCGTGTGGAAGCTCTTCACGTACACCTACCAATCGCCGTCGAAGCAAGGGACGTACACCTTTTGGTTGAGCGCTTTCGACAGCAACAGCGACTGGGCAAAAGAGACTGGATCATTCCAGGTTCGCGCACCGGCCCTGAATCTGACCGTGTTCCCCCCAACGGCGTTCCGACGCGCCCTCGACCCTGTCGTGTTCGCGATTTACCTGAACAATACGGGTCAGGCGAATGGAACGGCTTGGCTGAACGTCACACTGCCTTCCGGTCTCGTGTACGTGTCCGATTCGGCGGCGGCGATCGGCGGAACACGGACCGGGGACTACAACTGGACCTTCTCGAATATTCCTCATGGCTCGCATAATCTTACGCTGACGACGGAAGTCGGGGCGGTCCCTGCCCTCAACGTGCTAACTGCCCTCTTCGACCTGCGATACGCGGACGCGAAAGGCTTTGTCTGGTCCGCCCCTACCGCGCAATCAAGAATCGTCGTCGGCGGGGCCCGCATACTACCGGCCGTTTTCCTTGACAAGGCGGTCCTGCATCCCACGGAACCCCTCGCAATCACCGTTCATTTCGACAACGTCGGGGATGGCGACTCGGCAACGGCGTGGATTAATGTCACGCTCGGCCCCAACCTCGGGTACTCGGCCGACGACGCCATCGGATTCAAGAATACAACCAGCGATCCTGTGCGGTTCGTTCTGTCCTCGATTTCGCCGGGGTCTCACTCCTTCACGATTTGGGTGAACGGATCCGGGAGCCTGATGCCCGGATTGTCGGTCGCGATTTCCGCTGTCGTCGACTACGCGCTGGCCGGTCCCCTGACCGCCCACAGCGTCGCATCCGCGACGGTGAGCGGAAGCGGACCGTCGTTCGGTCCCACCCTAAGCGGTGTCTCCGTTGCCAATCCGGGGGAAATCATCAATCTTACGCTGGACTACTCGAACCTCGGAACCGAGGCTGCCGTTGGCGTCCTCATCAACCTGAGTTTCGGCTCGGAAGCGACGTTCCGGTCCGCTAGTCTTCTGCCAACTTCGGTCCAAGGAGGTTCGGTGGCATGGTCCCTTCCATCGGTCGACGTCGGGAGCTACTCGATTTCGGTTTCCGTGAGCCTGCAAGTGGGCCTGTCCGACAATTCGGAACTCCGTTTCGTTGCCGATGTTTCGTTCCGCGACGGTTGGGGTAACCGCCTAACGAGCACGTCAGGCACCTATTCAGTCCGCATCGGCGCCCCGTTCCTTTCCCTCGACCTCTTTTCGGGTTTCGTAACGGTCGAACCGGGAGACTCGGAGCGCGTCACGGTCTCCTACGCAAATCTGGGCATCGGAACGGCTGCCCACGTCTGGATCAACCTCACCCTTCCCAATGAAGTGGTGTACCTTGCGGACGATGCAGGGCCGGCGCCCGCCGTCTTAGGATCAACCTGGAGCTGGCATGTCACCTCCGTCTCTACGGGAGTCCGACTGTTCCACGTCGATCTCCGGATCGCCTCGTGGGCGAGCGACGGACGGAACATCCATCTGTTGGCTTGGCTGAACGGAACTGACGCGAGTGGGAATCGGGTGAACGGATCCGCCGGAAGCATCGGTTTCCTTGTCCGGACGGCCGCGATCACCGTCGAGGCCATCGTCCCCATCCAAGAGGGAATCCCGGGGGAGGATGTCGTCGTCACGGTGTTCCTGAACAACACCGGGAGCCGGACTGCCGTCCTCGTTTGGCTCAATCTCAGCTACGGCTCCGGCCTTGTTTTCCTCGGGGATACGTCCGGCTTGCCGCGCCAACTGATAACCAGTTCTGTCTCATGGCTCCGACTTGCAATGGTCGCCTCGGACCGGTTCGTGTTTACCTTCATTCTCCATATTACCGCTCGGCCCGGGGATGTGGCTTCGATGAGCCTCGAAGCCTTGTATAGCAATAGCAAGGGCGTCCTGGTTGGATCGAAACGCACGAGCGATTTCGTTGTCCGAGCAATCGAACCGCCGAAAGGACTACTGGAACAACCATTGGTTCTGGCGGCTATGATTGGCGTGGCGATCTCCGGCGCTTTCGGTTTCCGGGTCTGGAGTTCGCGCCGCTATCGTATCGAAGAGGTGTTCCTCATCAACCGGACCGGAATTCTGCTGCACCACGTGTCCCGGCGAGAAGAGATCCATGGAGGAACCGATGGAGAAAAGGATCGAGACCTGGTCGGCGCGATGCTGACGGTGGTTCAGCAATTCGTCCAAGACGCATTTGCCTACCGGGAAAATCACGTGTTGAAGGAACTCGAGTTCGGGGATTATCGCCTCCTGATCGAGCGCGGCGAGCGTGTATTCCTGGCCGTCGTATTCGTTGGAGCCGACAACGCGCACCTTCGCCGATGGGCTCGTCGCAGTCTGGACGAAATTGAAGAAGAGTTCGATCAAACCTTGGCGGCGTGGGGCGGCAACATGGACGACATCGTCGGCGTCCGCAGTTCGCTCGAACGACATCTCGTGAAGGCAGGAGGCGCGAACTCACGAGTCCGAAGGATCGCTCCGCAGAAGGTGTAGGCGAAGCAGCCTAGGAAGCCGACTGGGTGAGTCGGCTGCGGAATTCGGCTCGCCTTGGAAAACCCCCTCCTTCTCGCAGCTGGCCCGGGTCTCGCCGTCGATAATCTCGCCGCAATCTCCAAGATATGATGCCTTTCATACAGCCCGAAATGGGACCAGGCGCGCGAAAGTCCCCCAGACGACACTCGGCGGTTCAGCCTCCGGAAACAGCCGTAGATTTTCGGTTCAAGGTATGTCTCCTAGGCGAGGCCGGCGTCGGCAAGAGCAGCTTGGTGGCGCGCTATGTCCTCAATCAGTTCACGGAGCGATACTCCCCGTCGATTGGGGCCCGGATGCTAAAGAAGGAGATCCGGGTTGGGACGCCAGAGGGCGACGTGAACGTGGTCCTTCTCATCTGGGACGTGATGGGGGAAAAGACGTTGGCGGACTTGCTGAAGGATGCATACTTTGGCGGCAGCCAGGGCATCCTCGGAGTCGCGGATCTCTCGCGTCCCGATACGATCGAGGAGCTGCCGGGTTGGATTAGTGCAGCGCAATCCGTCGCCGGGCCTGTTCCCGTGGTCCTCCTGGGAAACAAGAACGATTTGCATCCGAGCATTGAATCAACGGAGAGTTTCGTCGCCCTAGCCGAGCGATCTTCCACCCCCTGCTGGCTGACGAGTGCAAAGACGGGCGAGAACGTAGAGACGGCCTTCCAAATGGCTGCGGCCGCGATATTGGGACGCTACCGAACCGATCGCCGTTCCGGCCCCTCAAGACCCATCCCCGCCTCGGCTAGCCAAACTTGAGATGCCTGGCTGTAGAACTTCGACCAGGCAAGACAACGGAGACCGCTGGGAACGAGCGAGATGCATCTCCGGGATGACAGGTTCCACGAAGCAAAGGTGGTGGTTTAGGCACCACTTGAAAACAATTGACTGCTCGGGGAATTCAACTCTTTTTCACTGGCCCCCTGGCGGCTTCTCATTCGACGAATGCGACGGCGATCCGATCACAACGTTACATACACGGTGATCGTGACGGTATGTGCCAGGGAACCGGAGGTCGCGGTGACCGTGACCTCGTAGGTTCCGAGCGTCGTCAAGACGCCTGCGGAAACCGTCAACGTCGACGTCGCCGTCCCACCTGAGACGACGGTGACGACGTCAGGATTGACTCCCGCCGTGGGATAAACAAGGCAAACAAGAGACGCGCAGGCGACGGACGCGCTCAAGCTCACGTCCCCGGAGAAGCCTCCGACGCTCGTCAGCGTGATGGTGGATGTCCCAGAAGATCCTATGTGGATCGTCAGGGTGTTCGGCGATGCGCTGATGTCGAAGTCCGGAGGAGGCGGGGGCGGATTCGGGGTTGCCGAGACTTCGTTCGATCGAGGACTTTCTCCTGCGGCGTTCCTTGCGGTGACTTGGTAGAAGTACGATTGACCATTCGTCACGTTCGTGTCGGAGTAGGTAAGGACGTCGCCGACGGTCGCGAGGAAGGTCGCTCCCCCGGCCGTCGTCCCTCGGTAAATCTGGTAGTTGGTGATCGGAGAGCCACCATCGGAGGCCGGCGCCTGCCACGAGAGGCCCACGTTCGCGTCCCCGGCGACAGCCTCAAGGTTCTGAGGGGCCGACGGGGGGGTCACAGATGACGACAACCTCCAGGCGGTGAAGGGGTGTATTTCCCAGTGCCATGGGCCCTCCCAGAAGACGAAGCCTTGGACATCGAGCGAGATGCTTCCGTTGGACTGCTGTTGGGCCAGCGTCGCGTTGTCGCAAAAGGGAACCCCGACGCCGCAGTACCCCTTGCCCAACCAGTCCCGATCGATCTCGATTCTCAGGTAACCGCTGGTCGTTCCGATCGTGATCACCTGCCCCCCGTTCGTGCAGACGGTGTGGTTGCCCGGGTACCGGCCGCCGCCGTTCTGCTTGGAATACCATTGCGAACAATCGGTCGTCTTCACACCGTAGCCGTACAGAGAGACTCCATTGATTTGGACGAAGGAAGAGGTCGCCTGGCCGGTCATGTTCGTGATCGTGCACGGCGGGGAGAGGGCGCGTTCCTGCGGGACGCCTCCCGCGGTCGAGTTCGTTTGGTAACGACTGCCGTTGACGGTTTGGGACGGATAGGCGGGTCCCAGGACATCTCGGATCGTCACGAGGTCCGCGGCGCAGGCGACGTTCGGATTCCAGGACGTGAGACCCGAATCCTCGACCATGTGGCCGGCCGGAGGTGACCCGAACGAGTTCCAGAGTGCGGCAGCAAGTGGCGTTACCGCGAAGGCCGCCACGGCGAGGCTCATGACGAGGACAAGGACACGGAAAGCCAGGCGCGGCATGGAAGGTCGTGCGCGCTGGCGCGGCTCGGGCGTGTTGGGGTCGCCTCGCATGACGGGGTCTATGCCGTCCGGGGTATCATCCGGCCGTTTCTTGTTGTCGAACAATGAACACGTTTGACTCCGGGTGCACTCACCAACGTTTGTGACCTCCGCGCATATCCGTGCTTCAACGCCGATTTCCGATGACCGGTTCCGTCGCGAGGATTGGACTCGGGCCCCATGGGAACGATTGTCCAGCGAGGCAATCGCACTTGACCACCCGACCTCAAGGCGGGTTCGGTCTTGAGCCGCTCAGATGCCTCGCGATGAGCCTTTCGGATCCTTCATCGCGGAGGTCTCGAGGAGAACTCCCGCGAGGTTCTGATCCCGCGGAACCCACCGAAATTGGACGTCGAGATCGGAACTGAGCTGTTTCGCCTTCGCGTGCAGAGGCACCAAGTGCGGTGTCTTGACCCGATATTCGCCGCGCATTTGGCGGATGACGAGTTGGGAATCTCCGCAAATCATGTAGCCTTCCGGGAGCGTTCTCCTTGCGATCTGGTGGATGTGCTCGAGGAGAAGGATGAGTGCCGTGTACTCGGCAATGTTGTTACTTCGCAGGGGACCGGATGGCGCTTGTAGGTCGAGGACCTCGCGGATCGCTTTCGTGTCGCCAACGACGAACGCTGCTTGCATTCGCCCTTTGCTCCGGAACTGGTTCCGAGGGCAGGCACCATCGAAATAGCAACGAATCCGGTCCTCGTTCGTTCGGTCCACGATCCACGCACCACGCCGCGGGACTTGAGCTTCGCTGTCGACTCGCCGATGCGGGATCCCCAGCCTTTGTATCCGCCGAGTGCAGGCGGCTCCGTGACGACTCGGCCATCTTCGACCCGATCCAACTGCAAAAAGGTCAAGGCGGCCCTTTCGAGGCCGCCTCCTGAAAGGTGCGGTCCTAGCCGCAGCACGCGCAGCAGCCGCCTGCGCCGCAACAGCCGGCGCCGCAGCACCCTCGGGCCTTGGGCTCGGGAGACGCGCGTTCCTGCGAAACATCCGATCCACGGGACAGGTCCATGTTATCTACTTCTGATAAGTAGTAGACAAGTTCATATATCTTCCCTCCCTCGGGCTCCTAGATGGCGGAAGGGAAGGCCCGCGCGAACGCGCTGTTGCAGGAAGCGTTGGAATCGTCTCTGGATCGGATTGCGGGAACCTTGCGGGAACTCGGCGTGAGTGGCCCGGCCGCGGATGCGTTCTGCGCGCTGGTCCGGACGGCGGAGGCGACCGCTGCGGAACTCGTTCGGAAGACGGGAATTCCGGATTCGAAGATCTACTATGCCCTGGATGAACTCGCCGAAAAAGGATTGGTGGAAGTGCAGGCGGGCAAGCCGAAAACGTTCCGCGTCGTCCCGCCGAAGGAGGTCGAGATCCGCCTGTCCGAGATGGTGCAAGCGGAGTACGATCGTCGCCGGGCCGCCACCGTTCGCGTCACCTCCCTGCTGGAACCGCTGCGTGCCGCGACCAAGGCGCCCGCGATGGATGTCGCCTATATCGTGAAAGGCTTGCCGAACATCGTCGCTCGGGCGCGGGCGCTTATCGGGTCGGCCCGAAAGGACGTCGTTTTCCTTGCTTCCGATGAAGCGGTTTTCCGGAAACTGGAGCAGGACCTGGTGCGAACCTCGCGCCGGCGGGTCCGGATCCGGTTGGCGGTCCCGGAAATGGCGGTCGCGAAGGAACTCGAGAAGGCCGCCGAAGTCCGTTCGATCATCTGCGATTGCATGCTCCTCGTCGCCGACGGTCAGCAGGTCTTGACGATGTCGCGGACCCGAGAGGGGGACGCCTACGCGATCACGTCCACGGATCCGACCCTGGTCCAGCTCGGTCTCGACTTCTGGGAAAGTCCTCGGTGCTGCGTCCTCTGACCTGCCCACGATGCGACGCTTCCCCTCCCGACGAACCGCCACCGCGCAAAGGGCTAGAACCGCGCTCGCAACGAAAAAGGGTCACGGTTAAATACAATGTTATACAGTATTCATTTCGGTCCGATTCGGGCCAGGCCGCGAGGATGCTTCAGCCCCAAGAACTGGTGGTCGCCAAGCTGCTGCCGACGATCCGCGCTCGGCTCGCGCGGGAGCTCCTCCGGACGCACAAGATGAAGCAGATTGACGTGGCCCACTCGATGGGGATCACGCAGGCCGCGGTGAGCCATTACAACACCCAGAGTCGGGGCGTCGACCAGGAAATGGTCCATCTCTTCCCGGAGATCAAGCCGTTCGTCCACGGCCTCGCGGAGAGCATCGCGGGAGGCATGACCCTCTCCCAGCAGATCGCGAGCGTCAACCAGTTTTGCTCCAATCTCATGCTGACCGCCCGCTTTTGCGAGTATCACAAGGGCATGGGGGACATCGATCCCCACTGCACCGCGTGCTTCCCCTCGCCCCCGAGGCCCTAGCGGCCCGGAACGCCCTTCGCCGGCCGCGCCTCTTCGAGAGTCCCGATTTCTGCCTCGACCATGATCCGCACCAGATCCTTGAAGCGAGTTTTCGGCTCCCACCCGAGGACGCGCTTCGCCTTGCTCGCATCCCCCCGCAGGTTGTAAACCTCGGACGGGCGGAGGTTCTTCTCGTCGATCGTCACGTGCTTCTCCCAATCTGAGATTCCGACGAGTCGAAAGGCTTCCGCGACGAACTCTCGGACCGAGTGCGCCTCCCCCGTCGCGCCGACAAAGTCGTCCGGTTCTTTGTGCTGGAGGATCCGCCACATCAGATCCACGAATTCCGGCGCGTAGCCCCAGTCCCTCTTGGCGTCCAAATTCCCGAGGGAAATCGTCTTGGCCAGCCCCGCGTGGATTCGCGCCACCCCCTGACTGACCTTTCGCGTGAGGAACTCCAGCCCCCGCCGGGCGCTCTCGTGGTTGAAGAGGATGCCGTTGGAGATCGACAGGCCGTGCGCCTCCCGGTAGTTCACGCAGGCCCAGTAGGCGTAGACCTTCGCCACTCCGTAGGGACTGCGCGGGTGGAACGAAGTCATCTCGTCCTGCGGCTCCCGGTCGACCCGCCCGAACATCTCGCTGGAGGACGCCTGGTAGAAGCGAGCTTCGGGGGCGTAGGCCCGGAGCGCTTCCAGCAGCCGCACGACACCGAGGCCCGTGATCTCTCCGGTCAAGACCGGCTGCACGAAGGACGTGGCGACGAAAGACTGGGCCGCGAGACTGTAGATCTCATCCGGGTGCGACTCCCGGACCGCGGCGTTCAATGAGGATTGGTCGATGAGATCCCCATCGAGCAGGGTCACGTCGTCCAAGATGTGCTGGATGTTTCCGATGTTCGGGACGCTCAGGCGGCGGACGAGCCCGTAGACCTCGTAGCCTTTCTTGAGCAGGAGTTCCATCAGGTAGGAACCGTCTTGCCCCGTCGCGCCTGTGACGAGCGCGGACCTGCTCATCGCATGCGAAGTTCGCGTCCGCGCTTTAACGCTATCGCCGCAAGGGCCTGGCCGTCGTTTGGCCCGACGGGGAGCTCAATGGATCGGTACGTCCCGGATTCGGATGCCGAACCGGCGGAACCAACCTTCCACGTCGGACGCAGTCGCTTTCCGATACGCATCGCGAAGTCGTCGCTTCCTCACGGCACGTCGCATTCCCCGATAGGCGTCATAACGGCCCCGGAGGTGCGCACGAACGACGTCGCGGAACGTGAGCGACTGGCCGAACGCGATCGGGTATCGGTTCGGCCGGATCCTCCGGCGAAGGGCCACGATGTTCCTCGCGACATTCCAGGGAGGCGCGAGGGCCACGTACCGCCAGGGGTAATTTTGCACGAGGTTCCAAATCCGGTTTCGTTCGCTGATGTAGGTTTTCCAGGGAGAGTTCGGGGCCGTCGAAGCGGAGTGCTTGTGGTACACGATCGCATTCGGCGCGAACGCCGCCCGATATCCCCCGATCCGAATCCGCCACGCCAAGTCGACGTCCTCCAGGTAGGCCACGAAGTCGGCGTCGAGCAGGCCGACCGTTTCCAGGGTTGATCGGCGGTACAACGCGGCGCCTCCGGATCCTCCGAAGACCTCCGGGTCGTGATCGAACTGTCCCTCGTCCTTCTGGAGCCATCCGCGATCGACCCCCGCGCCGTCTCGCGTGATCCAGATGCCCGCTCCGTTCAGCACGTCCGGATGGTCCATCAGCAGGAGCTTCGCGGCCACGGCTCCGACCCCCGGAGAATCCGCTGCGCGGACGAGGTTCGCAAGCCATTCCCGGTCGACGCGCGTGTCGTTGTTCAACGGCACGATGAACTCACATCGAGGGTCTGCCAGGGCCTCTTGCATGCCGACATTGGTGCCTCGCGCGTAGTGTAGGTTCTCCGGCAGTGCGACTAACCGAGCGTCCGGAAATTCGTCGCGCACGATCGCCGTCGAACCGTCCGTGCTCCCGTTGTCGACGCAGGCCACCACAAAATCCGGGTACGTCTGGGCGAACGCGGAGGCGAGGCAGTCTCGGATGTACTCCTTTCCGTTCCAGTTGAGGACCACGATCCAAGCGCGACCGCTCAATGGCCTGCGGAACCGAGACGCGGATTAAACCGTTGTGGGCTCTCGCAGCATCTGGAGACTGCGTCGGAGGGAGTCCATGCGCGCCTCCACGAGCCAACGCACGGCGAGCCGCCGGCGCTGCGACCGGAGCCATTCGGCCGTTGCCGTGAGGGGGAACAGAGCGAGGACGTCCGCGATCAGGTACAGGCGTTTCCACCGATAGTTTCGGACGCACACGAGGGTTCGGTTTCGAGCCATGTAGAACATGTACACTCGCGTCGAGGCCCTCTGCCGGCGCACGGCTTCGTGATGGGCGACGCTCTCCCTCGAATAGCCAATCCGAAATCCCGCGGCGCGCAATCGATACCCGAGGTCCAGGTCCTCTCCGTACATGAAAAGGGCCGGATCGAACCCGCCAACGCGCTTGAGCGGATCGAGCCGGACGGCCATCGCACACCCCGACACGGCGTCGATCCGTCGATCCCCTTCGTGGACGACGCAGATCCCTCCATACAGGACCTCGAGGGCTGCCGCATAGAGGGCCGGTCCGCCGCCGTTGACGACGCGGCTGCCCACGGCCGCGAGAGACGGGTCGCGCTCTAGGGAGGCGAGAAGTTCCGAGAGCCAGCGGCGTTCGACCGTCGTGTCTTGATTGAGCAAGACGAGCACCGGGGAGGAGGCAAGGCCGGCCGCCTGGTTCACGGCGGCCGGGAAGCCCATGTTGCGCTCGTTCCGCATGACGCGGAAGTTCGGGAATTGGCTGCGGAAATTTTCCGCGACCGCGACGGTTCCATCCCCCGACCCGTTGTCGACGATCAGGAGCTCGTACGCGGCCGCCGGGATATCCATCCGAGTCAGGGATTCGAGGCAAGGCCGAAGGAACCTTTCCCCGTTGTAGCCGACGATGACCACGCTCGCTCGGAGATGGTGAGAAATGGTCGCACCTCAGGTCTTGGTCGGGATGAACCGCGTATACACGCGCTCGTAGGACGATGCGATCGCTTCCCAAGTGTATTGCGTTCGGACGAGGTCGCGGCCCACCGCGCCGAGGGATTCCCGCCGGATCGGATCGCGAAGGAGGGAGATCATCGAATCGGCAAGGGGTTCCGCCTGGCCGGCCGGGACGAGCATTGCGTTTCCCTCGTTGCACAAGTCCGGGATGCCGCCGACCTTCGAGGCGATGACGGGCAGTCCCGCGGCCCAGGCCTCCAGGAGGGCGAGGGGGAATCCCTCGAATCGGGACGGGAGGACGAAGACCGTCGCCCGTCCATACGCTTCGATGAGGTCCGGGCGCGGCAAGGATCCAAGGAACCGGACGGTGTCGCCCAAACCCAGGCCACGCGCGCGTCTCTCGAGGGCTTGTCTCTCGGGTCCGTCTCCGGCCAGCTCCAGGACGAAAGGTTCGGGCACCCGTGACTTGACCAGGGCCGTCGCCTCTAGAAGCACGTCAATCCCCTTCTGGAAGACGTGCCTCCCGACGAAGAGGAATCGGACGGGACTTTGAGCAAGGCCCGTCATGCGGAATTCAGAGACATCCACGCCGTTCGGCACGAGAAAGGCCCGCGGTAATCCGGCGCGCCGGATCGCATTGACCGAGGCGCTGTCCACGGAACTGATCGCGTCGTACCCCTGATGGAGCAACGAGCGTTCCACCCAACCGAGGAGAGACCATCGAGGGCGGTACGGAAACCAAACACCGTGGCACGTGAGGAGGATCGGGATCCGCTCTCTCTTGGCCGCGCGGACGACCGCGGAACCGACATCGACCGCGTGCGCGTGGACGAGTTCGATCCCGAGGGTCGCGAGGTGTTCTCGGGACCACACCCGCATCGCGCGCATTCCCCGCAATCGTCGCGCCCCGATTCGATCCAAGCCATCCGGAGTCTGCGCGGGTCCCACGGGATGGACATGGTCCGTCTCCGGGATTCCTTCGGCCCGGTACGTGAGGACATGGACATCGTGACCGCTCCGCGACTGGACCTTGGTGAGGGACGAGACGGCCGTCGCGTCGCCACCGACGACGGGTGGGAACTTCTTCGTCACATGGAGGATTCGCACGTCGGGCGCGGATTCCCACGAACTGACATAAAGCTGTCAGGACAGGAATGCCGTGGGATGCGACGATCGAGCCGGACCCTGCATCGAGTCACCCGCCGACTCCTTGTACTCTTTCGCGATGCGGAGTCTGCCCATGCCGGATAACGAAGGCGTCAGGGTCCGAGAGGCTCCGCGTTGCCCGTTGTGCCGCAACTTTGGCGCGATCCTCTACTCCGGCCTGCGGGACCGCTACTGGGATGCGCCGGGAAGTTGGAGCCTGCGACGCTGCGCCACATGCGGCCACCTGTGGTTGGATCCGCAACCGGAGGCCGGAGAAATCGGGAAGTTATACACGTCGTACTTCAGCCACGGCGAGGCACCGCGTCTCCCGTTCGTCGGCGACGGATTCTGGGAGAAGGCGTCCCGGGGCGTCCTCGAGGCCCTCGGGTATCGAGGGATTGCAAAGGGCCGGGCGGAACGATGGATCGGGGTGCTGGTCCGCCTCGTGCCCCCGGTGTGGGACGAGTGTGCTCAAGTCGTCCGGTCTGTCCGTGGCCCGGTCCGAGGGGAACTCTTCGATGTCGGCTGCGGGAACGGGTCCTACCTCGAGGTCATGCGCACCCTCGGTTGGAGGGTGCGCGGCCTGGAGCCCGATCCGGTGGCCGCTCGGATTGCCCGGGGCCGGGGCTTCGACGTCATGGAGCGATCGATCGAGGAGGCCGATATCCCGCAAGAATCGCTCGGAGTCGTCACGATGGACCACGTGATCGAGCATGTGATCGATCCCGTTCGGGTCCTTGCGACGGCACGCGGGTGGCTCAGGGACGGCGGACAGCTGACGATCACGACGCCGAACGCGGAGAGCCGAGGCCATCGGAAATTCAGGGACGTGTGGTTCCATCTCGACCCTCCACGACACCTGCATCTGTTCTCCCTACGCAATTTGATGGCCTGCGTCGAACGAGCCGGACTCCGGACGGTCGAGTTTGGCACCGTCGGGAGCGGTCATCTGGTCTACGACGGCAGCGTCTCGGTCCGGACGACGGGCCGATTTCGCGTGGGAGACCTGACGACCGTGGCGAGCCGGCGGGACCGCGCGTTTCGGATCGGGGAAAGCTTCCTCGTGCGGGTCCGGCCCTCGGTGGGCGAGGAGATATTCCTCACCTGCAAGCGGTAATGGACGACCAAAAGGCTAGCAGGAAGCGTCGCAGCCGCGGGCGATCCAGTACAAGCGGGCGTATCCGTTGTCGAAGACCTTCATGAAGGGCGAATCGTCGAAACGCGCGATCAACTCGCGATCCATCGGCTTCGCGGGCTCCCACGGAAGAAGCCGGACTCCCTGTTCCATGTCCCGATCGATCCAGAGGTACGTCCCGTTTCGGATGCCGGACGGTGACAGGATCGGTTGAAGGACCGCGGACGGGTCGATGACGGCCCGATCCCAGGTGGCGTTCAAGCCGCCGAATCCGAAGGCCGTCGAGGACGCGTGGTGGTCCGTGACGATCAGGCCCTCGACATGGTCCCTCGCCCAATAGGCCGGATCAATTCCCGCCGGGATCGTGCCCTCTTTCCATCCCGCGAACGTGGACGGCGGGGGGATGCCCGCGAGGCCGTTCGCGACCAGGAGGGCCGCGCAGGCCGCGAGGGCGAGATGTCGCCGAGGCCCGCGGAGGCCTCCCAGATCGAGGAGTCGGAAGAATCCCACCGCCGCGAAGACCCCGAACGGGATGAGCAGGTACTCCAGATGCCGGTAGGGAATGATTACGCGCGGCGCGACCGCGATGCCGACGAGCGAGGAGAGCAGGAGGACCGCAAGCCAGACGGTGGGATGGAAACCGTCTTTTTCGAAGTCGAGGAATCGCCGGCCCGCCGCGGAGAAGGAAAGGAGGATGACGAGCGGCACGAAATACGCGAGGCCCTCGGGAGGAACGTGGACGGTCGTCCCGGGGACCCCCCCCAGGACCGTGAACACTCCGATGGCGAGCAAGGTGATTGCCGCGGCGACCCACGATGCCGCGATCGGCTGGAAGCCTGGAGCTCGAGGTCGGTACCGCCAGGCGACCCTCCGGCGGAGAGCGACGAGCGCCGCCAAGAGGAGGAGTCCGAAGCCGAAGCCGACGAACAACAACCACCACGGTCGGATGTCGACGTCGGTCAGGATCGACTCGCGGAACGTGGTCGCATAGCCGAACCAATAGGCGAGGGTCCCGACGATGAGGACCGACGCGAAGGCGATCTCGCGCATCCTGCCGGCGCGGGCAGACCAAGGACGCACCAAGCCTCCGATGGCGATCGCCCCGAGGACCATCAGCAGGAGGAAATAGGCCGAGAGGTGGTGCGTGACGATCAGAGCGCCCGAGACCAGGAGCAGTGGTGCGAGGGCTTTCGGGTCCGCGCGGAGCCGGAGGAACAGGACCAGACCCGCGAACACGAACAGGTCCCCGAGGGTGGCGGGCGCCGCGTGGGCCGTCGTGTACGCATGGGGGATGGCCCCCGCCAGGAACGCGGCCGCGAAGAGTCCGAAACGCGCCTCCTTCGTGATGCGGACCGCGAGGAGGAACATCGGGACGACGGCGAAGGCTCCCAGGATGGGGATGAGAAGGTTCAGGACCGTGGGGACGTCTCCACCGGCCAGGTCCACCACTCCCGCCTGCGGAAAGAAAACGCCGGGAAAGTAGGGGTACGTGATCCCCCATCCGTAGTATACGGTGGAAACGTGACCGGTGCGGAGGAGGCTCTGAAGGATCGCGAAATATTCGCCGGTGTCGGATCCCCAGTAGAGGAAGGACCAGAGCGGCGAGAGGCGAATCGCGGTCGCGGCAAGCAAGATCGCCGCGAGGGCCGTCTTGACGGACTTCCTCATTCGTCGGCGAACCGGCCCGCTCTGATAAAGCGTTACCGCGATGCCGCTCCCGGATCCACGTCGCGTGGGGTCGCAAACTATTTCCCCGCGAGCTTTCTCTCCAACCTGTGACGCGTCGTTGCCCGGAGTGCTACGCGGAACTTCCGGACGACGCGGTCTGGGTGTGCCCGACCTGTGGCTACACCCTCCACACGCCCGCAGCGGCGAAGGCGGGGATCGTCTTCATGCTCCTTGGCCTGGCCCTCCTCGGCGTGTTCGTGTATGGCCCCGAGAACCTTGGCCTCACCTCGGGCATCATGCCGACGGACCTCGCGAACCTGACGATCGCGAACTTCCCGTTGCTCGTCGTGGGCGCGTTCGCGTTCGGCGCCTTCCTCGCCGCCGCGGCCGCCCTCAAGATCCGGTCCGAGCAGGCCCGCCTTCAGACGGCCTAGAAGAAGTCGTCCAGTTTGAGTTCCTGCGCGTGGTCGTTGGTGAACAGCGACGCGATCGCGTCCTCGATCAGGTCGATTCGCTGACGGAGGTAGTTCGACACTTCAAACTGCTGGCTGATGCGCTTGGAGATCTCGAGGTATTTCTTCACGGAGCTTTCGTGGACCGTCAAGGTGAGGTTCCCGCCACATTCGACGCACCGCGCCCGGAGCGGAATGCGCCGATACTTCGCCCCGCATTTCGTGCACCGGACCTGCTGGCTCGAGAACGCCTTCAAGTTCCCGATGAGATCCGGAAGGAAATGGTGGACCACGATTCGGGCGACGACGTCGTTCGGGTCGACCGCCCGGATTCGGAGGGCCAGTTCGAGCTGCTTGTCGATCTTCTCCGCCATCGAACCTTCTCCATAGGCCGAGGCGAGAGGGCCTTGAGCGACGCCGCGGGTCGCGTGGGTGTAGGCGAAGCCCTCGTACTGGAGGACGCTTCCGATCCGCTTGCCCACCGTGTCGATCTGGGGCTCCACTTCCTTCGGATGGGCGAAACGCTCCGCGGCCTCGAACAGGGACAGCGGATAGGCGCTCGAGAGATCGAGGTTGTGCGCCTCCTTGTCGATCTCGTTCGGATCGATCCGCGTCGTCAGGACGAGAGGCGCGTCCATGAGGCCTCCGCGCTTGTCGGGCAGGAACGATCGCGAGAAATTGATCAAGCTGTCGAGCAACAGGATGACGGAATCCTCGTCGCCGTCGCAGTTCCGCCGTCGGGCGGCGATGAGATACGGATGGGCGAAGCAGGCGTTCGCATCCGTGAATCCGACGATTCGAGCGAGCACGCCGCCGCTCGTGTGCGGCGCGAGCGTCACGACGAGATGGCCAAGGAGATCCCGAGGCGTCTTGGCCTCGTAGAAGCGCGCGAGGCCGTACAGTCGTTCGAGCAAGTCGTCGATGAAGGCCGCCACGCGGACCAGGTACTCCCCGCCGGACCGGGCCAGGAGGATGTCCTGAGGCCGTAGCTCGAGGACCTGGTCCTCCGTCTCCAGGGGACGGCCGCTGCCATCCTGCGAGTACCCGAGGCGGCGGGCCTCATCGACCGAGATCCCCGCCTCCTTCGGGGTGAAGTGCGTGAGCGGCAGATTCGTCATGTCGAATCGCGTCGTGCCGTCCTTGAACACGTAGATCTCGTGTTTCGCCCGGAGGATCCCCTTCTCGATCGGTTCCGGCGTCTTGTTCTTCGAGATCATCCCTTGGACCGCCTTGATTTCGGCGGGCTTCGGTTCGCCGAGCCGGTCGAGCGCGGTCCGGAGGACCTCCGCGAGGGGAACGCGTTGCCGCGCGGGCCCGTTCCTCGCGACCGTATGGCCGCCGCACGAGCATTTCGGGAGGAACCACCGCTTGCCACAGGAGGAGCAGATGCGGAGGCCCACTTCCACGTCGATCACGTCCTTCGCGGCCGCGTCGAGCAGGAGCCGCTGCGCGCCTCCCTCATGGCCGATCGGGAAGAGGGAATGCGGGGCGGGCTGCATCTTCCGCGGCGCCGCCTTTTCGGGCCGGGCCATCCGCGCGCCGATACGGCTCGGGGCCCGGGCCCGGACGGGGAAGCCCGCCAACCGGCTCACGAAGGCGAGCGGATCGGCCTCCTCCGGATTCGGCGCGACATGGAAAGTTCCGTCCCGCTCCGAAATCCCGAGGGTCGCGAACAACACGTCGGTGTGGCGTTCGAGGACCAGGCGGCCCGCTCGCACGGCGTACAGGGCGCCCAGCCGGACGAGCGGCTCTCGAAACGCCTCCTCGGCAGGGACGGAGAGGCGGCCTTCCTCGAGGCGTCCCTCGACGGCGATGCGTTCCCGGAGGCGACCTAACTCCTCCACGGTCAGGTCGTGGAAGAACAGGTTGTGTCGGGGATGGAGGGGGATGCCGAGGTCGCGGGACCACGCCATCGCCTGCGCCGCCGATGCGGCCTCCCATCCTCCGGGGAGGGAGCCGAGCGCCTTCTGAAGGAGGAGCCCATACCACTCCAGCGAGAAGCCGCCGGGCATGAGCACGTGGTTGTTCTCCAGAAATTCGCCGAACGGGATGAGGATCTCGCCGAGGTCCGCGATCATCCGGACGTGGCCGGAGAGGCGTTTCGCCGCCGCGGCATCGGGGACCTCGATGAAATCGCCCGTGTCGAGGACGACGAGGGGCCCTTCGATCGTGTCGCACGGCGTGACCGCGCCCGCCTTCCCCGGTCGTTCCGTCTTGATCTGCGTCCCGACCGCGATGAAGTCGTCGAGGATGTGCATCGTTGCGGGATGCAAGGCGACGGCCGCGAGGCCCGTGGCCCGGGTCCGACCGTATCGGAGGCGAAGGCCGCCGGGGCGGCTCGGATGGCAGAGGACCGGTCGACCCGCGACGATATTCTGGATGAACACCTCGCTCGGCTCGACCCCAATATCTTCCGTGAGCTCCTCCGGTCCCGCGTTCTTCTGCTCGACGTAGGCGGCCACGAACTCCCACCCGTCGATGTGGAGCTTCCGGACATGCTTGAGGATCTTCGGCGCTTTCAGGCACATGCCGTCCGCGATCACGAGGCAGGCACCGCCTCGGATCCGGTTCGTCTCGATCCGAGGGAGGTCTCGGAAGCCGCTGATCTCCGCGTCCTCGGTCCCCTCCCCGTTGATGGAGACGGGACAGTTCGAGACGATCAGCGAGATTTCCTCCTCGGAGGGCGTGTATTGGAGGTGCTGCACCTGACGGTAGAGAGGAATCTCTTCCTTGAACCGCTCCACCTCTTCGCGGGCGGGCTGGTATCGTCCGATGCCGAGCTCCCGCCGGACGACGTCGGCGATGAGGACGCTGAGGGCCTGCCCGGTGCCGCCCGCGGATCGGATCGGGCCGGCGTACGACAGGTCGACGTAGGAGGTCCCGTCCCGGTTCCGTTTGATCTTGACGGTCGCGAGGCCCTCGAGGGGCGCCACGAGGATGCCTTCCGTCAGGATCGCGAGGCCGACGCGGACCGCTCGCTCGACCGCCTTCTCCTTGCTCGCCGCGGGACGGAGGGCCATCTCCTTGGCGACGAGGATCGCGAGCTCTTCCCGGTCGTGATGCTTCGCCAGTTCTCGGATGCGACGGGCGACGCCTTCGACCTCGTAATGTTCGAGCAGCCGCTCGACCCGGGAGGCGAGGTCGTCGGTCAGGGGAATCTCCACGTCGAGTTCGGGGTCGAAGCCGCGGGCCCGGGCGGCCCGGGCGATCGCGTACGTCGCCTCGACCTGCGACGCGAGGCCACTGAAGTAGGAGCGGACCTCCTCCGACACGACGGGCGACGAACCCATTCCATCCCTTCGAGAGGCGAGAGCGGGCGCTCGTATCCGGAGGTGCGGGTATATGTCTTTGCTTCAACCCGTATGCGGCGCCACGAATTTCCATGGGTGAAGCTTTATCGGCATCGGCCGAGTTTTATCCCGCGACATGCTGAAGGTTCGCGATCCCGGCGGTTTCCAGAAATCAATCGTCGAGTCGCCGGACCCGACGGTCGTCATGTTCTGGGCGACGTGGTGTCCCTTCAGCCGGCGATTCCATGCGGAATTCGAGAAGCTCGCTTCCTCGAGGCCGTGGCGCTTCGCGGCGGTGTACCTCGACGACGAGGAGAATCCCCTGTGGGAGGAATACGCCGTCGAAGTCGTCCCGACCCTCGCCCTGTTCCGCGATGGGAAGCTCATCGACCGACTCGACGGAATCCTCGGATATGGGATCGACCAGCGGATGGTCGAGGACTTCATCCGCCGTGTGGTCCCTGCCTTCGCGTAACGGCCCTTCGGTCTCGCCTCTGATTCTCACATCGGCAGTTTTTAGCGCTCTCTTCAGGATGAAATCGCGTGCGAAAAATTCGCAGCGGAGTCTACGGACTCAACCCGCTGTTGGACGGAGGGGTGAACGAGAACAGCACGACCGTGGTCATCGGTCGCTCTGGGGCCGGCAAGACGACGCTCGCGACGCAGTTCATCCGCCGCGGACTGCAGGAAGGTCAAGAAGGCGTGTTCGTCAGCCTCGACGAAAACAAGGAACAGATCATCCGCGAGGCGGTCGAGATGGGATGGTCCGACATCCTCGAGTACCTCGACGATGAGCTCCTCGTGTTCATCGATGCTTCGGGTCGCGAATTTTCGAACTTCATCCGGAAAGAGCTGCCCGCCTTCGTCGCCGATTGGAAGGGGAGCACCGCGAGGATCGTCGTCGACCCCCTGACCCCGGTCCTCTGGTCGACGAAGGACCTCTACGAGCAGCGGGACCTCATCGGCTACATGTTCAAGCAGACCCGGAAGGTCGGGACGGTCCTCTGCACCCTCGAGGAACACGGCCCCGCGGACCTCTCGGGACCGGAGACCGTCATCCCGATGTACCTCGCCGACTGCGTCGTGCATCTGAAGTCCAACACGAACGACGCGGACCCTTCTCGCCTCCTGAAAATCTTGAAGTGTCGCAACAGTCGCCACAGCCCCGGATCCCATCCCTTCCAGATCGTCCGCGGACTCGGGATCGTCGTCCAAGGGGTGGACGGAGGTCGGCCGGTCACGGCGAAGACGCCCTCCCAGCTGAGGCAACTGCTGCTGACCCGATCGATGCCGAAGAACGTGCGCGACATCCTCGACAAGTCCCTGGACGGGCTCACGGATGCGGACTTCCGCGGCCTCAAGCCGGAGGAAGTCCTCGACCTGATTCTGCAGGAGTACCAGGGGGCGTAGGATGGCCCGCGGGATCGGGCGAGCCCTGCAGAAGGCCGTCGCGCGGGAGGGCCTCGATGAGGACCTGGAGGGGGAAGGCCGAAGCCTCGCGAACGCCCGCCGGCGTCAGGTGTTCCGTTACCTCTGCCTCCGGCCCTGCGCGAGGGTAGGGGACATGGGCCGGGACCTTTCGATGTCCCAGGCGAATGTCCGATGGCATATCTGGGACCTCGTGGAGAACGGCTACGTCCAGTTCGAGGGAGCGCGCGTCTTCCCGATCGGCCTGATCAATCCCGAGGACGCGGCGCTCTTCGCGGCCCTCGCGTCCGCCGGCCGTGCAGGGGTCCTCGAGACGGTCTTCCAATCGCCTGGAATTTCCATGCAGGAAATCGCCGAGCGGGTGCATCTGACGCGGCAGTCCGCGAGCAAGATTGCCGCGGAACTCGCCGGGTTCGGATGCCTCACCACGGCCGATGATGGCCGATACCGGCGGGTGTACCCCACGAACGTCCTCGTCCAGAAACGCGACGCGAACCGCGAACGAGCAGAGGCTTTCAGCGAAGCCCTCCTTCGGCGGCTCGCGGAAGAAGGGCTTGCGCCGGAGCTCCTGCGGCGCGAGGAGGCCGCCCTCCTCCTCCGGTTCGGCGGAGGCGCTCAACGGGTCCAACTGGCGGTCCCCCTCGACCCGTACGTCACGGCCTGGATGCGGCCCGTCTGATCGGCACATGTTAACGAATTGACTAGACGGCGTGATATCCACGATACAACGCGCTTTAAGTAGCAAACGGACCCGCTCTCAACGATGGACGAGAGCTATCTCGAGTGGCTGAGTTCGATCCCCGGCTCGGACGCCGAGCGTGCACGCCGGATCGCGGAGCGCTTCCCGACCTACGAGAACCTCCGGGCCGCGCCGCGCGAGGAACTCCTCGCGATCGAAGGCCTGTCGCCATCCTTCGTCGATTCTCTGCTCGGGCTGCTCGGCACTCCCGCCGACCGCGACGCCGCCGAGCATCTGTTCCTCTGCCCGGAATGCGGGTCCTTCGCCGGCCCGGGGGCCACCAGGTGCGCTTTTTGCGGCGTCGAGTTCGAAAGCTCGAAGGAATCCGAACTGGCCGGCCAGCTTTCCGATTTCCTGGAGGAAGAAGACGCCTCCCGAATTTGTCAGACCTGCGGCGCGACGATGGGCGCCGAATCGACGACCTGCCCTGTGTGCGGGCGCCAATACGACGCCGAAGGGCTCGCCCTGTTGCCGAGCCTGCAGCCGCACCTCGACGAGGCCGCTCCCTTCTGCTCCCGATGCGGCGCCTACCTCTTTTCGGATGAGGGAGAATGCGCGATTTGTGGGACGCTGGTCTCGGGCATCCCCGAGCCCGCCGCCGGGGCGAAGGGCGTCGTCAAGGACTTCCTCAGCCGCTGGCAGCGGGTCGCCGCGCCCGGCCCGGTCGCATCCGAGGCGGATCGACTCGCGGAGGAACTGGAACACTACGACCGCCTCCTCGAGGCGAACCCGAACCTGGAACGGGCCTGGTCGAACCGGGCCAAGGTCTTGGACAAACTCGGTCGGGCGAAGGAGGCAGCCGAGTCGCTCGCGAAGGCCGCCGAACTGAACCCGGCCCGCGAGGAGCAGTACCGTCTCGAGGTCCGGAACATCCTCCGATCGAATGAGGATGCGTCCGTCATTGCCCCGCGATGGAAACAGCCCGCACCGACGGCCGCGCCGAAGGTCGTCGACACGCATCTCATCGAAGCCTTGGACCACTACGACTCCTTACTCCGTGCCGACCCGAGCCTCGTCGTGGCCTGGAGGACGAAGGCGGAAATCTTGGAACGCCTCGAGCGCCCCGAGGAAGCTCGCGCAGCCCGCGAGGAGGCGGACCGCCGGGAAGGCGACGACCGGTTTGCCCGGGCGGCGGTCACCGGTCTCCAATCGAACGGCCTCGCGACCTCCGGGCCCACCGGCGTCGGTCGAACGAACGGCCGCGTGAACGGCACGAGGAACGGACACACGAACGGCCGGACGAACGGGCGCACGAACGGTCGGGTCAACGGCCTCGGCGAGGGCCGCGTGAACGGGCTGACGAACGGATCGGCGGGCGGTCTCACCTTCGGCCGCGGCGCCACGAACGGGTTGGTCAATGGCAACGGCTTCACGAACGGCCGCCGCGGACGACACCCCACGCCGCGGATCCCGGCCCAGCCTCACTGGTCGCGGTCGGTGATTGGGATTGCCGCGGTCGTCGCCCTCATGGTCATCGTCCCGATCCTCGCAAGCATGCTCTCCACGGGTCCCACCGGACCGTCCTCCATCATCCAGATCGACGGGAACTTCGGCGACTGGTCGAACCAGCGATCCTACGGGCAGGCTTTCTCGGGACCGGTTGGGAACCCCTCGGTCCACCTCGTGGCCGTCAAGGTCGCGACGCAGGATCGCGAACTGTTCGTGTACGCCCGCGTCCAAGGGCTGATGTTCCAAGGCTCCGGCGTCAATGAGACGGACAGCATCTTCGTCTTCGTGGACGAAGACAACAGCCGGACGACGGGGTATCCGATCGGCGACCTCGGGGCGGACTCCCTCGTCGAGGTGTATGGTTGGCGGGACCTCGCGGACATCCAGCACGGGGTCACGTCGATGGTCTTCAACGAGACGGGCCAGCTGCAATCGAACGATTGGCACCGATTCATTCCGGGCGGATTGGCGGAGGCGGCCTTCAACGGACCGGAACTCGAAATCCGGACGGATGTCCGAGACCCGGCGCGGGCTCGCGTCCTCGTGTACGCCGCGGACAACCTGGGCAATTTCGGTCCCGCGGACGGCTCGATTCGGGCGAACCTCCCCACGCTGATCGTCGGCCAGCAACTCGTGGCGCAAGACATCGTCGCGTCGCCCGCGGTCCCGTTCCTCCGCGTCACCTTGGCCCCGATGGGAGGCGCCGTCCACGTGAACGGCGTGAACGTCACGCGCCGCGGCACTTCCGCGGACCCGGTCAGCCTCGCCCTCTACCGCGATGACGGAAGCGGAAGCCTCGATGCGAACGACACGTTCCTCTCCAATGCGACCTTGACGGGAAACGGGGTGGGGCTCTCGGCCAACGAGGATCTGATCGGACCGGCGACCTACTGGATTCAGACGACCTGGACGAACCGCACGCCGGCGTCGACGTTCGGACTCTCCGTGACCGACGTGAGATCGAACGGGTCGGCGAGCTTCCGGCCCGCGGAACAAGGCCTCGTGTACTTGCTCGCGGCGCCGACCGGATTGCAGGTCGACGGCGCGTTCGGAGACTGGCAGGGCCGGCCCTACGGGCAGGACCTCCTCGGAGACGTGACGAACAAGACCGGGTCCCTCGCCTACGACGCCAACGTCGATCTCCTGGCGACGGCGGTGGACCTCGGCGCGAACTTCACCGGATACGCTCGGGTGGACGGCTCGATGCTCGGAGGTCAGGACATCCCGAATTCTCGCATCCGGACGTACACTGCGCCGCCCTCGAACAACAGCAGCGCGCCGGGCCCGATTGTGCCGCCCCAGGAAGGGGTCGACGTGATGTACGCGTACATCGATGGGGACAATTCCTCCGCGACGGGCCTGTGGGCCGACGTGGGCGGTCAGGTCTACGGCTTCGACCATGCGATTGTCGTCGTCGGTCGGAACGGAGCCGTCGCATCGAGCGGGCTCTACGGTTTCGGGCCGAACCGGACGAACCCGTGGACGTACCTCCGGCCGGTGGCGGTCGGACTCGACGCCCATCGGATCGAGTTCGCGGTCAACGCGAGCGTCCTCAACCTCACGGCAGGATATCGGGTCGTATTCTTCGCGTCCGACTGGAGGCTCGAGTTCGACTTCGGCCTGCCGGACGCGGTGGTGGCCCGCTTCCCCGTGGTCATCCAGGCCGCGACGAACGTCGTGATCAACGAGGTCTCTCCCCGGCCGAACCCGGAGTGGGCCGAGCTCGTGAATCCCCTGGCGACGTCGGTCTCCCTGAACGGCTGGGTCCTTCAGGTCCGGAGCGCTGGGCCCTGGACGACCGTCGTCACCTTCACCACGCAAGTGCTCGGACCCTTCGGATCGGGATCGGAGTACCTCCAGGTCCCCCTGCCTTCAAACTCCCTCCCGGATGGCGGCGCCCAGGTCCGGCTTCGATCCGGGACCAATACGATCGATCGAACGACGTATCCGGGGAACGTGAACAATGGACAGACGTGGGCCCGATTCAAGGACCCGGTCACCGGGGTGCCGATCGACACAAGCAACAACGCAGACTTCTACGTGTCCTCCTCGCCCTCGGCCGGTCGGGCCAATGACCGACACCGGCCGACGATCGTCGTCACCAAGACGGCGAACTTGGCCGTCGCTGCGCCGGGGAACCTGATCACCTACACGCTCCATTACGACAACACGAACACCGGCATGGCGCGGACCGTGTGGATCAACGATACCTTGCCCGGAGGCGTCGCCTTCTCCTCGTCGAGCGTCCCCTACAACTCCGTCTCCGGGTCGACGTACCTTTGGATCTTCACCAACGTCATGCCAGGCGCCCACTCCTTCACCGTGACGGCCCAGGTGACCGCGAACACGGCGGATGGGCAGGTCTTGAGCAACGTCGCGGCGCTGAGCTACACGGACCAATTGTCGCGATCCCTCCCGGGCAGTCAGGCCTGGGCGAACACGACGGTCTCGCGGCCAATGATCACCGTGGTGAAGACCGCGACGCCGGCCTCAGCCAAGCCGGGGGACGTCGTGACGTTCCGGATCTATTACAACAACACCGGATCGGCGGCGGCCGGGACCGTATCGATCAAGGACAGCCTTCCGACGGGCATGACGTTCCAGAGCGCGAGCCCCGCCCCGACGTGGACCGATGGGCGCACCTTCTTCTGGAATTTCACGAGCGTCGCTCCCGGCCCGCACAGCCTCACCTTGACCGCGCAGGTGGACCCGGGCTTCACCGGCTCGCAGCTGGTCAACTGGGCGTTCCTGAACTACACGACGGCGGGAGGGTACGCCTTGACGGGGAGCCGGTCCTCGGCCATCGTTGCCATCCCGGAATTGCAGGACATGATCTTCGTCGCCCTCGTGCCCCTCGTCATCGTCGGGCTCAAGTGGCGGGCGCAGCGCCGCGAGAAAGAAGAGGGAGTGGCTGACAGCGTTCCATGGATCGGCGGCCGTTAGAACGGCACGTTTCGTCGTCCACCACAAGGATGGACGGCTAGCGTACCTAGGTCGCCGGCCCAAGCCCTCCTCGAAGGAGGGCAGGCTTCGCGCGGGCTCGCGCACCGCACTACCGCAGGGAACGTGGGCGGGCTTAACTTCCGGGTTCGGGATGGGACCGGGTGTATCCCCGCCGCTTTGGCCGTCAAACCACTGCTGAGGACGCCGAGAGGCCGCCCGATATTTCACTGTTTCGTTCGGACCCGGCTAGCCGCCGAACGGGAGAAGTCCGAGAAGCACGTTCCCCACGAAGAACGCGAGGAGGAGGCCTCCGAGGAGAGGCACCATGAACGGCACCTGGGGTGTCACCCAGGCCCGATCGATTCCTGCGGCGCGAAGGCGGGCGACCTCCTGGCTCGGATTGCCATCGCGTTTCGGGAACAGGACGAGGACGTGATCCCCGCGTTCCGTGATTTTCTCCATGAGCCACACGTGTCGCGGGAGCGGATCGATGCGCGCCCGATACCCGAGGAAGGCCTGCGGCAGCGCGAGGTTGCCGGCGAGCAGATTTCGGACGAGGAAGCCGACGGGTACGGCGAGGAACAGGACGGCGGCATCGACCCAGACGACGAGCGAGAACGGAAATGCGATCCGCCAGAACGACTCCACGCGAGGCGACAACCCGATGAGCGGGAACGGGGTCACATCCGGGTAGGTCGGGACCAGGAGGCCAAGGGCGATTAGTGCCTTCGTGTCGGCCCCTCCGTGGAGGATTCGGACGCGGTAGAGCCACTGGTACACGAGGACCATGGCGGGCATCGAGTAGAGTTCGAGGAGGCCCTGGGGCATCGGCGAGACGGCCGAGGAATGCGTGGCCGCGGGGTAGGCGAAGAGGGCCGCGGCGATGATGAACAGGAGGATTCGGATCGGCCGCGGGTGGAATCCGTCCTGCTCGAACAGCGGCGCGCCGAGGAAAATCGCGTAGAACAAGATCGCCGCGGAACCGAGAAGAGCCCA
>Ga0209156_10000373_pt1 | contig 37286 bp, 25 predicted proteins | sample GraSoiAngelo_124_FD_185881 | JGI IMG/M metagenome (GOLD analysis project Ga0209156, IMG submission 185881) | Grasslands soil microbial communities from the Angelo Coastal Reserve, California, USA - 14_0927_05_20cm (SPAdes) (version 2) | ecosystem: Environmental > Terrestrial > Soil > Grasslands... | reverse complement strand
TCGGCGAAGAAGTTGCGCTGATTCATTTCGCAGTTTGGCGACCCACCACTTTAGTGGGATCGATTCCCATTCTTCGCAGCAGCAGCGGAAACCTGCTATCTGAATAAAGAGGGCGAAGCTCGCGATGAATGGTGATGACATTCCCGGAATGTTCGTCTACGGCGCGATTGAGCCAGCGAAAGGCTTCATCGTGATTATCGAGCGCGACGAAGACGCATGCGATCTGCTCGCCGGCGACATAACCCCTGTTCGCTTTGTCGATCAGCTGTTGCAACATGCGCTGTGCTTCAGTGATCCGACCGAGCCGGGCATAAGCGATCGCCAGCCCCGCGTTCGGCTCATGCGTCCCTTGTTGCGCCTTCAAGTACAAGGCGAGCGCATCCTCCAGCTTCCCCTGTTCTCGATAAACACGGGCCAGCGTGGGCTCCAGGTAATTGTAATTTGGATCGATGGTCAGTGTTCGCTTTGCAGCGGCGACCGCACCGTCCAGCCGATCCGAATAAAGAAACAGGACCGCCTGATGGTCGCTGATGAGGGGCGAAAGAGGGTCAAGACGCTTCGCCTCGTCTAGCTCTATTTGCCCTCCAGCCAAATCGCCTGAGCATAGTCGATGGTGCGCGAATAGTAAGTGGGCCATAGCCGAATTCGGGTCGATCTCGACCGCCCGTTGCAACTCGCGCTCACCAGTCTTCCAATCCCAGTGTAAGACCCGCTTCGCTTCGCTTAGGTAGGCATGCGCTTCAGCGTCATTTTCGTTCAACTCCAGCGCTTTGGTGGCTGCGGACTCTACAGCTTGATACGCCTGAAGCGGTTTAACGTAGGCGTCTGCCAGCCAGAACCACACCTTGGCTATTCCTACCCACGCACGGGAGAGCGTTGGATCCTTGTCCAAGGCACGTTGAAATAAGTTGAGGCTTTTCCGCAAGTTTTCTTCATCACTCTTATTTGAGAGATAAAGACCTTGCAGATAAAGGTCGTAGGCCTCGGTGTTCTGGCCCGTGCGTGGCGGCAGCGTGACGGCGAACTTGATCTTCAACGCGTCAACAATCGAACGTGTGATCTCATCTTGAACGGCAAACACGCCTCCCAATTCGCGCTCAAACGTATCCGACCAAATGTGAAAACCATCGTGTGCGTTGACTAACTGCGCTGTGATCCGAATGCGATTTCCTTCACGGCGCAGACTGCCTTCCAGGATATTTTGCACGTTCAGTTTCTGTGCAATTTCAGCCACATCCGCATTCTTTGCCTTGAACGAAAATGACGACGTCCTGGCCACGACGCGCAATCCCTCGACCTTGGCCAGCGCGTCAAGAATTTCTTCGCTGATGCCGTCACAGAAATACTCCTGATCCTTTGCCGGGCTAAGATCGACAAACGGCAAAACGGCGATTGATTTTGCGGGCAATTCGTTAGGCGTAGCTGCGGCTGTCTTATTTCCGGCGGTGTAGCGACCGAGAAAAAATAATCCGATCGAAATGGCGGCGCCGATCACGACGACATAAATCCAGACGTGCTTTTTTGGCCGCGCTGCCTGCGGCATGGCATCGGCCGCTTCGGTGCGCATAATTCCCTGCGGTGTCAACTCGAACATCCAAGCCAGAACCAGCGCAATCGGTAAACCGATTATGATAAACAGGACAATTAAGCGAATTACCCAGTTCGGAACATCGAAGACGGGAAAAACCTGCGCAATTCCCTGAGAGACGGCCCAGCCGGCGATGATGTACGCAACGGCGACTTTGTAAACGTTGCGCCGCTTCAGCTCGGAGAGAAAATTCTCGATCTTCACTGTTTCGGTCCCGCATTCGGCGCGAGCGAGGCGACGATTTGCTCGAAGCGCGGATCGCCTCGCAACGGGTCCCAGAACGGCATCAGTTTCAATTGCCCATAGCTGAGGCTGCTCGGGCCGCGGATGGCGATGGCAAGCTGTTCGCAGGCGAAGTCTTTGTCACCAATCCACGCAGCGATCATCGCCAAATATTTGACCATGTCCACGCCCTCGGGCGCATCTTTTTCCACGGGAAGAAGCTCGACCGCGCGCCGGCCTTCGCGAAGCGCTTCCTCTTTCCGGCCAAGACCAGCGTCAATCAGACCAAGGACGCAGAGCGCGGGACCGTAATTTGGTTGGGCTTGGACGATTTTCTCCTGTTGCGCGCGGGCAGCAGTGAAAGCAGATCGCGCTTTGGCATCGTCTTTGGTCATACGAGCAATAACGCCTTCTACGAATGGACGATTAAAAAACACATTCTCGCTACTTAAGCCGATTGGATTTTCGCCGGAGGCGATCAAGGCATTGTTCGCAGCAGCGGCGTCCCGTTCGGCCAGTGCGCAAATATTCCACCTTTCCGCGATTCTCTGTACCGCAGCAGGATTTGTGGCCCGAATTGCATCGATCATTTGATGCAAGGGTCGGGTGTCGCCCTTCCATTCGAAATCCACCATCGCGCGCTCTGCCTTGGCACTGACATCATCCGGTGTGATGGCCAGCAAGCGATCCCACGCCGATTTTGCGTCAGCATAATGCCGCAAACGGGGATAATTAAACGCAGCAACCTGCTGCAGCAATACAACGTTGCGCGGGTCGAGCTCAATGGCGCGCTCGAGGGTTCGAGTAGACTCTTCGTAGCGTCCCTGCTGGCGCCTCTGAATGTAACCCGACAGCTCGAATACGCGCGAATCATTCGGCAGAGTCTGGCGCGCAAGTTCCAATTCAGCCAGAGCGCCATTATAATCGCGATATCCCTGATAAATATTTCGCGCGCGCGCCAGGTGCGTTTCCCCCGCATTCGGGCGCAGACGAGACGCGGCTTCAATGGCCGCATCTGCTAAGGCCAGGCGCGCGGATGTATGGTCGTAGCCAGCGCTATAAAGCGAATCATGCGCTTGTGCTAAGCGACAATAGGCTTGGAAAAACGATGGGTCACGTGCGACAGCCTGGTTCAGCAGATCGATGGCCTGCAGGGAATCCGCTTTCCCCGCACCGCTCTCGGCCGCCGTCAGAAGAAGATCTTTGGCGCGCGTGTAGAGACCGAACGCGGTGATGTCGTTCGTCGGCGGACGTTCGATGGCGCTCTTTTCGCCTGGTGAAAGCTTTGCCTGCAACTGGTCGGCAATCGTCCTTGCAATCTCACTCTGAATGGCGAACACGTCCGCGAGATCGCGGTCGTAGGTCTGTCCCCATAAATGCCGGTCGGTGCGTGCATCGACCAGCTGCGCGTTGACACGCACGCGATTGCCCGAGCGCTGAACGCTTCCTTCCAGCACATGCGCCACCCCGAGTTGCTCCCCGATCTCGCGCAGATTGCGCGCGATCCCGCTTTTGTAATGCATCACCGAGGTCCGGCTGATCACTTTCAAGTCTGCGATTCTTGCCAGATCGGTCAGAATTTCGTCCTGCACGCCATCGGCGAAAAACGCGTTTGCTTTCTCTTCGCTCAAATTTTCAAAGGGCAGCACAGCGATCGATTTGGCAGGAACTTCAGTTGCGCCGTTTTGTTTTGTGGATGCAGTGAAACGTCCGAGAAAGAACAAGCTGATCGACAGAAGCGCAGCCACGATCACGACGTAAATCCAGGCGCGGGATTTCGCGCGCGAGTCAACCCCAGGATCGATATCTTCAGTTCGCTTGATTCCTTCAGGTGTCAGCTCAAATGCCCATGCGATCACGAGCGCGATCGGAAATCCAATTACGATTGCGAGCACGATCAACCGCACCGCCCAATTCGGAATTTCAAAAAATGGAAAGACTTGGGTCGCAACTTGCACGATGAGCCACCCGACAACCGCATACGCGACCGCGACTTTGTAAACATTGCGCCGCTTCAGCTCGGCAAAGAAATTATCGATCTTCACTTTGGCTTCTCTTCGTAGAGTTTTCGGAACGCAGGATCGGCGCGCAACGGGTCCCACGTCGGATCGAGCCTTAAAAGCGCGGGCGTAATAGGCGTGCCGTAAAGCGAGCTGCCACTCGAATAGGGCACTTCCAAGAGGGGCGCGAGAATTGAAATTGCCCCAGTGTTCTCGCCGATGATCGTCCGAACTAGCGCCAGATTCTCAATCAAGCCAGCGCTGCTCGCTCCATATTCAGCGCTTGGCTTAAGTGCGATTGCACGCTGCGCTTCCTTCAGGGCCGAGTTCCTATCGCCGAGCACCGCATACGCTTGTGAGAGACATGTCGCGGCGAAATCGTTGTCTGGTTGATTTTTGCAGAGCGGCTCCAGCGTTTTGCGCGCCTGTTCCGCCGTAATTTTTGCGTCCGCGCTGTCTCCAGCCACGTGTTGGGCGAAAGCCAAAAACAGAGTAAAAGCGCCTTTTTCCAGCTCAGCACCAAAGTGGTATTGGGCGACCCGCGCTTTTAGCAACCGGAGGGCCTCGCTGAGATTCCGTTCAAGTCTTAGCTGGTTGACCTTGGCTCCAAAGACAAACAGCGAGGGATTGTCGGCGTTTACGTCAGGCAACAATTTTGCGGCTTCTTCCAGGTTACCCTGACCCTGATAAATGCCGGCCTTAAATGCCATCAGAGCTGAGTCGTTAGGCTGGATATCGAGTGCTCGATCACACAACTTTAGCGCGGCGCCAAATTTCCGAAGATCGGAGTAATTCGCCGCCGCTCCGATGAGCAACTCCACATTACGCGGATCCAGATCGAGAGCTTGCTCGTAGTAGCCAACGGTTTCATCCCAATGCCCCTGCCGCCGAGCAATCCAAGCGAGTGAAGCAGGGACGTCGCTGCTGCCGGGCAACATTTTGCCAACCATCCGATAGGTGCTCTTAGCGAGTTCATAATCACGCAGTACCACAACTTGGTAAGTCGCGAGCGCCATCAGAGTTTCGGGCGAGTGTGGCTGGAGTTTCTGCGCCATGTCCAACGCTCGCTTGGCCGCATCGCGGCGGGCATCAGTGGGATCGTTGGGAGAGTTGTAGAGATCGAAATCGGCACGCGAAAGCCTGCTCCAGGCAAGCGCGAAAGCAGGGTCGAGCTGGACCGCTTGTTCGTAGAAACCGACCGCCGTTTCCATGGCATAAACCGAGTGCAGTTGTTGTCCTTCAGCTGCCAGGCCGCGCAGATACGCATCGTAAGCTTCCGGATTGTTTGTCGGTTTAACGGCCAAAGCCTGTTCTTCGCGGCCGGTCAGCTTCGCCTGCAGCGAATCTGCGATCGATTTCGCGATCTCGCTCTCAACCGCAAAAATGTCAGTCAGCTTGCGATCGTAAGTATCGGCCCAGCGGTGCGCATCCGTTTGCGCGTTGATCAACTGCACGTTCACACGCACTTGGTCGCCCGCTTTTTGCACGCTGCCCTCAAGAATGTTTGCCACTCCGAGCTGTTTCGCGATTTCGGAAAGATTGCCCGGTTTACTCTGATATTGCTGCGTCGACGTGCGCGAGATTACTTTCAGGCCCGCGATCTTCGCCAGCCGCGTCATGATTTCATCCTGAATTCCCGTCGCGAAGTAGGCATTCGCCTTGTCGTCGCTAAGACTTTCAAACGGCAATACCGCGATCGATTTTTCCAATGTGGCGCTCGACGATGCGCTGCTGCCGTTCCGCGCCGTGTAGCGTCCGAGGAAAAACAAACTTACCGAAATCGCGCCCGCGACGACTGCGACATAAATCCACGCATGCGATTTAGTGTGCGGCTGTGTTGCAAGATCGACATCTTCTGTCCGTTTCAAACCTTCCGGTGTGAGTTCAAACGCCCAAGCGAGCATCAGCGCGACTGGAAATCCAATGATGATGGCGAGCACGATTAATCGGAGGGCCCAATTCGGGATTTCAAAGATTGGGAAAACCTGTGTCGTGACTTGGACCAACAGCCAACCAACGACCGCATACGCGACCGCAACCTTGTAAACATTGCGCCGCTTCAGCTCGGAAAAGAAGTTGATTGACTCGCGTCCCCGCTCGTCAACCCTCGCGGGCTTGCCCGTCGATGTCTCTCGGCTCCCGCCGGTTCCATTGTCGATCTTCACTTTGGTTTTTCTTCGCAGAGTTTTTGGAAGCGCGGGTCGTTGCGCAGCGGATCGAACATGGGATCGAGCCGGAGCAGCGCGGGAGTGAGCGGCACGTTTTCAGCGAGTGCGCCAGTGCCGGGAATCGAGAGTACTTTCTGTAAAGCAGCAATGGCGCGGTCGGGTTCTTTCATCTGCGCCGCCACCCGGGCAAGAATCTCGATCGGCCGGGTACCAGCCAACGCGTCTTTTTCGATCGTCACGATGGATATGGCGCGCTCGGCCAGAGCCAACGCGGCGGTTTTGTCAGCAAGACCCATATTAATCAGCGCGAGATGTCCTATGAGCTGAAAATTTTCCGGCTGTTCCTTGAGGAAAGATTCCAGTTCGGTGCGCGCCTGTCGCCACGTTTCCTGGGCGGCGGCGTGGTCGCCGCCGATTTCCTGCGCCCAGCCCAGCCAAAAGCGCAGCTCGCCATTGAAGTAACCCAAATTTGGATCGGGCTTGGCCAATATTTCTTTTAATCGAGGGATGATTTGTGCCGGGCGACGCTCCAGGATTGCCTGGTAAACTTGTGTTTCCAAAGCCTGGTTGAGATCGGCGCCCGGACGAAGTGGAACGAGGATCGCCGAGGCGCGCGGCAGATCGCCTTCCGCTTGGAAGATAGCCGCCTTGCTCGCCAGGATATCAACGTCGTCCGGTGTGATATCGAGAACCTGATCAAATTTTCGCAGCGCTTCTGGGAAACGACGCAGATCCATATAGGAGAACGCGTGCTGGCCGAGTAGGTTCACGTTGCGCGGGTCCAGGCGCTCGGCCTCATTGAAGTACGACTCGCTTCGGTCCCACTGGCCTTGTCTCCGTGTAACATAGGCCAGGGACTCAGGAATCCGGCTGTTATTGGGCAAAAACTGACGAGCTTGCTCAAAGTAACGGATCGCGGTGTCGTAATCCCTCAGGCATGAGTAGTGGTAATAGCCCTTGGCCCATACTGCCTCGCCCAGATTGGGCTGAAGAGTGAGAGCGGTTTCGGCTGCCTGCCGTATCTCTTCACGGAGGGCAACCGTGGGTTGAAGATTTGCTGTGATGTAGCCGCGCGACTCGATGTATGAGAGCAGGGACCAGGCAAGCGCGAACTTCGAGTCCAGGCGGACCGCTTCCTTAAGATATTTCTGCGCGCCAAGGGTGGTGGCCGGGGTAAAAGGTTTCAGGCTATAGGCCAGACCGCGCAGATAGGCTTCGTAAGCCTCAATATTGTCGGTCGGTTTGGCGGTGATGACTTGCTCTTCCTGTCCGCTGAGGTGCGCCCGCAGTTGGTCGGCGATGGCTTTAGCCACTTCAGTCTCGACCGAAAAGATGTCGGTCAGTTTGCGATCAAATGTGTCAGCCCAGAGGTGGGAATCATTGGCTGCTTTGATCAACTGCACGTTGACGCGCACAGAGTCGCCGCTCTTCTGCACGCTTCCTTCCACGATGTGGGCAACGCCAAGTTGCCGCGCGATCTCAGGCAAGTTTTCCGGCGCGCTCTTGTAATGCTGGGTGGATGTGCGCGAGATCACCTTCAGATCGGCGATCTTGGCTAAGCGGGTCAGAATCTCGTCCTGGATACCGTCGGCAAAGTAGGCGTTGGCCTTGTCTTCGCTGCGATTCTCGAAAGGCAAAACGGCAATCGATTTTTCGGGAATGTTCGATGTAGTCGACGGAGCGCCCGGATGCAGCCGCTGAAAAATCAGGACGGCGATGACGACCAACAGCACTCCGATGATGAGAAAATCCAGTTTCCGGCCGGTCCGACGCGTGACCGACTCGCTAAGATCGACATCTTCCGTGCGCTTGATCCCTTCCGGCGTGAGTTCGAAGGCCCACGCAAAAACCAGCGACACCGGAAAACCGATGATCAGAATGAAGAACACCACCTTCAGAATCCACGGCGGCGCCTCGAATGCCGGCAAAATGATCGACGCAGCCTGGATCACCAGCCAGGCGACGACGGCGTAGGCCACCGCAACTCTGTAAACGTTGCGCCGCTTCAGCTCGGCGAAGAGGTTCTCGATCCTCACTTCTTTAGTTCTGTTTTCGGCGCAATGACTTTTTGCACCAACGCTTCGAAACGCGGATCGCCGTGCAATGGATCGAGCAGTGGGTCTACTTTGATCCAACTGATGTTGGAGCCGTCGCGTTCCTTCAAACCCTGTTCGAGCCAGCGCAGCGCTTCATCTTTATTGTTCAGACTGAGATAAAGCAGAGCGCGGCAGTAGCCAACCACCTCGCGGTGTTGGCTTATCTTATCGAGATCGTTCAACATTCGCAGCGCAGCATCCTTGTCACCAGCGTAAGCTTTGGCCTGAGCGGACAGCATCGGCACATATGTATCGTCGCCTAATTGCTTTGCCTTTTCGTATTCGGTAATCGCGCCCGACAAATCGCCCGCAGCTTGAAGGGCAATGCCGAGATTAAAGTGTGCGTAGAAGAATGTGGGGTCGATCTCGAGCGTCTTTCGTAATTGTTTGGCGGACTCCTCGTAGCGGTGGGCGTAGTAGAAGGTTGTGCCCAAGTCCGTATTAATAACTGGCGATAGCGGATCCAACTCCACCGCGCGCTTGCCTTGGGCAATAGCCTCCTCGAATCGTCCTAGAGCTGACAGGGCGTCGTTGCCAAGCCAGTGATGTGCTGTCGCGTCGTTCGGCTGGAGTTCGATCGCGCGTTGGTATTCGCGCAAAGCGCCGGGGAGATCGATTTCGCTAAAGAAGAGCACTTTCCCAAGTGCGAGATGTGCTTCGGCTAGATTGGGATCAAGCCGGAGAGCTTTGAGGGCCGCGTCTTTGGCTTTCGAGTACGCGTCGAGCCGGTCTACGCCCGCCCAAAAGGGAAGGATAATGTAGGCGCTGGAGAGACCGGCGTAAGCCAGCGCGTAATTTGGATCACGCGCGATCGCTTGCTCGTAAAACGCAATTGCTTTTGGAATGTTGTCGCCGGAACGCTTCTCCCACAGTGATCTGCCTTTGTGATAAAGTTCGTAGGCTTCCGTGTTCGCCGTCGGCGCCTTAGCGATCGCCGTTTTTTCCGAGCCGGTGAGTTTCGCCTGCAAGGTATCCGCAATCGTTTTCGCGATTTCGCTTTCGACCGAGAAGATGTCGATCAACTTTCGATCGTAAGTGTCCGCCCAGAGATGCGCGTCGGTCAGCGCGTTGATCAGCTGGACATTGACGCGCACCTGATCATTCGCTTTTTGCACGCTGCCTTCGAGGATGTGGACAACGCCGAGTTGCTTGGCTATCTCCGGCAAATTTCCCGGCGTGCTCTTGAAACGCTGCGTCGAAGTACGCGAAATCACTTTTAAATCCGCAACCTTTGCCAGCCGCGTGAGGATTTCATCCTGCACGCCTTCGGCGAAATAAGCGTTGTCGGGATCGCGACTGAGATTATCGAACGGCAACACGGCGATCGATTTTGCCGACAATTCCGACGCACTGGCCGTGTGTCGGCCCGTGTAGCGTCCGATGAAAAACAAACCGACAGAAATCGCGGCTCCAAATATCACAACAAAAATCCAAGCGTGCTTCTTTTTCCCGGGCGCGGTTGACATTGCGTCGGCAACTTCGGTTCGCTGGATTCCTTGCGGAGTTGCTTCAAACGCCCACGCAATCACGAGAGCAATCGGAAATCCGATGATGACCAACGCGATAACCAATCGCACGACCCAGTTTGGGATTTCCAGGAATGGGAAAACCTGCGTTGCGACTTGCACCAGGAGCCAACCAACAATCGCGTAGGCGACGGCAACCTTGTAAACGTTGCGCCGTCTCAGTTCGGCGAAGAACGAAGGCCTTTCGCTCATCGCGTTGCCGGGAAATTCATTTTCGCGACCAACGCCTTGTAGCGAGGATCGTCGCGCAAGCTGTTCAACAACGGATCAACCAGAAGGGCCAGCATCCCGGTATCGTGATTATCCATCGCGATTTGTAACCACTCGAAAGCTTTTTCTTTTTCGCCACGCACGGTGTAAACCTGCGCGATTTGATAGTCCAGCCCTCGGTTGTTGGCGATTAGGTCGGCCAAAGCCGCGTCGGCTGCCTTTCGATCTCTGCGCGCGTATTGCGCAAGGGCAAGTTCGAAACGGCGGTAGCTTTCGTCCGGTTCAAGCTGCGCTTCGCGCAACGCCGTTTCACTGTCGCCTCGTTTAATTGCGACCAGCACCTGCCAGCGACGGCTGGAAGCGGAATTTGGCTGCAACTCCGCTCCCTTGCGCGCAACCGCATCGGCTTCGTCAAGTTTGCCCTGATACCAAAGAATGCGAGCGAGGTTGGTCTGCGGCGCGCTCGCAAGCGGATCTAGCTCCACTGCCTGTCGACCCTGCTTCTCAGCCTCATCCAGCCTCCCAACATAACCAATCACCCGCGCCAAGAGATCGTTCGCGTTCGGATTCGCAGGAGCAAGTTCTTTGGCGCGCTTCAGTTCGCTCAAACCTTCGGCAAACCTCCATTCCGTAAAAAAGCGAACCCAGCCGAGGGCGGCATGCGCTTCGGCCAGCGTCGGCGCGATGGCGACCGCTTTCTCCGCATCAGTCCGCGCTCTTGGCCACGCCGTCTTACCTTCGCCCGTGAGGTCCCCGATCAGAGTCCATGCTTCGGAACGCTCTGCATAAGCGAGGGCGTAATCCGGATCGAGACGGATCGCTTTATCGTAGTGGCCAACCGCTTTGCGATAATCCTCGAGATTGCGCCGCTGGAAATAATAGTGGCCCTGGAGATAGGCATTGTGAGCTTCTGCAGTTTTTGGATTTGCGGATGGCCGTTGATCCGCTCCAAGCAGTGTAGCCTTTAATGATGAAGCCACTGCGGCGGCGATTTCCTGCTGGACGGCGAAGATGTCCTTGAGTTCACGATCGAACGTTCGCGTCCAGAGTTCGATTCCGTCGGCGGCGTTGATCAATTCAGCGACGATTCGGACCCGATCGCCTTGTTTGCGCACCGTGCCCTCGAGCAATGTGGCGACGCCCAATTTTTCGCCAATCGTTTTGCTTTCTTCTTTTCTCTCCTTAAAGCGAAACGAAGAACTTCGGCCGATGACTTTCAGTTCTCTGATCTGGGCAAGGGCAGCGATCAATTCCTCCGAAAGCCCGTCTGAAAAATATTCATCCTTCGGATCTCCGCTTTCATTCAACAACGGGAGAACCGCGATCGATTTGTTGGTCGCGCCGAACGCGGTTGTCAATCTTGGCGCACGAAAGAATTGGTAGGCGAATAATCCCGCCGCAATCATCGCAACGCTGATGATAAATGCGGCGAACTTGCGCCTGCTCCAGTAGGGAAACGATCGAACCGCGTCGGCCGAAATGTCCGCCGTTCGCTTCATTCCTTCGGGCGTCATCTCGAAAGCCCACGAGATGATCACCGCAAAGACAAAGCCAAGCGCGATGATCACGACGAGCGCTTTCATCACCCAGGATGGCGCTTCGAAAGTCGGCAACAAGATCGATGCTGCCTGGAGCCCCAGCCATGCGACGACGATGTATGCGACGGTAACCTTGTAAACGTTGCGCCGCTTCAGCTCCCCGAAGAGGTTCAGCAGGTTCATGGCTCGGCATTCGCCAGTTTTTGGAAGCGCGAATTGTTGCGCACTCCGTCCCATGCCGGGTCCAAACGCAAGGTGGCTGCAGTTGTGCCGTTCGGCTTTGCGAGCGAATCCCGAAGGAGCGGCAACGCTTTCTCTACATCGCCAAGCACTGCGTATCCACGCGCGGCATCGTACTCTGAACTAGGAAGTATCCAGTGATTATCTCGGGTGTAGGCGAGAAGGAACGCGATTTCGTCCTCGACTTCGTCGCGATCCCTCAATCGGGCAGCAAACTCAATGAATGTGTGATAAACTTCTGATTGAACGATATTCTGTGCCTGAAGTTCTTTTATCGCGCGTCGTACCTTTTCCGCATACGGGGCCGCGATCTCTCCTTGCCCTTTGAGCAGATGAAGATTCCCAAGGGTGGCCTGAACGTACACCACGATTATCGGTGGAAGGTTCTTGTCTGCGAGATCGAAGGACTCAAGCTCCGCGATTAACTTGTCGTAGTCACGCCGCAAGTAATACTGCTGGTAGTAGATGAGGCCGGCCCACTCGGTCCGTGGGAATGGGTGTGCAGCAAGCAGTCGCCACGCTGCGTCGAGATCGCCCTGCGATTGGTAGATGCTCGCTTTGAAGGCCAGCGTATTGAGATCCTCGGGCGCGATCGCCAGTGCCCGATCCACCATCGAGAGTGCTTCGTCGAATTGTCGCAAGCCGGCATAAGTTGTGGTCAATAGAATCCAGATCTCCGCGTTGAGGGGGTCGAGATCCGCCGCCTTCTTTAGCGTAGCCAGCGCATCTTGAATGTTGCCCTGCGCTCTCTGCAGGAGCCCGATGAACTCGAGAATGCCGCCATCGTTTGGAGCATGCTCGCGTGCTGTCTCCAGTTCGGCCAGGGCCGCACGATCATCTTTAACGCAATAGCGGTAAAACAAACCCATCGCTTTATGCGCGTTGGCCGAATTAGGAGCCAAGCGAAGAGCGGTTTCGGCAGCTATTCGCGCGCGCTCTTTTTGCTCTTCGCTCTTCCATGGGGTGGCGGCCTTGGATGTCTCCGTCAGCGCAAGATTCGCCCAGGCGTCAGCATAATTAGGATCCAACTCAACTGCGCGTCGGGAGAATTCGATCTGCTTTTCCAAGTCAACCCGACTAGAGCTGTTTCGAAGAGCCAGGGCACGAAGGAGTGCGTCATATGCTTGCGGATTTTTCGTGCCCGCAAACTGAATCTCCTCTTTTTCGCGACCGGTAAGCTTTGCCTCAAGTGAAACGGCAATCTTTTGGGCGATGTCACTCTCGACGGCGAAGACGTCGATCAACTTTCGGTCATATGTTTCCGCCCAAAGGTGCGAATCATTCATCGCGTTGATAAGCTGCACGCTGACGCGCACCTGATCGTTTACCTTCTGAACGCTGCCCTCAAGAATGTTCGCGACTCCGAGACGTTGGGCGATCTCCCGCAAATCGGCGGGCGCGCTTTTGTACTTCTGCGTCGACGTTCGCGAGATCACCTTCAAATCGGCGACTCGGGCAAGGCGCGTCAAAATCTCATCCTGAATACCGTCGGCGAAGTAGGCGTTGCTCTTGTCTTCGCTTAAACTTTCGAAGGGCAACACGGCGATCGATTTTGCCGACGAAGCAGATGTCGTTTCTTGTCTCGAAGCGGTGTAGCGGCCGAAGAAAAATAAGGCGATCGAGAGCGCGGCTCCAATGACAACTACCAGAATCCACGCGTGATTCCGCGGATGTGACGGTTCCGATGCAGCATCCGCTGCTTCGGTCCTTTTCAGTCCTTGTGGTGTCAACTCAAATGCCCATGCGATCACGAGTGCGATTGGAAATCCGATCACGATTAGCATGATCACCAAACGCACCACCCAGTTTGGAATTTCCAAGAAAGGAAAGACCTGCGTCGCGACTTGGATGAGCAGCCAGGAGACGACAGCATAGGCGACGGCAACCTTGTAAACGTTGCGCCGTTTCAGCTCACCGAAGAAATTCCTCGAAATCATTGGCTTGTCTTGTGCCACAGCCTTCAGTTGCGAACAAGAAATGGATTCAACCGGAAACGTAGACATTGATCTGGCAGAAAGCGCTCTTTCGCGATCCCGCGGATGGAAATCCTGCTAATAAAACGGTCGCTTCTCCGTTAGCTCAGCGCTTCGTCCCGCAGCCACCTGTCGTAGAGAAATTATTTGGCGTTGTTTAAAAATCGATAGCGGTGGACGCATGATCTGCTACCTTCCGCGCGCAAATATGAGAAGAGAATTTGCATTGCTAATCGCCGGTTTGATCTCGACTGCGACGGCGCGCGGTGCAGAGGTAAAAGTCGAAGCCGTGATGATGACAGAGCCACACGGCCGCGAGATTACCGCTTACACGGCGGATGCGCCTAGACTGTATGCGATCTTCAAATCCAAAGGCTCGACTGAGGGCGACAACATTCGCTGCGTTTGGATTGCGGACGATGTTGGCGATGCGGCTGCAAAGGGAACCAAGATCGAGGAAAAGACAATAACTGCTAAAGGTGACATGGAGGGAGAGTTTTCGTTGTCCAAGCCCACCCCGGGTTGGCCGCTTGGCAAGTATCACATCGAAATTTACGTGAACGACGAACTCGCGACGAAGGTCAACTTCGAAATCAAAGCCGCGCCTAAGTCGAAGAAAGAGGCCGACGAAGAGGAAGAAGAATCCGGCGACTAGTCCGAACGGGACTGGCAGTTAACTGAAACAGTCCTAGTTAATCACGTCCTCTCCGGTGGAGAGGCGAATGAATGTGCTCGGGGCGCGGGCCGATGCCCACGAAACGCGCGGGAAACGATTGCAACGCGGGAAACCATTGCAGCAGTCGAATGAGAAACGGCAAAGAGTCGGTGCTTTTTGATTCGCGGCCGGTCACCACATTGCGATGAATGAATGCCTGCATGGCTTGAATCAAGCGGGTGGGCCATTCCCGCCGTGTTTGCACTTGCGCCATATCGGCTAATGACACCGGCCCGCGCTTTAGTTTTGCTGCCAGCAGGTTCGCAGTCGCGACCGCGTCCTGCAGTGCGAGGTTGATGCCCACGCCACCGGCGGGAGACATTGCGTGCGCACTGTCTCCGATGCAAAGCAATCCTTCCCGACACCATTTTTTCAGACGATTGATTTGCACGGTAAGCAGTTTGATTTTCGACCAGTCGTCCAGCTCCGCGATGCGGTCTTCCAGGAATGGCGCAAGAGAAACAATCTCGCGATGAAGAGCGGGGAGTCCGCGTTCCTTGGCCGTCTCGATCCCGCCCTTTGGAATCACGAAACCGACCTGAAAATAATCGTCGCGATTAAGCAGAACCAGCAACTTCCCGTGGCGAAAAAAACCGAGCAGCTGTTCCGGATCGCCCTCGCGTTTCGAAATACGCATCCAAAGGACGTCGATCGGCACTCCGAGTTCCTGGATCTCGAATCCCGCGCGCTGGTTTGTGATCGCGTGACGCCCGTCGGCGCCGATGACGAGATCGGCATAAATGTCACGCTCGCCTTCGGGCGTTTTCGCCCGCGCACCGGCAACGCGGTTGCCTTCGAAAAGAAGATCGACAACTTCGTGCTGGAGGTGAAGCGCGAATGACGGAAACTCTTTCGCTTTAGCCGCAAAGAAGTTCAGAAAATCCCATTGCGGCATAAAACCGATGAACTTGCACTGCGTCGGCAGGCGCGAGAAGTCGGCGATGCTGACATAATGACCATTGATGACTCCTCTTAACCTCGGCAATTCCTGATGCGGTAGTTTTAAAAATTCATCGAGCAGACCGAGCTCGTGCATGACTTCGAGGGTGGAGGGATGGATCGTGTCGCCGCGGAAATCGCGAAAGAAATCAGCGTGCTTCTCCAGCACAATTACGTTCACACCGGCGCGCGCCATTAAATAGCCGGCCATCATTCCGGCCGGCCCTCCGCCGACGATCAAACATTGGGTCCGGACCTCGGGCAGTGTGCTCATCGATTTTGATTTATGAAGTTTGATGTTCGATGTGAAGGCAAATACCGTCATCAATCGGAAGCAGTGATGTGATTGCGAGCATGAGCACGATTAAGAGCCACTTCGATGTCGTAATTCTGGGAGCAGGGCATCCGCCTTCGCCAAGGCTTCGGCGCGACAAGTAATGGCAGGCCACGCGATATTCGATGATCAAGATAAAGCCTAAATACGATGTCGTTGTCCTTGGAGCAGGACACAATGGGCTGGTGGCGGCGAGTTATCTGGGACGCGCCGGGCTCAGCGTACTCTTATTAGAGAAGAACGATTACATCGGCGGGGCGACGACTTCGCAGAAAGTGTTCCCGGATTACGACGCCCGGCTGTCGCGTTATTCATATCTGGTCAGCCTGTTTCCGGAGAAAATCATTCGAGACCTCGGGCTGAGGCTTGAGCTGCGCCAGCGAGCGACCGGATCGTTTACCCCTTATATTAAGAGCGCCCAGCACAACGGCCTCTTAATCAGCAACGTCGATGAAGAGCAAAGCCGGCGGTCGATGGTCGATCTTACCGGGAGCGAGGCCGAGTTTGAGCAGATGAAAAAGTTCTACGCTCTCTCACGCATCTTCGCGGAGCATACCTGGGACAGCATGCTCGAGCCGCTCGTTTCGAAAGACGAGATGAAACGGCGATTCGACGTCGATGATGTCTCTCGGGAAGCATGGCGAAGCCTGGCGGAAGAACCGCTCGGTCGCTCGCTCGAGCGTTATTTACAAGACGATCTCGTCCGCGGACTTGTGCTGACAGACGCCAAAGTCGGGATTTTCACATGCCCGCACGATCCGTCGCTCGTGCAGAACCGCTGTTTTCTTTATCATTTGATCGGCAACAAGACCGGCGAATGGAAAGTGCCGGTCGGCGGGATGGGCGCAGTTGCGCGCGAGTTGGAACAAGCGGCGCGGAGTGCCGGGGCGGAGTTTCTGACGAACGTCGATCTGACACATGTCGATCTTGCGGCGCGCGCGGTCGCGTTCGAGGTCAACGGAAAAAAGCAAGCCGTCGAGTCGCGATTCTTGTTGGTAAACTTCGGGCGCAACGTGCTGGCGAAGTGTTCGGACGAAAGATACGAGCCCGAAGCAGTAGACGAGGGGAGCGTATTTAAGATGAATATGCTCCTGCGCCGCCTTCCGATATTAAAAGCGAAGAAATACCCGTCGGACCAGGCGTGGTGCGGCACATTCCATAGCGATGAAGGATACGAACAGATGAACACGAGCTACGAGCAGGCCGCGAAAGGTCGATTGCCGGACAAGACACCATGCGAGGTCTATTGCCACACCCTGACAGACGAGACCATTCTTTCGCCGGAGCTGCGCGAAAAAGGTTTTCACACCATCACGCTGTTTGGTCTCGATGTACCGTATTCGTTGTTCGCAAAAAACAACGAGACGATGCGGAAACAAGCGGAGAAAAAATTTCTCGAAAGCATGAATCAATGGTTGGAAGAACCACTGGAAGATTGTCTCGTAGTCGCGCGTGACGGGAGTCCATGCATCGAAAGCAAGAGCCCGGTCGATATCGAGAATTCGTTAGGTATGTATCACGGGAACATTTTTCAAGACGCGCCGACGTGGCCGTTCGCGACCAAGAAGGAGCAAGTCGGCAAGTGGGGAGTCGAAACCGAATGGGAAAATGTTTTTCTCTGCGGCTCAAGCGCGCTTCGTGGCGGAGCGGTGAGCGGAATTCCCGGACATAACGCCGCGCGCAAAGTTCTAGACGTCATTAGAAAAACGCCCACAAGCGCACATGGAAAAGACATTGAACAGCCTGAATTGCAACGGCACTAAGCAAAAGTGAACAAAACGATCGTTCTCGCGGCGGTTTTGTCGCCCCACTTACTCCTCGCCCAGACTCCGAGTCCCAGACCTGACAAGCCGGTTCCGGTCAAGCAATACACGATCGACCAGTTCATGGCCACGACGCGGGTTGGTGGCGCGACGTTTTCGCCGGACGAGAAGTCGATTCTATTCCACAGCAACAAGAGCGGAATTTTTAATGTTTACAGCATGCCGCTATCGGGCGGCGAACCGAAGCAGCTAACCAATTCTACCAAGGAGAGCACTTACATCGTTTCGGCGTTCCCCAACGACGCGCGGTTCCTTTACCGCTACGACAAGGGCGGGAACGAAAACGAGCACATCTATTTAAGAGCGCTCGACGGCACAGAGCGCGACCTGACTCCGGGCGAGAAGACGAAAGCGAATTTTCTCACGTGGAGCCAGGACCGGAAATCGTTCTTCTTCTCGACCAACGCGCGCGACGCGAAGTTTTTCGACATCTATGAAATGGCGCTTGTCGATCTTACGCCGAAGCTCGTTTACAAAGACGAAATCGGATTTCAATTCGGCGACATCTCGAACGATCGCAAATTCATCGCCTTCGGTAAACCGGGCAAAACCACGGCCGACTCCGATGTTTATCTATTCAACATCGAGACCAAAGAGATGAAGCATCTCACGCCGCATACCGGCGACGTAGAGAACGATCCACAGACGTTCGATGTAAATTCGAAGTATCTCTACTTCCTTTCAAATGAGGGCGGCGAATTCAAATATATCGCGCGCTACGATCTCAAGACCGGCCAGCGGGAGGCTGTAGAGAAAGCGCCCTGGGACGTTTCATTCATGGCATTTTCACGCAACGGCAAATATCGCGTCGTGGCAAGGAACGAAGACGCGCGCACCAAGATCAAAATCCTGGAGGAAGCGAGCGGCCAGATTGTCGATCTTCCATCGTTACCGGAAGGCGATATCAGCGGCATCAATATTTCCGACACCGAAACGAAGATGGCATTCTATCACGACGGATCGCGCGCCCCGGCCAATCTTTACGTCTACGATTTTAAAACCAAGAAGCTGGCGAAGTTGACCGAGAGTTTGAATCCAGAGATCAATGCGGCCGACCTGGTGGATGGACGCGTGGCGCGTTACAAGTCTTTCGATGGTCTGGAGATTCCGGCGATTCTCTATCAGCCGCATGGCGCGAGCGCGCAGCAGAAAGTTCCGGCGATTGTGAAGGTGCATGGCGGCCCGGGCGGACAGGCGCGCATGCCTTATAGTGCATCCACGCAGTTTTTAGTGAATCATGGCTATTGCGTCATCGACGTGAACAACCGCGGTTCGGGCGGCTACGGAAAAACATTCTATCTGGCCGACGATCAAAAGCACGGGCGCGAGCCGTTGTGGGATTGTGTGGAAGCAAAAAAGTATCTCGCGTCGCTCGGTTACGTGGATGAAAAGAAAATCGGCATCATGGGCGGATCGTACGGCGGCTACATGGTGTTGGCGGCGTTAACGTTTAAGCCGGATGAATTCCAGGCCGGCGTGGATTTGTTCGGCATTTCAAACTGGGTGCGCACGCTGCAAAGCATTCCGCCCTATTGGGAATCGCAGCGCAAATCCCTCTACGCCGAGATCGGCGACCCGGAGAAGCAGTTGTCGATGTTACGCGAAATTTCGCCGTTGTTTCATGCCGAAAAGATCACGAAACCGCTCATGGTATTGCAAGGCGCGAACGATCCGCGCGTGATTAAGCCGGAGTCGGACGAGATCGTGGCCGCAATTAAAAAGAGAGGCGGCGTGGTCGAGTATGTTCTGTTCGATAACGAAGGTCACGGCTTCACAAAAAAGGCCAACGAGGTTCGCGCCTACAAAGCGATCCTCGATTTTCTCGACAAGCATCTGAAAGATGCTGAAGCGGTGAGAGGGAAGGCTGGGTAAGCCCAGTAACAAACGCCAATGTCGAAGGCAGTCGAAAGACCGGCGAACCCTGCTGATGTCGCGTCAATCGATGCGATTATCGCGGTCGCCTACGACGTGATCTCGGGCCCGGCCGGAAAAAAGCGCGACTGGGATCGCATGCGATCGCTTTTCATTTCCGGCGCGCGTTTAATTCCGACGGCGAAAGAAGCCGGAAGGAACGATGTCGATCTTGCCGCGGGACGAGTCCGTCCGAATAGCGGGCTTGCGCCCAAGATGTTGGATATCGAAGGCTTCATCACACGAGCCGTGCAGGCTTTCGAGAAAACCGGATTCTACGAAAAGGAAGTCGCGCGACGGGTCGAACGGTTCGGCCAAATCGCGCATGTCTGGAGCACATACGAGTCGCGCCACGATCCGAGCGATCCCGTACCGTTCATGCGCGGGATCAATAGTATTCAACTTTTCAACGACGGGAGTCGCTGGTGGATTTTATCAATTTACTGGCAGCACGAAACTCCGCAGCACCCGATTCCGGAAAAATATCTTTAACGTTCGGATTTGTGGGAATGCAGATGCTTCTTGTTCAGCTGCACCGGCGGACGCGGATGGGTGTCGCGGTAACATTTTGTGCCGAGCCCTAACAAAAAGGCAGCCACGACAAAAAGGATGACGCGTTTCTCTTCCGGGGTGAGGACGAGCTTCTGTCTCAGCTCCTCCCATTGCCAACGCTCGGGGAGTTTCAATCGAATTGCTCTTTCACTCGCGGACGGACGCGCACGGACGGATAATTGCCTTTGATGTTCGCGTCGTAATAGCGCGCTTTGGAACCCGCGGCCATCAGGTCCCGGTGAACTGACGGCGCGACTTGGAGATATCGATAAACCGCACCGTTCACAAATTCTATTTCAAGGATGTGCAGTCGTTTGCTGTATCCAATCGACGCGATGCCCTTCGACACCACTGATTCGCGCGGAATGTGCGACGTAACGGCGGTCCGTGCTTGCCGCGGGACGAGCCCGCCCGATTGGCGGACCGGGCTGGGCTTATTGTTCTCGAGCGAGTCGGCGATCGATAACCGCGACACGGACAGAAGCAAAAGCAGATAAAAAGAGTTCGCGCTTATTTGGGGGAACGACCGCGAACCGTTACCACGCCGCGAGACATCAAGTCGAGCAAAAACCTGAAGCCGGATCTGGTCGGTTTTTGCGCCGCTGATACGGCCACTAACGGCCGAGCGGCGTGGAAATTTGCGTACCGGCTGGCGGCGTGAACTCGAAAGTCGATGCCGGAATCGCCGCCCGCGTTTGATTCGAATATGTCGTGACGATGTGATCGCCGTTTGGTTGCGTCATCTCCGTGCGTTCCGCGACCAGATCGTTGTTCACGCGCAGATCGAACTTCTGAAACATGCGTTTCATCGACGGCGAGCGCGGAGTTAGCTCCAAAGCATAGCCATTGTCGATCTTTGCCCCCGTCATTCGAAATGTGCTTTCAACATTTTCCAAATTGAGCGCGGTATTGATGGCGGCGATGGCCGCATCCGCCGGCGATCGTTTTCCTAGCGAGTAATGCTCGGCTGATCTGAAATTTGGATAATAAATCCAAAGGTCGCGACCGTTGCTCACTGTCACGCTCGGCGAGTTTCCAGTGATTTCGCGCCGGAATTTGTTCGGCGCGTGAAACCAGATTTTTCCCGAGCTGACGATTGGCCTGTTCAGGAGATGCATCGTTTTTTGTTCCTGAAAATCCGCGCGAACATCCGGCGACGACGCGCGTCGCTCAGCAATGCGCCTTAAAAGATTTTTCACATCGGAGTCGGAGAGCGACTGCGCACGGACAATCGACGCGAACATGAGCAAAGCGAGCAGGAGAGGGGAGATGTTACGCATACGATTGTCGATCTTGGGAGATGCCGATTTTACTATTCTTCGCGCCAGACTTTGGGTTTGGCCGCTGCCATCGCCGGCAAGGCGAAGAAAATTGTCGCGACCAGGCTCCAGAAGATTCCGATCGCGCACGCAATCCCGAGTCCGCTCAGCGACGGATTTCGCGCCCAGCCTAACGAACCGAATCCGCTGACCGCGGTTAGCCCCGCGAGAATGACCGGTTTGATGACGCCCGCCACATCGTGTTCGAGCTCACGCGTCTTTTGCCAGACAAGCACGACGTAAATCCCGTAGTCCACGCCGATGGCGAGCACGAGCCGGAAGGCAAGCACATTCAGCAAATTCAGATGAATATTGAGCAGCTTCATCGTCGCGATCATTGCGCCAATTCCAAACGCGAGCGTGACGATTTGGATCAACCATAGCCGGAAGTCGCGATACAAAATCGCGAGCAATCCGACATCGAACAACGCCATCAGCGCACTGATGATCAGTAATTGCCGCTGCGACCATGGTTGTAAATCGGCCAACGTGTAACTCCAACCGGAGAGAATCATCGGCACACCGGGCACGGGCAGTTCGCGGCTCAACTCTTCGCTTTGAGCGTGGATCGTAACCGGCTCGTTCGTGGTCGCAAAGCCCGTCGTCAGCAGGGGATTCCTTGCGAAATAGCGATCCACCAAAAACCACCAACCCGCTCCCTTCGGCAATTGTTTTCGCCAGTCCGATAGCGGTGCCTTTGGATCGGCAACCGCCCGCAAATCGTCCAGCAATTTGAAAGCAGAGGCGAACGAGTCAGTGCTGAAGCCTTCTGCCCTCAAGGTTTCTTCCAGAGTCTGCCGTACCGCCAGAAGATTCACTGTTCGAAGGTGTTCCCGATTTTTTTCCATCCACACCGGAGAAAGGCACAGCGCCCCCGGCGTCGAGAAACCTTTGATTTTGCCGGCCTGTTGGAGCTCGGTCCAGTGCGCCGTGATTCTTTGCCAATCGTCATGCAACTCCTGGGCGTCGCGTGCATGCACGATTGCAAGCACCGGCTCCCAGCGCGTCGGCATTTTTGCCATAATTGCTTGCAGCGCCTCGGCGGCCCGGCTGTTTTTCGGTTCGAGCGAACGCACGCTGGCTTCAAACCGCAGTGGAGGCACGGGCGAAAATCCGATCACACTCAGCAATAACAGAACTCCGCCGGCGACAATGATCATGGGCGCAGGTCGTTCTACGCTCCATCGCACATATTTTTTCACTATCTCGAAGACCCAATCATGTCGTTGCGGCGCCTGCCCCGGTCGGACGAACAAAAACAGAATTGTGCACATGAAGAGTCCCGCGAAGAAAATGCCGATCGCGATTAGGACGCCAAGCTGTGAGAAACCCATCGAGCCGCTCAGGATCAGTGCAAGAAACCCAACCGCGGTAGTGAGCGCGCCGAAAAAAACTGCGCGGCCGAGTCTTGCCACCGATGTAGCAATTGCTGACGGATATTCCTCGCCGTCAATCCGCGCCTGCTGATAGCGACCAAAAATCAGGATCGCAAAATCGACCCCGAGTCCGACCAGGATTGCGCAGAAGCCTACCGCCACCATGCTGAGTCTGCCGAAGACAAGTAGTCCGGCCGCGAGCGCGACCAGGCACGAAAGCAAAAGTGAAAAACCCATCCCGAGCAACGGAAGCCATCGTCGAAAGCCGATGAAGAAAATGATGCCAACGAGCAGGACCGAACTGCCGAGCGTGGCCACGATATCGTACCGCATGCTCAAGGAAATCTCAGCGACATACGCCGAGCGTCCGGTGACCAGAACTTCCAACGGCCCGCCCTCCCAGCCATCTCCGGCGCGCGCACGAAAGGCATTTACCTGACGCATCAACCGCTGACATTCGAACGCGCTCAGTGACGATTGATTCGTGACCACGAGAAAAACGCGCATCGTGCGGTCCGGCGACGTGAGCGGTTGCTCCTGCTCGATCGCGTTCGCTTCTGCAAACGGTTTCAGCGCTGGCGCAATGATGCCCAGCGGATCGAACCCGAGTTCAAATTCTGGTCGCGGCGAGCCGGCCTCGATTTCCTGATGCAAACGATGCAGCCGCTCTTGAATTCTCTCGGGCTGCAAGATCGACATCGTCTGCTCGAACGTGGCCGGCTCCAGATTCAGAAGCAGTGGAACCGCGATCGATTGCAAATCGCGGATGCCGTCCGGCGTTTCCATTGGCGAACCGGCCAGCACGCGTTCGCACCACGATTGCTTCCGCAAATTTTCCGCAAATGTCGGCGCGAATTCTTCCAGCTTGTCGACATCCTGAGGCTGACACCGTAGTGCGAAGGTTAGCTCGCGCGTCTGTTCGAAGTCGCGATCGTAAATTTTCAGACCATCGACCGATTCGAAACCCTTCGGCAGCATATTGATTACATCGGAATCGAGCTCGATCCGCGTGACGAGGATTCCGAGGCAGGCTGCGGCCAACGCGGCCACGCCAAACCAGACAAGCACGCGTCGTTGCGCCATGACGCGCGCGATCAAATCACTCATCCGCATACCCGAGCTTCCGTGATTGCCGCCGCGTTTAAAATCGGAAAACAAAAGTTTCCGATCCCGAAACATGCCGCACCTGATGTCGATCTTTCGCCTGAACGATCTTGTTACGCAGTTCGAGCCAGGCTCGCAACTGCGGCGGCGCATGATCGATTGGGCCTGACCAGCCGCGGCCGGCGAGGGGACCGCTGACTTCAGCAAAGCTCGCGTCCTGTCGCAAAAATAGAAGATTTACGCCCGGCCCTTTCGAGAACGTCAGTTCAAAGTCACCGTTCCTGGAAAAACGAACGATGACGTCCCCGATGACCGTCGTTTTGGGATTGCGATAAAGAAGTTGTCCCGTGCGTGTCTGCCAATCCCGCGCTGGCTGCGCGAATTGATGCGTTGAGGTTGTTGCGCAACTCGTTAGGGCTACGAGGCACACGACTAGGTAGGGGCGGTGCACCCGAACCGCCCGCAAACGCCAATCCGGCTCGGATCGATTGCGGTCAATCGCCCCTACCATTACGGCGTAGCGCCAACGACTTGATCCGGCGTTAGCAAACTCTGCGGTTTCGGCACCAGCGTGAGCCGCGGCGATAACGCGAAAAATCTTTGCATGTAAACGAAGAAGTAAAACAGCCACATTCGCCATTTGATCGCCAGGCTCTTGCCCTCGTTGCCGGCGAGCACGGCGTTGACTGCCGCCGCGATTTGCATCGTGTCGGTGGGATTCAAGAAAACTTCGAGGAACTCCTTGCTCCGGCGATACCATGAATTCACGAACGTCAGGTAGATGTCCATGATGCGATTTACGCTTCGCGAATATTTGTTGAAAAGGCGACGTCGTTTTGATTCATCGCGCAGGGCTGCGTCCAAGGTGTCGGCCGCTTTCTCGGCAGACATGATCGCCAGAAACACGCCGCTGCTAAATACCGGGTCGATAAAGCCCGCGGCGTCACCGGCCAACAGCCAACGTTCTCCGGCCAAGCGCGTGTTACGATAGGAAAAATCGCCGGCGGAATAAACGGGTGAGACCCGGACCGCCTTTCTCATCCGCTCTTTCATCAAAGGTTGTTCGTCGATAAATTTTTCCAGCGCAATTTGCGGCGAAAGTTTTGTCGCCCGAAACGTGGCCGTGTCCATGACCACGCCGATGCTGGTGCGCGTTTCGGTGAGCGGAATCATCCAAAACCAGCGGTCGAGCCCGCGCACCATTCGGATCAGCGTGGCGTCGCGTCCCGGAAGCCGGTCGATATTTTCGTAATGCGCGAACACCGAAAACTTTTGCAGATGATCGTACGTTCTCTTGACGTTGAATAAACTACCGAGCAGCGTCTGTCGGCCACTGCAATCGAGTAGATAACGCGCTTCGATCGTTGATTTCGCGCCGTCAGAACTTTCAATGTCGATCTTTACCCGATCATCGGCGAAATCGAGTTTTGTCACTTCGGTTTGCTCTCGCACTTCCGCGCCATTTTCGCGCGAATGATCGAGCAACAATTTGTCGAAATCGGAACGCATCACCTGATAGGCGCGGTCGCGCTGCGAACGAAAACCGTCTTTGAAATAAAACTTTACGCCTTTGGTCCCGCATGCAGCCATAATCTCGCCGCCGAATTTTGGCAGAAACGTGCGGTCGAGTTTTTCGCGCACGCCGAGGCGATCGAACGTTTGCACGCTGAATGGCAGAAGCGATTCACCGATGTGAAATCGCGGAAACCTCTCCCGCTCGAAGACGATCACGCGCCGGCCGGCTTTCGCGAGCAACGTCGCCGCCGTGCTGCCCGCCGGCCCGCCACCGATGATTGCAACGTCATAGATGTCGATCTTGTCCACTGATACTATTCTCAACGAAGCATCGCGCTGAAGCAAAGTTGGATTGGGGAGCGCATGCGCCTCGCATGCTGGCGGTCGCGCCCTCGCGATCGCGAACTTTTTATGCTGAGATTGATTTACGCCTTCGCGTTTGGTTAAGACTTTCCGGCAAGGCGCCGGAAAGAGCACGCGGGGGCGGGTGCGCTCCCCAGAAAATCTGTGCTACTCTTGGCTACCGATGAAGCTGGTCGACAAGTTCGTCAGTCGCGAGCTGCTCGTGAACGTGCTCTTCGCGATCGCGATCCTGAGTCTCGTCCTGGTGGTCGGGAACATTTTTCGAAAACTGTTGCCGTTGCTGGTCAACCACGATGTGCCAGTCGAATATTTGCTCGCGTTCATCGCCTACGTTTTTCCGTTCTCGCTCATCTTCACCATTCCGTGGGGATTACTCACCGCAATCCTTCTCGTCTTCGGCCGGCTCTCGGCCGACAACGAATTGATCGCGCTCCGCGCCAACGGCGTGAGCGTGCCGCGCGTCGCCGTTTCGCTCGGCGTTATTGCGCTCGTGTGCACGGCGCTTTGTCTCTGGCTTACGGTCCAAGTGTCGCCGGCGACGCAGAAAAAATTGCGCAGCACCATTTTCGATCTGGCGACGCGCGACCCGATGGCGCTTTTTGGCAGCGACCAGGTGATCGATCAATTTCCCGGGCGAAAAATTTACGTCGGGAAAAAAGAAGGGAACAAGCTTGAGAACATCACCGTCTTCGAGCTCGATCAAAAATCGATGCCGCTGCGGGTGACGTTCGCGCGGACCGGAATGCTCGAGGCCGATCTCGATAACAAACGGATCCTGATGCATCTCTACAACGCGCGTTACCAGCAGCGTGATGAGAAGGACCCAAGCGATCTACGCAAAATCAAGGACGGCATTAGCATGCATGAAGGGACGTTGCCGATCAGCCTCGACGAGCTTTACGAGAAAGAGAAAAAACGGCCGAGCCGATCAGCCATGTCGATCGAACAATTGCTCGATCAGTTGCAAAGCGAAAGCACGCGGGAGCGCAGCGAGAGCCGGACCGAGATCAACAAACGATTCTCATTTCCGTTCGCGTGCGTCGCGTTCGCCATCATCGGTGTCCCGCTCGGCGTGACCGCGCACCGGCGCGAAACCTCGATCGGCTTCGCCATGGGTCTGATCGTCGCGGTCGCTTATTTTCTTTTCGTCATCATTGCCGACACCCTCCGCGGAAATCCAAAAGTGCATCCCGAGTTTCTGATCTGGGTGCCGAACGTTCTCTTCATCGTCCTGGGCGTATTCTTGTTTCGACGACTAGCGCGGCAATAGACGAAAAATTGTAGGGCAAGCGCGTCGCTCGCCAACCCATGTCATGTCGAGCGAAGTCGAGACATCTCTTACTATTTCTGAGTGCCACGCGTCAGTTACCCAGAAATATTTAGAGATTCCTCGGCTTCGCTCGACATGACATCAAGCGGATGCCGAACGGTTTCTTCATCATCCTCGGCGCGCTTTTGTTCCGGCGATTAGCGCGGCGGTGATCAAACGCTGCTTGAGGTGGATCGAGCAGTCCCTTGTCCGCCGACGGACGGACTCGTCCCGTGGCGAGCCCGATGTTAAATAATCGCGGCGAAGCCGCCTAGAATAGCATCGCCCACGGAGCGGCCGATCCACCTTCAGAGGTCATTCTGCGCCGCTTCCAAAATCGACAGTGAGCTCGACGGTGTCGGCAACCGCGACGTGCACGTCGACAATTTGAAGACCACCGAGCGGAAGCGATTTGAGCGGAAATGCGTTGCTCTTCAGTTTCTCGAAGAGCGGCGCAAGCGCGCCACAGGCGAACAAGCCGAGTTTGCCGTCGCCTTTGCATTTGAGCTCGGAAACTTTGGCCTCGAATTCATTGCTGATGTCGAGCTGGGCGTAGATATCAATGTTGGCACGGGCAAAAAATTTCTTCGCCTGGATCCTGATCTCAGCGGCAAGTGAGTGCCGGCTCCGCGCGCGCATCGCCAAGCGAACTCGTGCGAGATCGACTCCCCAAAGGCGCGCTTTCTCTCCGCCAAGTCGCCCAATTGCTTCTTCCAGATTCAACTGCGCTGCCGAAATCACCAATTGCCCCTCGCGCGCTTGGTGGATGACCAAAACAGCGTCGCCGTTGGCGTCGGCGCCCTTGTGAAAAAGGACATCGTGCATTTCCATTCGCAAATTAAGCAGCACGCCGCGAACGGAAATGTTTCGTCCTCTTACGTTCACGACAGCCGTTTCGAAGGCGAGCGCGGTCCCGCCTTCGACCTTTGCCAGCGGTGGAGAAGGAGAATCGAGCTTCGCGCCATCGAGATTGATCCGGAGTTCGTCGACCAGGGGAAAAACGCGTGACCGAAGATCGACAATCGGCCCGGATTTCTGGACGAACCGGTGCAGCGCCGCGTCCAGTGCCTGGGCGAGATCGCCCCTGGGCGATGGAAAGTCTTTGCGAAAAAGCGGGATCACAGGTCCAGAAACAAGTTGAAAATCGGAAGTTCAACACTAAATTCCGCGTTCCCTTATGGCAAAGACATCCTGGATTAATCGCAATGAACGCAAGCGCGCGACGGTGAAGAAATACGCCGCGCTCCGCGCCGAGCTCAAGGCGAAGAAGGATTACGCCGGTTTGGCCCAGCTCCCCCGCGACGCCAGCCCGACGCGGGTCGTGAACCGTTGCGAAGTCACGGGCCGCCGCCGCGCGTTCATCCGCCGGTTCAAAGTCTCGCGCCTGACGTTTCGCGAGCTCGCCTCGCAGGGACTGATCCCTGGCGTGACGAAGTCCAGTTGGTAGGACAACCAGAGGTCGGTTTTCGGGTGCGATGCACGCGCTCGTAAAATGAACTCTTTGTTAATGCTTTCGCTCGCGGACGTGCCGGTCACGCAATGGGACTCGGCCGCCGTGATCATTGGAAAACTGGCGGTCATCGCCGCGCTGGTCGGATTGAACGGTTTTTTCGTCGCGTGCGAATTCGCGATCATCAAAGTGCGCGCGAGCCAGCTCGACGAATTGGCGGAGGTGGGGAATCCGCGGGCGCGTTTCGCGAAATATATTCGCTCGCACCTCGACGCCTATCTTTCGGCGACGCAGCTCGGCGTGACCGTGGCCAGTCTCGCGCTCGGCTGGCTCGGCGAAGAGTTTCTCGCGCACTTGCTCGAGCCGTTCTTCGCGTTGGCCAACATTCAGTCGCACGTGTTTGTCACCTCGGTTTCAGTCACGCTCGCGTTCATCGGGATCACTTTCATGCACATCGTATTCGGAGAGCTGGCGCCGAAATACACCGCGATCGCAAATCCTCTGGCAGTTTCGCTGCGATTGGTCAGGCCATTGGGCGCGTTTTATTTCCTGTTCAAGCCAGCGATCTGGTTACTCCACAAGTCTTCCAATTTGCTTTTGAGAGGCATGCTTCGGATGAAACCGATTCCGGGGACCGAGCTGGCCCACAGCGAAGAAGAGTTGCGTCTCATTCTGGAGCAGAGCGAGAAATCGAAGGAAGTCTCGGCGCTCGGGCGCAAGCTCGTGCTCAACGTGCTCGATCTCCGTGAGCGCGTGGTCCGCGATATCATGACGCCGCGCGGCGAAGTGGTTTATCTGGATATCGAGGACGATTTCGAGACGAACGTGAAAAAGGCGCTCGCATCGCGGCACACGCGCTTCCCACTCTGCCGCGAAAATCTCGATAACACGGTCGGCCTTATTCACATCAAAGAACTGGTTCCGATGATGCGCGATCCGAATCCGGACTTGATGCGGATAAAACGCGAATTGATTCCGGTCCCGGAGATGATGGCGCTCGAGAAATTGCTGAGTTTTTTTCTGAGCAAGCACGCGCACGTCGCCATCGTGGTCGATGAGTACGGCGGCACTGTCGGAATGGTCACGCTGGAGGACGTGCTCGAGGAATTGGTCGGCGACATCCAGGACGAATTCGACACGGACAAAGAAGAATTCAAAAAGATCAACGCGGATGAATTTACGGTGGACGGCACGCTCGGGCTTTATGAGTTGAACGATCTCGCGAAGCTCGAACTGGAAAATCCGGACGTGAGCACTGTCGGCGGCTACGTGACGCACCTGCTCGGGCATTTGCCGAAACAAGGCGAGCAAGTAAAGATCGACAATTACTGCGTGACTGTGACCCAGGCCGACAGTCGCCGCATTCGCCAGCTGCATTTTCAGAAGCTGAAGGAAGCGCAACCGGCCCCGGTAGGAACCAAACCGGACGCCGCGCTCTGAAAATTGGCGCGCCGCGTTGTCGGCGCCTTTATTGTCATTCCGAGCGAAGTCGAGGAATGGAGCGAGTGGGGCGAGCGACATGGACCGTTGGGCCGCGAGGATAGCGGCGAGAGAGTTGGGAGACGAACGAGTTCAATCGCTTACTATGTCGGAAATATCTAGAGATGTCTCGACTCCGCTCGACATGACACAGAAATAAAACGCCGCTACAACAATGCAATTAATCGTTGAAACTGAAGTCACCTGTCCGTATTGCGGCGAAGTTTTTCCGTTGCAGATCGACACTTCGCAATCCGAACAGTCGCTGATCGAAGATTGCAGCGTTTGCTGCCGCCCGATCAATCTGACCGTTCGATGTCAGCCGGGTTCCGTGGTCGATCTTGTTTACGGCGCACGAAACGGTAACTTGATCTGAATGCACAATCAGCTTTCGACCAAGGACGGTTGGCGAGTTGATCGCACATCGCCGAGTCTGCCGGAATCGCATCGGACGATTGCGATCGCTCCGGGCGCGGGTTTCTGGCGAAAGCTGCTAGCGTTTTCAGGGCCTGGTTATCTGGTGGCGGTCGGTTACATGGACCCGGGAAACTGGGCGACCGATTTAGCTGGCGGATCGGGATTCGGTTACACGCTGCTGAGCATCATTCTGCTTTCGAATTTAATGGCGATCCTGCTGCAAGCGCTTTGCGCGCGGCTCGGTATCGCCACCCAGCGCGATCTGGCGCAGGCGTGCCACGATCATTACTCGCAGCCGGTTTCATTCGCGCTCTGGATAATTTGCGAGCTGGCGATTTGCGCCTGCGATTTGGCCGAAGTCATCGGTTCGGCCATCGCCTTGAATTTACTTTTCAAAATCCCGCTCGTGATCGGTGTTTGTATCACGGCCCTCGATGTGTTGGCCGTGCTCTATTTGCAAAACAAAGGCTTCCGTTACATCGAAGCCCTCGTTGTGGTCCTGATCCTGACCATCGGTGGTTGCTTTCTCTTCGAGGTTATTTTCTCGAAACCTGAGCTTCAAGCCGTCCTGAGCGGTTTTGTTCCGCGTTCTGAGATCATTCGCAACCGCGACATGCTTTACATCGCCATCGGAATTCTGGGCGCGACCGTGATGCCGCATAATCTTTATCTTCACTCGTCGGTGGTGCAGACGCGCAATTACGAGCAATCGTCGGCTGGTAAATCCGAGGCGATCAAGTTTGCAACGATCGACTCGAGCGTGGCGCTCATGTTCGCCTTGTTCATTAACGCTGCGATTCTGATTGTGGCCGCGGCGACTTTTCATTCGCACGGCCAGCACGATGTCGCCGAAATCCAGGACGCCTACAAACTTCTTTCCCCAACGCTCGGGATCCCGATCGCGAGCGCGCTCTTCGCCTTCGCTCTTCTTGCCTCCGGCCAAAACTCGACCCTGACCGGAACGCTGGCCGGCCAGATCGTGATGGAAGGTTTTCTCAACATCCGGTTGCGCCCGTGGCTGCGGCGCTTGATCACACGCCTCATCGCAATCATCCCCGCCGTGATTATCGCTGCTCTATTTGGGGCGAGCGGCACGGCGAAGTTGCTGTTGCTCAGTCAGGTCATTCTCAGTCTCCAACTTTCCTTTGCCGTGATCCCGCTGGTCCTGTTCACGAGCGACCGGCGGAAAATGGGTCAGTTCGTTTCGCCCCTTTGGCTGCGAACATTGGCCTGGATCACAACCGCGGTAATTGTTTTACTAAATGGAAAATATCTTTGTGATTGGGTCGGCATCAGCGCCTGGGTCGGACGCGCATTTTAACTATGTATCGCAAAATTCTCGTCGCTCTCGAAAACAGTCGCGCGGACGAAACTCTCCTCCCGCATATTGCCGAGCTCGCGAGTTTGCATCACTCGGAATTATTGCTCGTCCACGTGGCCGACGGTTACGTCGCCCGCAATTACAACCAGTTGAATCTGGCCGAGTCGCAGGAGATGAAAGACGATCGCGCCTATCTGGAAAGTTCCGCTGAGACGTTGCGAAAGCGGGGTTTGACCGTGGACACGTTTCTCGCGCTGGGCGATCCGGCGCAGGGAATTGTGAAAGCGGCCGAAGATCGGCAATGCGATTTGATCGCGATGACTGCACACGGCCATCGGCTTCTTGGCGATTTGCTCCACGGGAGCACGATTAACGAAGTGCGGCATAGAGCGCAGGTGCCGGTGCTACTCGTGCGCGCGGGGAAGTAGATGTAGCAGCGCTTGTCACCGGCGCTTTGTTTGTCATTCCGAGCGAAGTCGAGGAATCTCTTACTATTTCTGTCTGTGACGCGTGATTACAAAGCGCGCTGGCTTGATTTTAACGGACGATATTGTCGGAAATATTTAGAGATGTCTCGACTCCGCTCGACATGACATCAGAAGAGCAAGACAGCTTGCTGAAGTTCGACCGCCCGACTAGTAGAAGACTGCGTGAAAGTCCTCTTCCTGACCAACGAATATCCGCCGCACATTTACGGCGGCGCCGGTGTGCACGTTGGTTATCTCTCGCGCGAGCTGGCGAAGACGATCGATGTCGATGTTCGCTGTTTCGGCGATCAAGATTTCAAAGAGGGCCGGCTCAAAGTCACCGGCTTTGAGCTCGACACCAGCAGTTTCACTTGTCCGAAGCCGTTGCAGTCAGTCTTCGGCGCTCTTCGCCGCGATATCGATTTCAACACCACCAACATCGACGCCGATCTGGTGCATTGTCACACCTGGTACAGCCACTTCGGCGGCATTCTCGCGAAATTGAATTACGGAATTCCGCTTGTAATCACGACTCACTCGCTCGAGCCGTTGCGGCCATGGAAGCGCGAACAACTCGCCGGTGGTTACGACTTTTCGCTCTGGGTCGAAAAGACCGCGCTCGAAATGGCGGACGCCATCATCGCCGTCTCCGCCGAAACCAAGCGCGACATTGAGCGCCTGTTCGATGTCGATCCAAAGCACGTGCGAGTCATTCACAACGGAATCGATCCCGACGAATATCACCGCGTCGATTCAACCGCGGCGCTGGAGCGCCACGGAATCGATCCGAAAAGACCGTATCTACTTTTCGTCGGCCGAATCGCGCGGCAAAAAGGAATTATTCATCTCGTTCGCGCGATTCCATTCATGGACGCCGATTTTCCGATCGTCCTTTGCGCGGGCGCGCCGGACACGCCCGAGATCGCGAACGAAATGAAAGAGGCGCTGGCTGCTGCCCAAAAGAAACGCAAAGACATTTTCTGGATCGAAGAGATGCTCGATCGCCCGGCCGTGATCGAACTCTATTCGCACGCGTCGGTCTTTTGTTGTCCATCCATTTACGAACCGTTTGGCATCATCAACCTCGAAGCGATGGCGTGTGAGACCGCGGTCGTCGCCAGCGCGGTCGGCGGAATCAAGGAAGTGGTGGTCGATGGCGAGACTGGGTTCCTCGTCCCGCTCGAGCAAATGAAAGAGAGCCCGTTCGACCCACTCAATCCCGAAAAGTTTTCACGGGACCTGGCGGCGCGGATTAATCAGCTGATGAAAGATCGACATCTCCGCGAAAAATTCGGGAAAGCCGGCCGCAAGCGCGCCGAGGAAAGCTTCAGCTGGAGCGCAATCGCAAAAAAAACGATCGCGCTCTACGAATCGTTGCTCAAATAAACCGAAAATGTTCGCTTCCTATTACGAACTTGCGCGTAATTCTCGTTAGTCGATTGGGCTCATGGACAAATTACGCGAACGGACTCTGGCTCGTCGCATAGTGAGGACAACCGGTCGAAACATGAAGCCGTTCGGCTACGCCCTCACGAAGCCAACGTTCATCTGCAAAGAGTATCCACATCTCATTGCTTTCTTTCATTTCCACAAGTTCACCTTTGGCCCACAGTCCGCGTCTATTTTGGCATTCGCGTGCTTAACAGCGCGCTTCCGGCTCCGGCCCTGAACGGCCCGATGTCGTCTGCGGGAGCATATCGTGAAGACGAGCAGTCAGTGCGAGATTGCATCCAGAAGCTTACCGAGATGCTGATTCGTGATGGGCTTCCGTGGGTCGAGAGTTGGCTTGCGCCTGAGAAGCTCATTTCGGATACCGCGAGTCCTCTCTCGGAGGACGACAAGGCAAGTCTGTCCTCTGCGCTGAAGGAAGGACCAGATTCTGAGCATCTATCGCTTTCGTACGCTTTGCTGGGGATCAAATCGCCTAACCAAGCGCTTCAGCTTTTTTTTGGTTAGGCAACTTGGGCAGTCGCAGCTGGGATCTTGAACGATTCGATTAGTTGCTTGATTTCGTGAACGAAGCTTGCCGCGGCGGCGCCGTTCAGGACTCGATGATCGAACGTGAGCGAGAGGGTAATCACTTCGGCAGTTTCGTTCTTCTTTCCATTCGAAACGATTTCGTGATGAGCGGTGCCGACAAACAGCGTGCCGACTGATGGCGGAACCACAATCGGCGCTCCCGCTCTGACGCCGAAGGCGCCAAGGCTGCTGATGACGACCGGTGCGTTCATCGCATCAACGCGGCCACTCCGGGTCGCTTCGATCGTTTCGTCGTAAATTTTCACAAACTCCGGCCAGCTCTTTTTGTTAGCATCGACAATCACCGCGGTTGCCAGCCGATCGTTTTCAAGCGCCACCGCGACACCGAGATCGAAGTTTTCATTTTCAATGATGCTTTCGTCTTCGAGAATCAATCGCCGGAACGGCGCATGTTTCTCCATCGCCCGCACCACTGCCCACGCGATCATGACCGAAGGCGAGGGGCCGTTTCTGCCATTTTTCTTTTTGGAGGCATCGCGGGCTTTGCGAATTGAGTCCCAGCGCGCGTCGATTTGCAGATTCGCCGGAATCACCCGCGAAAGTTTGCGGGTGATCGTCGGCGAGAGCGCGGGTTCGACTCCTCTGCGACGACGCGTCTCGTCACGCGCGGGTTGCGGTTCTTTGCGGCTGGCAACAACTGCCTCGACAGCGCCGTCAGCTGAAGCTTCGCCCGTTAAGATCGTCCCAAGCTCCTGGCCGATGTCGACGGTGTCGCCCACTTTGGTTTTCCATTCGCCCATTGTTCCAGCGAACGACGACTGGATCGGATAAACGGCTTTGTCGGTTTCGACCTCACAAAGATCGTCATCTAGCGCGATCGGATCGCCCGGCTTCTTCAAAAGTGAAACGATTTTCGCGTTGCGAATACCTTCGCCCATGATCGGGACGGTGATCGGTTGGACATGACCTTTCGGCATTTCGACTTTCTTCGGTGTCGCCTTCGCCGATTCTATCGCCGCTGGTTTGCGGGCGCGCAACATCGGCGCTTCGCCGCGGGAAGTTTGAATTGAAGCAGAACGCCTGATTGCGGCAACGATTCGATCGACGTCCGGTAATGCGGCGTATTCGTAGATTGGATTGTAACCGATCATGACGTTCGTTTTGCTGACCAGAATAGGCGGACTGACCATCTCGCTCCAAAGATCGGGCTGCGCGGTGATGTGCGAGATAATCATCTGTCCGACACTGCAGTTTTCGGTATCCTCCTGGACGACCACGAGCCGGCGGGTTTTGTGAACGGAGGCCGCGATCGATTCCTTGTCCCACGGCACGATCGATCGCAAATCGAAAAGCTCGACGCTGATTTCGTTGTCGATCTTCGTGAGCGCTTCGAACGATTTCTCAACCGTATTGCCCCACGCGACCAGCGTGACGTCGGATCCGTCGCGGAATTTGCGGGCCTGACCGAACGGCACGGCGCGGACCGGTTCTTTGGATTCGCGTTCCGCCCAAAACATGTGCTTTGGAATTAGAAAGAGGACCGGATCTTCGCCGTGCATCGCCGACCAAAGCAGACCGGCCGCGTCTTCAGGAGTGCTCGGGATGACCACGCTGAGTCCCGGATAATGCGCGAACACCGATTCATTCGCCTGGCTATGCCACAAGCTTCCGCCAGGCAGATAAGCGCCATAAGGCGCGTAAATCACGGCCGGACATTTCCAGTTTCCAAACGAGCGCCACCGCAAATTCGAGATGTTGGTGACCAGTTGATTGAATCCCGGATAAATGAAATCGATGAATTGCAATTCGAAGACCGGTCGACGCCCGTAAGCGGCCAGCCCGCAGGCCACCCCGAGAATGGTCGATTCCGCCAGCGGCGAATTGAAAACCTGTTTCGGAAATTCGGTCGAAAGTTTCTGTGTTAATCTGAAAACGCCGCCCTTTGGATCCTCAATGTCCTCGCCGAAAATGACGCGGCGCGGATCTTCCTCGAGTCCGAGACGCAAAGTCTTGTTCACGGTGTCGCCGATCCGATATTTGCCCGCCGGCAAAATCTCCTTGTCGATCTTTGGCCACTCGCCGATCGCGTTTGCTTCGAGCTCTTTCGGCGATGGATCCTCCGCTTTTTCCGCTTCAGCGTACTCGCTGCGAATCCGCTCTTTGATTTCGTTGTCGATCTTCGCGAACTCTTCGGCCGTGAGCGCGCCTCCGGCGATCAATTTTTCCTGCCAGCATTTGACCGGATCGCGTTTTTCGATTTCTGCCAGCTCGTCTGCGCTCCGATAAAGTCTTTGATCGTCCGAGCTGGTGTGACTGGAGAGCCGCTCCATTGTCACCCACCAAAAATATGGGCCGCCGCCGGCTCGCATTTTTTCGAGCGCGTCCGCTGCACGATCATAAATTCCTTGAACGTCTTCTCCGGCCATCTCCTGCCATTCATTCGGCTCGAGAACGCCGAGCGCGAGCGGATTAATTTCTCGGGTCGGACTGCTGATTCCGTAGGCGTTGTCTTCGACAATGAACAGGACCGGGAGTTTTTTTTCTTTCGCGAAACAAACCGCCTCGAAGAAATCGCCCTGGCGAGTGGCGGCATCGCCCACAGTCGTGACAACGACATTTCTTTTGCCGTCCAGTTGAATGCCCCACGCCATTCCACAACCGGGAAGAAGCTGTGAACCGGTCGGTGTCGGCACGCTCCAAATGTGGCGCTCCACGTCGCTGTAGTGCGACGGCATCATGCGCCCGCCGCTGCCCGTTTTGCGTTTGGCAAAATATTCGAGCGCGAGCTGTCGCGTGGTCATTCCGCGGCCGAGGACCAGACCGCGGTCGCGATAAAAAGGAACGATGTAATCGTCCGGTTCCATTTGCACGGAGATGGCGGCGAGCGCTTCATGCCCCATGCCGGAAACGTGAAAGTGACCTTTGCCCTGTCGATTTAGATTCTGCTCGCGCAAATCGGCGTGCCGGCTCTCGAGCATAATCGTGAGAAGGCGCAGCTTATCTTTTTTGCTCAGCTCCGGCATACGATGTCGATCTTACAACTGCAGTTGCGGCTCGACAATCGCCCGAATTGATTTCGAATAAAAGATTGTCGATGGAAGAGGCGAAAATGAAGCAAGGCAGGGGAGTAATTGAACGGTTCCGGGAATTCCTTCCACCGTGTAACGCGGTTATTTCGCTGGGCGAGGGGAACACGCCGCTGGTTTTCTCGCCAAAATTGAGCGTGCGCGTTGGGCGTGGGTGCGACGTTTTTGTTAAGAACGAAGGACTCAACCCGACTGGATCGTTCAAGGACCGCGGAATGACCGTGGCCGTTTCAAGAGCAATTGATCGCGGCGTGCGGGCGTTGAT
>Ga0209156_10000369_pt1 | contig 37431 bp, 30 predicted proteins | sample GraSoiAngelo_124_FD_185881 | JGI IMG/M metagenome (GOLD analysis project Ga0209156, IMG submission 185881) | Grasslands soil microbial communities from the Angelo Coastal Reserve, California, USA - 14_0927_05_20cm (SPAdes) (version 2) | ecosystem: Environmental > Terrestrial > Soil > Grasslands... | reverse complement strand
GCCAGCGTGATGAAGTCTTTGTCGATGTTGTTTTGCAATACAACGACAGCTACAACGACCAGATTTTGCCGTTTGCTAATTCAATCCCGAACCCTGATGGCGGCACGCATCTGACCGGCTTCCGCACCGCGCTGACAAAGGCAATCAATCAATACGCAAGGCAAAACAGCCTCTTGAAGGATAAGGATCCTTCGCTTTCAGGAGACGATGTGCGCGAAGGATTGATTTGCGTGCTTAGCATCAAGTTGCCTAATCCGCGATTCGAGTCGCAGACCAAAGTTAAACTCGTGAACACGGAGATCGACGGGATCGTAAACTCAGTCGCCTATGACGGGCTAATGACTTACTTCGATAAGAGCCCGCCGATTGCCCGACGAATTTTCGACAAAGTCCTCACAGCGGCCCGCGCCCGGGAAGCTGCGCGAAAAGCGAGGGAAACAATTCGCAAGGGCGCTCTTACTGGCGGTGGCCTCCCTGGGAAACTGGCAGATTGCTCGGAACGCGATCCGGAATTGACCGAGCTCTACATCGTCGAGGGCGACTCGGCTGGCGGCTCTGCCAAGCAGGGGCGGGACCGGCGCTACCAAGCGATTTTGCCGATCCGCGGCAAGTTGATCAATGTTGAGAAAGCACGCGAGGATCAATTTCTCAAAAACGCTGAGATCCAGGCGATGATCACGGCGATCGGTGCCGGCATTGGCAAACCGAAGGAAGAATCCAACGGTAAGGACGAAGGTCGATTCGACATCTCAAAGCTACGCTACGGTCGCATCATCATCATGACCGATGCAGATGTAGATGGCTCGCACATTCGCACTCTATTGCTTACGTTCTTTTTTCGGCAGATGACGGAGCTCGTGCGCGCGGGCAGAATTTACATCGCGCAACCGCCGCTGTACCAGATCAAGCGCAAGAAACGGGAAGAATACGTAGACGATGACGCGCGGCTAAACAAAATCCTTATCTCACTGGGCGCCGAGGATGTCCGGCTGAAAAACCTGGCCGATGACAAAGAAATCACCGCGACACAACTGAAGGACATTCTCGAATCACTCGAGAAACTCGCGAAGCTAAGTGAAGCGGTGCGCCGCCACGGTGGCGATTTTGAAACGTATCTCTCTCATCGAAATTCCAAGTCGGGCAAGCTTCCAACGTACCTGGTAAAGGTGCGGGACGGAAATGAGGAGACCGCACATTATTTTCATGATGAAAAAGCGGTTCGAAAATTTCATCAGGAAAACCTCGACCTTAATTTGTTCGACACGCAGATCGGTCAGGAATTGCTTCCACTCAGCGATACGCCGGCGCGGACCGATGGAAGCCGGCGGCGTGGCAGACTGGTCGAGCTACACGAATCTGCTGCAATCGAAAAGATCATTGCCGAACTGGCTCGCAAAGGTTTGAAAGTCGGCCATTACGCGACCAGTGACCGGCCGATCTTCGAGTTGATTGAAGGCGACGGCGACAAAGCCGTCTCGCATCCTCTGTTTTCGATTCCGGGAATCCTAGAAAAGATTTTGGAGATCGGCCGCCGCGGAGTGCAGATCAAGCGCTTCAAAGGTCTGGGTGAAATGAATGCCAAGGAGTTGTTTGAGACCACGATGAATCCAGAAAAACGCAAGCTCCTGAAAGTGGATCTGAACGACGACAATGCTGTCGATGCCGACAAAATGTTCACGATTCTGATGGGCGACGTGGTCCAGCCACGCCGGCAATTCATCGAAGACAACGCGCTAAACGTGCGCAATCTCGACGTATAAGTCACGATGGGAGGTTTGTTTCACAAACTCCGCCACCAGCGGCGCTGTTATGTTGTTTGCACTATCCCACGTTCGGGTAGCAATTTATTGACGGACGGATTGCGCGCGACTCGCCACGCGGGCATGCCGAAACAATTTTTCCTACCGAAGTTTGAAACGCGCTACGGAGTCGAACTCGGACTCGACCCAGTTGCTGATTACCCAGGATATGTGCGCGCCATCGTCAACACGAAAACCACGGCCAATGAGGTCTTCGGTTTCAAATTAATGAGCTGGTACCTGGACAATTTCCTCACAGGGTTGCGAGACACTCGCGCTTTCGGAGACGCGACAACGGATGATCTCACGCTATTGCGAAATGCATTTCCACGGCTTCGGTTCGTGCACATTCTGCGGCGTCATAAACTGCGGCAAGCTTTGTCCACAGCGCGAGCGCTTCAGACGGGTCTTTGGAAAGTACAAAAGGGGAAAACCACATTACGAGAGCCGCAATTCGATGCGGAGTTGATCGAGCAATCGCTCAGGGAAGCACAGCGGCAAGAGAAGATTTGGCAGGATTTTTTTCAGCGGATAGGCATTCGCCCATTCGAAGTCGAGTATGAAAAACTATGCCAGGACTATGAGGGAACGATCCATGGCGTTCTTGATTTTTTGGAAATTTCGCTGCCGCGCGGTATGCGGATTGGCAACCCTGTAACCATTCGACAAGCGGACGAGATTTCTCAAATGTGGGAAGAACGGTTCCTCGCGGAGCGCCCCTCTGCGTACTCACCCGCCGCTGGCTAATCAAGGATGCGTAACCCAAGCGAAAAAATCGAGCCGATAAACGTAGCTGAGGAAGTGTCGAGGTCTTTCCTCGATTACTCGATGTCTGTCATCATTTCTCGCGCGTTACCGGACGCACGTGACGGACTCAAGCCATCACAGCGAAGAATTCTTTACGCCATGCACGATCTGTCGCTCTTTCCCGGGCGGCAGCATCGCAAGTGCGCAAAAATTTGCGGCGACACCAGCGGAAATTACCACCCGCATGGCGAAGCGGTAATTTACCCGACGCTCGTTCACATGGCTCAACAGTGGGCAATGCGGGAACCGCTCGTCGATGGCCAGGGGAATTTTGGCTCCATCGAAGGCGATCCACCGGCAGCGATGCGCTACACCGAAGCGCGCATGACTCATCTTGGCGCCGCACTGATGACGGACATGCAAAAGGACACGGTCGATTTCGTCCCCAATTACGACGAAACGCGCACCGAACCAACTGTTTTCCCGGCTGAATTTCCCAACCTGCTGGTCAACGGCGGAACGGGCATCGCCGTCGGCATGGCCACCAACATCCCTCCGCACAATTTAAGCGAAGTGATCGACGGCATCTGCGCGCAGATCGACAATCCCGACATCACACTCGACGAGCTGATGCAGCACGTGAAAGGGCCGGATTTTCCGACCGGCTGCGTCATCTGCGGCGTTGGCGGCATCCGACAGTATTTCGAGACCGGCCGGGGCAGCATGAAAGTGCGCGGCAAAGCTGGCGTCGAAGAACTCAAAGCCGGCCGTGAGCAAATCGTCATCACGGAAATCCCGTACGGCATAAACCGCGCCACGTTGGTTGAGCGCATCGCACAGTTAGTGAATGAAAAAGTGCTGACCGACATCAGCTACGTCGGCGATCAATCGGACGAAAACACGCGCGTGGTGATTGAGCTAAAACGCGACGCGAACCCAAAGGTAATCATCGCCAATCTCTACAAGCACACTGCGTTGGAAACCTCGTTTCCAGTGACGATGCTGGCAATCGATCATGGCCGTCCGAAACTGCTCTCGCTCAAGGAAGCGAATGCTGCTTACATCGAGCACCGCCGAGAAGTGGCCCTGCGCCGCACGCGTTTCGAACTCCGCAAGGCGGAAGAGCGCGCTGAAACGCTTGAAGGTTATCTCATTGCGCTCGCGAATCTCGATGAATTTCTCCGGATTATCCGCGGATCAGCCAATCGTGACGAAGCGCGGGTAAAACTACTCGCGTTCGAATTCACGAAACGTCAGGTGGAACAAATCGGCATTCTGATTCGCAATCCTGCGCGCCTGACCAATGGGCGGTATGCATTCAGCGAGCAGCAGGCCGACGAAATTCTCAACCTCCGCCTGTATCAGTTGACCGGTCTCGAGCGAGACAAGATCGACAAGGAATACAAGCAACTTATCGAGACCATCAAGGATTTGCAGGATATCCTCGCCAAAGAGCAGCGCGTCTTCACGATTATCAAAAAGGAACTGCGCGAAATTCGCGACAAATATGGTTCTCCGCGCCTGACGGAAATCGTTCCTGCTGAAGCGGAGATCAATATGGAAGACCTCATCGCGAACGAGGGCTGCATCATCAGCATCACGCATGGGGGCTTTATCAAACGCACGGCCGTGAGCGCGTTTCGTGCACAGCGACGTGGCGGCAAAGGCGTCATTGGTATGCAAACACGCGAGGGCGCGACCGAAGAAGAGGAAGGCGACTTCGTCGAGCATCTTTTCACCGCTACCACACATGATTATCTAATGTTCTTTACCGCCACGGGACGCGCTTACGTGGAAAAGGTTTACGAAATTCCCGAGATGGGACGCGCGGCCAAGGGCCGCTCGATCGCGAACATTCTCGAGCTTAAGCCCGATGAAAAAATCGCGGCAACGATTCGCGTCCAATCTAAAAAATCCGGCACGGGCCCGACTGCTGTCGATCAAACGTGGGACAAAAACCTGCACATCGTTTTCGCGACGCAATCCGGAATCGTCAAAAAATCTAATTTATCCAATTACGCGAACGTCCGTCGTGGCGGCATCATCGCAATTCAAATCGAAGAAGGCGACCGGTTGATCGATGCGAAGCTAACAAACGGGAATAATGAGATCGTCCTCATCACGAAAGACGGAATGAGCTTGCGTTTTCATGAAGAACAATTGCGGGATCAGGGTCGCAACACCGTCGGCGTCTGGGGAATTCGCCCGGAGAAAGGCGATCATATCGTAGCCATCGCGATCGTGGATCCAGACGCCATGTTGCTCGTCGCCGGTGAAAATGGAATCGGCAAACGCACGCCGTTTGATGATTACCGGCGGCAATCGCGGGGCGGCAAGGGCATCATCACGATGAGAACCGGCGAAAAAACCGGCGACGTGGTTGGCGCGCTTACAGTTCGCGAAGCAGACGAGATTATGTTGATCACGAACAAAGGCCAGATGGTGCGCACACGCGTCAAAGAGATTCGCGAGACCGGCCGCAACACAATGGGTGTGAAACTCATGGACCTCCGCAACGGCGAGAAACTTCAGGCGATCGCGCCTGTTGTGAGTCAGGTGGAAGAAGAGGAAGTGCAAAGCGCGGAGCCGATCGGCGAAAAGTCGTAACTGCCACGCGGCGAATCCCGACGTGTCCAATCGGCTAACCACTGATAGGCTATGTCGTTTCGCGCGGACTTTGTGAAGGCGCGGCAGCCGTGAAAGCGAACTTGCGCTTCCGAATCAGCATCAAATTGCGAATGTAAATAAGCGAGTTTGGCAGGTAAGCGAGGATTCCGACAGGATCGCGTCGGAAGACAAAATACAGGCACATAAGTGCGCTTCCGGCGATGCTCCAGTACCAGAATGAGACTGGAATAATACTTTGTCCCTGTCGCTCTGAGGCAAGCCATTGGACAAGGAAACGCATCGAGAAAAGAGCGTTCCCAATAAAGCCGAGGACCATAATATAACTCCAATCCAAACCAAGGAATCGGTATTCCTTTCCGATCCACGTGATAGCAATAAGTGTAAGTGTGTTCATAGGCTGGTAACTGATTCGGCAATTTCGTATTGGATGCGTCTCGATTTCATCCAGTGCACAGCGAGCAAGTCGCGGAATGATTTGAATAAACGGTTCCAGACACCGTAATGACTGGTGCCCGAAAAGCGCGGGTTTGTCGAGACCGGGACTTCGATCACGCAGAATCCCTCCATCTTGATTAAAGTCGGAAGGAAACGATGCGCGCCGTTGAAAAATTTCACGTGCGCGATGCATTCGCGTTTGAACACGCGATAGGTGCAGCCGGCATCGCTGATGTTCTCACCGGAGAGCTGATTGCGCACCCAATTAGCAACGCGCGATGAGGCAATCCGAATCCAATTATCGCCTTTACCTCGCGTTGCGGCGCGCGTCCCGCAAACGCAATCCGCACCCTTAAGCGCCTTGAGCATCGCCGGCAGATCCTTTGGATCATTTTGCAGATCGGCATCCAACGTGGCGATGTGTCGACCACGCGACATTTGCATGCCAGCCCAGCTCGCAGCCGACTCGCCGCAGTTAAATTTGAAACGCTGGATGCACAGCCGCGGATCGCTTGTAGTAAGCTGTTTCAAGATGCTCCAGGAATTGTCTGTGCTGCAATCGTCGGTGATCACAATTTCATAGTCGGATGCAAGCGGATCCAGCGTGGCGTGAATTACCGATAATAGTGGCTGTAGGTTTTTCTCCTCATTGTGACACGGAATAACCAGGCTTAGTTCCGGCACATTCATTGCATCGCAAAAAACTCGACAATCGCGTCAGAAACATAATCGACATCTTCAAGCGGTAATTCGCCGTAGATCGGTAGCGAAAGAATTTCTTTCACCGCTGCTTCGGTGTTCGGCAATCTCGGCAGATCGCCGTAGATTTTCGCGATGGCCGGCTGCTGGTGATTCGCGACAGGATAGTGAATGCCGGTGCCGATTCCTTTGCTTTGTAGATGCCTCACCAGTTCATCGCGACGTTCGGTTTGGATCACGTACATATGATAAACCGCGTAGGCCCATTTCTTCTCCGGAGGGGTCTTCACGATGCCACAGAGACGTTCCGCGTAACGAGCAGCAACGCGTCGCCGATGCTCATTTAGATTGTCGATAGTGATCCAATTCCCCGTTCGGGCTGACTCCAACGCAGCCTCAACTACGCGAACGGCGTGGAACCCCGCCCATCCATCAACTGGCCGCGACCTTCGCTTCTCGATCGCATCGATGAAAGCCGCCAGTTCGGCGCGAAGGGGTTCTTCCGGTGGAAACTCCAGTTGGTGCACCGCGCCTTCCTCCGCTTTTATTTCTTCGCCATCGGCCACATGCTGATTCGCAAACGTCCTTATCTTGTATTGTGCCACATTGTAATCGCACACCGCCGACGAACGCGTCCCCATAATGGTGACTTCGCGGAATTTGCCGGGCGTATGGTAACCGGCCTCGATCGTCGCGAGTATCGGGGAACCGTTGCCTTGGTAATATTCCAAAACAATCAGCGATTCGTCATCCATTCCGCGGCCGAAAAAATCACCTAACACTGCATGAACACGTCGTGGCGGAACACCGAGAAGAAAATTGAAGAGATCGATAAAATGAATGCTGTCCGCGAACGTGACGCCGGTATCCTGTCGCGGACGCTTGAACCCGCTGAATCTCGCCTGCAACATCTTGAGCCGGCCAAACTGGTGCTCGACAATCGCATCGCGCATCCATAGCGATGCGGGATCGAATCGGAAAATATGCCCGACCTGCAGAATCAGTCCGGCCTTCTCCGCGAGCTCCGTCAGCTTCTTTGCCTCGCTAGAAGCCAACGTGATCGGTTTCTCCACGAACACATCTTTTCCCATCTCGAGCAATTCGCTGCAGGTTTCGAAGTGCGCCGGCGCTGGCGTCACGACAACCGCAGCATCAACTTTTGAAAAAAGTGAGCGCGCATCCGTGCTACGGTGACTCTGCGGAATATCTACCGAATTGAGGCGTTGCTCGTGATGATCGGCAATGAAAAGTTCGACGGGCATTGACTTGAGCACGCGCAGATGATTGATACCCCAGCGCCCGACGCCAATGAGAAGAATCCGTTTCATCCGTCCTTCACCGCAAAGCTAAAACACCAGAACGATCGATTATGACCGCGCCTTGATTTGCGCAATTAGCGTATCGGCGATGGTAGCCGGCGTGTCCGCGATTGCGATTCCCGCGGCCTTCAGCGCTTCGATCTTTCCCGCTGCAGTGCCTTTGCCTCCGGAAATAATTGCGCCTGCATGACCCATTCGGCGTCCCGGTGGCGCAGTTATTCCGGCGATGAAGGCCGCTATCGGTTTTTTACAATTCCTTTTGATCCACTTGGCGGCTTTCTCTTCGGCCGAGCCACCAATTTCGCCGATCAAAATCATCGCCACTGTGCCGGCATCTTCGTTAAACAGTTTCACGCAATCGAGATGCGACAAGCCGTGAATCGGATCGCCGCCTATACCGATGCAGGTTGATTGCCCGTAGCCGCGTGAAGTCAATTGCCAGACCGCTTCGTATGTAAGCGTGCCAGATCGCGAGATTACCCCAATGTTGCCGGGTTTGTGGATGTAACCAGGCATGATCCCGATCTTGCACGCGCCGGGAGTAATGATTCCCGGACAATTCGGACCAATTAGCCGCGACGGCTTTCCGTGCATGAGCGCCTTTACGCGCATCATGTCCATCACCGGAATCCCTTCTGTAATGCAAACCACCAACTCCACGCCCGCATCGACTGCTTCAAGGATAGAATCCGCAGCCGCGGGAGGAGGCACAAAAACCATTGAAGCATTGCAACCAGTTTCCCGTCGCGCTTCCCACACCGTATCGAACACGGGCACCTTCTCATCAAACAGTTGGCCGCCCTTCCCGGGAGTTACTCCTGCGACCACACTCGTGCCGTAGTCCATGCACTGCCGTGTATGAAACGCGCCAACGCTGCCCGTGATTCCCTGCACAACGAGACGCGTGTTCTTATCGACCAATACAGACATGATCAAAATGACGAATGACGAATGACGAAGTTCGAAAGAATGACGAAATTCGACAGATCAGAAAATAATCCATCGCCTTCGTCATTTCAGCATTCTGGATTCCTTCGACATTCGCTATTCGTGCTTCGTTATTTCTTTCGTTTGTGAATGACGAGTTTGTTCCCGTCTGGATCACGGAATTGTGCCATCCAACAAACTGGCGTCTCAGTTTTTTCGATATCAAAGGTGACGCCGCGATCTTTGAGCTTCGCGATGGCAGCATCGATGTCATCAACTTCGAAAGCGACTGTCGTTCCATCCCGCGAGGGTTTCCACGCGGGATGACAACCAACTCCGATCGTGACGGGTCCGAGATCATACTCGACCCATGCGCCATCCATCTGAGTGCGCGTTGGCTTGAGTTCGAGTGTCTCCTGGTAGAATTCTCGCGCACGTTCCTTGTTAGAAACTGCGATGGCAATGAAGGCCACTTCATCTGTGATCATTTGCAGACTCCTTTCTCGTTTTCAGGTTTAAGTTTGTGAATTATCAGCTTGTTGCCGTCGGGATCTTGCACGACGGCCATGTGACAACACGGCGTCTCAAATGGCTCAGCGGCGAAACGCACGTGTTGATCCTTTAAATGCTTGATGGCTTCTTCGAAATCTTCCACCTCGAGTGCAGTGCCAGTTCCTTGATCTGAAGGCGTCCACTGTTCGCCGACGTTGGCGATTGCCAGCGTGTTATTTCCTACTACGTACTCGATCCATTTCCCACTCATCATTTCGTCGGACGCAGGCAGCCCCAGCACTTTTTCGTAGAATTTTCTTGCGCGCGGGATGTCCGTAACCGGAATTCCAACAAATGAGATGTTGTTAATCTTCATGCGTAATGGCTTCATTGCGCAGCCAGTCGGCTAATAATCCGATCACCTTTGGATCGAACGGCGCGCGCTTTCCTTTAAATGCGTCAGCGAGACTTAAATAGTGCTGAAAGGTGTGGCCCGTGTCGGGGATTTCATAAAAAGCAGCGAGATCTCCATTTTTGTTCACGTACGTGGAGATCAATTCAGAATCGTCGCGACTCATGATCCAGTCGAATGCGCCGCGAAGCACATAAGTTGGGACGTTCACGTGCGACCACGCCTCCGCCAGATTCAATTTTTGTAGCTGCTGGTAAAACTCCAGCGGCCGCCCGTAGAGGTGCGCGTAGTCTTTTCCCTCGGGCCAAAGAGCCGCGAGTTGTGGTTGCTCGTTGAAAACTTCGTCGACGGATCGCCCTTTGATCAGCCATTCGTAATAAAGGATCGCCGCGCCTTTCATCCGGTCGTTGACATCGCCAGCCGATTTTCCCATCAACGCGAATCGCCGCCGTTCGATCTCGAGCATGTGCTCGAACCAGGTCTTCACCCAGCCGCCTACTGAAATGTAAGCACGCACCTGTGCCCGTTCCACATCCGATTCCGGCACAAGCGGTGCGAACCCGCCGCCGTTGCTAATACCGAGGATGTAGGCGCGGTTGCTGTCGATAAAATCATAATTCTTCAGTGCGCGAAAAGCAGCCCGATAGCCAGCGAGCTCTGATGCGAAATCGTTCTCTGCGCAAACACCCTCGCTGTCGCCGACGCCTTGTTTATCGACGCGGAAGAGACAGAAGCCCGGAAGTTGTGCAAGGCCGCGAAACACCAGACCAGTTGCATCTTTCGTGTCCGGCGGCGCTTCTATAGAATCACAACTCAACCAGCCGGCAACGAAAATGACCGGCAATTTCCGTGTCGAATCATGTGGCTTGGTAATGATCGTGCGTAATCGTTTACCGTCGGGTGACGTCACAGAGTCGTAAATCACATCGACGTTCGGGTAAGACTCGCGAGGCGTTTTGCTTTTGCGCGGAAGCTCCTCTGCGCAAAGTGCTGCAGCGATCACGAGAAATGCAATCGCAGATCCCGTCTTCATTTGCGTTTAGCGGCAGCAACCGCCTTCTGGGCAGCATCGGCGAGATCGTCCGCCGCGATCAGCTCGACGACGCTTTCCTTTAACAACTTCTTTCCTCGCTCGACATTCGTTCCTTCCAATCGAATAACCAGCGGCACAGACAGGTTCACTGTTTTCGCAGCGTTGATGATGCCTTGCGCAATCACATCGCATTTCATGATGCCACCGAAAATGTTCACAAGGATTGCTTTAACCTTTTTGTCCGCGATCAGGATTTTGAAGGCTTCCGTCACCTGCTCCTCAGTCGCGCCGCCGCCCACGTCGAGGAAGTTTGCAGGTTCGCCGCCGTAAAACTTGATGATGTCCATTGTAGCCATGGCCAGTCCCGCGCCGTTGACCAGACAAGCAATGTTTCCATCTAGTCCGATGTAATTGAGACCGTGTTTCGAAGCTTCGACTTCGCGCGGGTCCTCTTCCGCGACGTCGCGCAGCGCCTCGATCTCCGGATGACGATAGAGCGCGTTGTCGTCGAAGTTAAATTTGGCGTCAAGCGCGAGCACGTCCCCCTTTGTCGTAATCACCAGCGGATTGACCTCAACCATCGAGCAATCAAACGCCACAAATGTGCGATAGAGTCCCTCGAATAGTTTCGCAGCCGATTTTAGCTGCGAAGATTCGAAGCCGAGTTGTTTCGCTACTTTACGTGTCTGGAAGGGTTGCAGACCCGCCAACGGATCGATCGGCTCGCGGATAATCTTCTCAGGCGATTTCGCCGCGACCGTTTCAATGTCTACACCGCCCTCCGAGCTCGCGACAATCAAAGGCGCGGCAGTTGCTCGATCGAGCAGAACAGCAAAGTAAATTTCCCGGGCAATCTCGGCCGATTCCGCTACCAACACTTTGTTTACTACGCGACCAGTCGGCCCGGTCTGGTGCGTTACCAGAATTTGTCCAAGCATCTTTGCGGCAACTTTCCGAACTTCTTGTGGCGTCTTGCGAATATGCACTCCGCCATTGAATCCGTTCTTGAACTCTCCCTTACCGCGGCCGCCTGCATGAATCTGGGCTTTGACGACAACATCGACATCGCCGAGCTCACGCGCGATTTGCTCTGCTTCATCGAGCGTCGAGGCGACCTTACCTCGCGTTGTTGCCACCTCGAATCTCTGCAACAACTCTTTGGCTTGGTATTCGTGAATATTCATTCGGTAGATTCCGGGCAGAGTGGAATAGCCTGCGGAATGCAGATCAGCAAAGATTTTTCTCTTGCAAATTGGCTTGCAACTTTGAGACCGAGCCAACTACGGTGGCAGGCATGAGAACCTTCATCAAAATATCCACTCTGTTTCTTGCGCTCCTTGTCACAATGAGCCTGCACGTTGCAGCAGCCACGCCCGAACAAGAGAAAGCATTTACCGACAAATATAAAAAAGCGTTCGAAGCCAAGGATATGGCCACGCTCCAATCATTCCTCTACACGCAAGGGGCTGACCCAGCGATTGTTGGGTTTTACAAAATGATGCAGTCAGGCGAAGCGGGGGAGAAAATCTCCAACATCGAGCTGGTTGCCCTTACACCTGAGGACGCGAAAAAAGCGGCCACACCCATGGATTCACCCACTGGGGGCCAAGTTTGCCTCACACTCAAACCAACTAAAAAGCTCATCATTAAGGTCGAGAAAAAAGACGCCAGCGGCAGCTCAAGTAGCACCAGCGAGAATTTCATCGCCGAGAAAGACGGCAAATTCGTTATTCCTGTCCCAGGCCCATGTAAGTAACTTTCTGGAGATTTCCAACGAGCTGAAGCGACACAAGGATAAATTGCAGCTTCAGGTTTGTTCCTCTGCAAGAAGAGTGCCCACCGTGCGTTGCTCCGGTGGAGGTTCGAGTGCGTTAACGAAATTGCGAAACCGCTCGGAGAAAACCTCCGGGCGAAGTTTCCAGTAATGCGCAATACCGGGCGCAGCGATGTAATGCTGGAGGAGTCCACGCCATCCTTCCCATAGCTGCCTGTCCATCAGCCCATAAACGTAATGAAAATGAATTGTCTCGAACGCTTTTAACCATTGGTAAGCAGCGTGAAAAAAGCGCGCCCGCTCTTCAGCGGACAGCGCGCTGAGATCTTCCAAACCTACCCGCCAGATGCGTTCCAAGTCTGCGTTTTCCATGAAAGGTTTGGTCACATCGCGCAGGGCCGTGGCAGCCGCATCTTGTGTGGCCAGCTTGGCCACGCGCGTGCTCCGATGCACCTGCAGCGCGAGATATAACACCGACAAAACGACAGCTACTGAGCCGATCAGTTGCGAGATTGCACTAATCGCGTCCCAGTTCATCCCTGTGTTATACCACGCCCGGGTTCCAGCCTGCTACTTCGGCTCGTCCGAGATTTTGAGGACAATCTTCCCGCGGGTGTGACCAGTCGCCACTTGTTCCTGGGCTCTTTTGGCTTCAGCAAGCGGAAACGTTTGAGAAACGACTACTTTGATTTTCTTTTCGTCGATCAATTTGCCGATCTCGGCCAGCTCATCTGAATTCGGCTCCACGCTTAATGACGCGCCATGAATTCCGTGCTTATTCAACTCTGCCTGATCGATCCGGGCTACGAGTGTGACGATGAATCCGCCTTTCCTTACCACGCCGTACGAACGCGCCAGAGTATCCTTTCCGACCGAATCGAGTACCACGTCGACATCTTTAGCGACGTCTTCGAACTTTTGTTTCGTGTAATCGATCACGACATCGGCACCGAGTCCTTTGAGCAGATCCTGGTTGGCGGTAGAAGCCGTAGCGATCACCTTTGCGCCGCGCGCCTTGGCGATTTGGATTGCAAAAGTTCCTACGCCGCCCGATCCACCATGAATGAGCACGGTCTGGCCGTGGCTTAGCTTCGCGGTGTCAATCAACGCCTGCCACGCCGTCAGAGCGACAACCGGCACGGCTGCGGCCTCCACGTAAGTGAGTGAATTCGGTTTCGGCGCCGCTTCATGTTCCGTCATCAACGCGTATTCCGCGTAGCCGCCGCTATTTTTCAACGTGACGTACGCGAACACCGGATCGCCTGGCTTAAATTTTGTAACCTTGCTTCCGACCTTTTCGACAACTCCGGCGATGTCAGCTCCCGGAATCATTGGGAATACAGCCTTTTCGTATTTGGCAAACATTCCCGATCGAATCATCCCGTCGACAGGATTCACGCCAGCCGCGATCACGCGAACGAGAATCTGATCGTCCTTTGGGTCAGGCCGCGGCACATCCTCATACTTCAAAACCTCTGGGCCACCATACTCATGAATGACAATCGCCTTCATCGGTGGCTCGGCTGCTCGCGCAGACGACGTGGTTGCGAACGCGATTGCGAATACATACTGAAGAACCGCCATTGAAGCTCGCATGTAGGCTAACGATAACGTGATATTACCGCAGACGACAAAATGGGCCTGCTATGGGACTGCCGCAACGGCTCCGTTCTACTGAACTTTAGTTTCGGTGTGGAAAGCACCGAGCCACTTCCCACCCTGTTGAACCCAGACGCTTCCGCAATTGTATGTACCAGAGATATCTTTACCGCCGGAAGTTGCGTGTAGCGTCGCTTTATATGTCATGACGGCGACCTTCGGGTGTGGAAATACCACCTTCACGTCAGCGAATGAGTAGTCGCGCAAATCGGCTTTTGCCATATCTGCAACCTCGCCATCCAAGGTCTTAATTCCGTCGGCGTAGACACCGCAGTAGTCCTTGGAGAAGAGTGCTTTGAACGCGTCAGTCTGTTTGTTCTTGTATGCTTCCCAAGCCGATTTTTCCAAATCCGTGATCGTGCTTTCACTTGCAGCCGATTTCGCGGGCTTCGATGGGTTTTTTTGAGCTAGGCAAATTGGAGCAGCCGCCAACACGGCCATACAACACAGAATTAACGTCTTTTTCATAACTCGGTTCTTAACTCAACTGCCGCACACTGGTCGAGGCTTTTCGGATTGCCGATCTCTGACTTCTTACCCTGGCGTATTTATTTCATGCAGCTGACGAAGGCGGTTCCGGCGGCGGATTCAATGAAGACGTCGGTGGTGGCGGCACGGGTCCCACTGATGACAACATTGGCAAAAATTCTGGTGGCATGAAGTCCGCCCACACGTTGTAATCCGGACCGAATTGGCGCAGAAACAAAAGTGAGAACGCGTATAGCGTCACTGGAATTGGCAAAAGAACAACTGTGCCCACGTAGGGAATCGCAGCAATGCAACAAGTCACACACGTAGCCGCGCAACTGATCATCGCGGCTGCGATCACAAGCACGAGAAAAAACAACATATAGAGAAGCACCGGTCCCGGATGGCCTGCGATTAATCTGATCGTCTGGCCAAAAGCATCCATTGCCCGACAACGTTGGCGATACATGATTGGGACCATCAATTGCAAAGTCAGAGCAAAACCAAAAGCCAAGCAGGCGAGGAAAAATAAGAAGACGCAGAACGCGATCAGCAATGCGGTTCCAGGCCGGGAACCATCTCCACGCAAGATTAACGGAAGCGCGAGCCCGAGGACTCCGACGATTGCGAACGTGATTAGGATCAGCAGGACCAGAACTGAAAAAAGGAAGAAACTGTTTGCTTCGGCGCGGAACTCTTTCCACGGCGCAACGATCGCAGCGTGATTGCGAACAATGCAGTCAGTAAAAATGAAGCGGCCGTGCGCACCCACCCACACCAATGCAAGAACCAACGCCAGAATGATCAAGCCTCCGACCGCAATCAGAGCAATCACCCACCATTCGAATTGCCCCGCAGACCACATTTCCTGAAATGATTGAGCAATCGCCTTGTTGTCCTCGCGTGTGCTCCAACGCGACAGCGGATTAAACAATGAACTGAACCCGCCGGAAAGACTGGCAAGAAATGCCGCGAAACCGATCACAAGCCATTTTTTCAAATCGAATGGTTGAAACAGGATTTTCTTCATCAACTCAAACGCCTCAGCGAAGGGTTTAAAGATTTCGATTTTCGGTTCGGTTCCATTCATGCCGGCGATTTGAATCATTTCTCGCAGCGGGATCAATTCCGAAAAGCGCGGTGAAGAGAACGCGCGGCCAAGGAGCGACGGTCGGGCAGCCGTCGTTCCTTGGTTGCTTCCTTGGCGAGCGCTTCACATGTTGTTGGCGCATGCCAAACAGGAAGCGAAAAATCCGCAAGGTGCGACGTCGCTACCCGATCGGCGCCGAGCTTATCACCGAAAACCAAACCCATTTTCGTATTTGGGCACCGAAGGCCCGGAAGCTTGATGTGGTTATCGAACAAGGCCCGGACTCAGGGCGAACGTTTCGCTCACTCACCCCGGAACCGGCAGGATATTTTTCCGGCGCTATCAATGCTGAGGTCGGCAGTCGCTACCGATTTCGAGTAAACAACGGCGAAATGTTGTATCCCGATCCGGCATCGCGTTTTCAACCAGACGGGCCGCATGGTCCCTCATGCATCGTCGATGCAAGACAGTTCAAATGGACCGACTCGCAGTGGCCGGGCATCACGCTGAAAGGCCAGATTATCTACGAAATGCACATCGGCACATTTACGACCGAGGGCACCTGGCGCGCCGCGGCGGAACAGTTGCCTGAGTTGGCGCGCATTGGAATCACGGTGGTCGAGATGATGCCGATCGCGGATTTTCCCGGGAAATTCGGTTGGGGTTACGACGGAGTGAATCTTTTTGCGCCGTCGCATTTGTACGGAACACCGGACGATTTGCGTGCATTCATCGACCGAGCGCACTCTTTAGGCTTGGGCGTGATCCTCGACGTTGTCTATAATCATTTCGGACCCGATGGAAATTATCTCGCTGGTTTTTCCGATGATTATCTGATTCGCGAAAAAGAAAACGAATGGGGCAACGCGATCAATTTCGACGGACCGAACTCAGGGGCGGTTCGCGAATTTTTCATCACCAATGGACGTTATTGGATCGACGAATTTCATTTCGATGGATTCCGTTTCGATGCACTACACGCAATTCGCGATCCATCGAGCGAATACATCATCGGCGCCGTTGGACGCGCGGCACGGCAAGCAGCGGGCTCGCGCTCAATTATTCTGATCGCCGAGAATGACTTGCAGGAAGCAAAGATGGTGCGGCCGCGCAGTGAAGGTGGTGATGATTTGGATGGGCTGTGGAACGACGATTTTCATCACAGCGCCGTAGTGGCGTTAACCAATCGCGACAAAGCCTATTTTGCCGATTACCTCGGCACGCCGCAGGAATTTATTTCCGCTGCGAAATACGGTTTTCTTTATCAGGGCCAGGCGCGCTCGTGGCGAAAAGCGTTGCGTGGAACACCGACTTTCGGCATCGCTCCAGAGGTTTTCGTTTGTTTCATCGAAAATCACGATCAAATCGCAAACACCGGACGGGGCAAGCGGTTGCGGTTTCAAACGTCACACGCACGCTACCGCGCCATGACTGCAGTTCTCCTGCTCGGCCCTTGGACGCCGATGCTGTTTCAGGGAGAGGAGTTCGGCGCACGCAGCGCGTTCATGTTCTTTGCCGATATAGGTGATGCTCCCGTGCGCGAGGCGATCCGGAGAGGTCGTGCTGGATGGCTGGCACCATTTTTATCTCTTACCGAAGAAGAAGCATCGCGAAGTCTGCCGGCGCCAGACGATCCAAAGGTGTTCGCTCGTTGCAAACTCGATTTCTCCGAGCGTGAAACGAATCACGAGCTTTATCGCCTGCATATCGATCTATTGAAATTGCGACGGGAAGATTCGCGGTTTCGCCAGCAGAGTTCTGGCGGAATCGATGGTGCAGTATTAGGCCCCGCGAGTTTTGTTCTCAGATATTTTTCAAACGAAAACGACGATCGCTTGCTACTGGTTAATTTCGGAAAGCGTCAGATCGTGAAACCCGCTTCTGAACCTCTGTTTGCACCTAGGTTGGATTGCGACTGGGAGACGCTGTGGACGAGCGACTCTCCCCGGTACGGCGGAGCGGGTTCATTTGCGGTCGCAACTCAAGAGCAATGGATTCTACCAGCCGAGTCCACAGTGGCAATGCAACCCGTACGTAACCACGAATCACGCCAACTGGCCCAACAAAGGTAATCGAAGAGTCCGATTGATGTCACAGACTAAAGGGGTACCGCTCCACGACTCGGAAGGCGTCGTTCCTTGAAGGATTCGCACAAATTAGGGTGATTCGCGAAGCTCATGATGTTCTCTATCGCACGCGTTTGCGCCGGCGGGATTCACGGCGCATAACTTCCGCCGATGAAATTCCGCTTTTCAATTCTGCTGCTTGGCGTGCTATCGATCTCCGCGCTCGCCGAGGAGAAATCTACTCCCCCTCCAAGAGTTTATCCGGTCGCGCTGCCAAATTATGATGAAGAGACTGCTACGCGATTGCAGATTTTCTTAGACAACAGCGATTTTGGACCCGGCAAAATCGACGGGAGAATGGGCGAATTTTTTCGAAAGGCGCTGATCTCTTACAAGCATGCGCACGCCATGCCGAAGACCGGTGCGGTCGATCAATGGATGCTCGATCAAGTTCCAGTGACTTACACGACCTACACAATCAAGGACGAAGACCTGAAACAGATCGGCGATGTACCGAGCAGCCACGCGGATCAAGCGCAATTGAAATGGCTGGCTTACACTTCGTTCCTGGAATTCGTGGCCGAGCGCTATCATTCCGCCGAGGCCTTCATCCAGAAGCTCAATCCCGGAAAAAATTGGGAGCACCTTCAGCCCGGCGAAACTCTCAAAGTGCCCAACGTTTTGCCCTTTGAAGTTGAAAAATTCACCGAGGGAAAAGTTCCGGAAAATCCAACGTTCACCTCTCGCAAAGTTTTCGTCGATACATACGAACATTTGCTCGAGGTCTTCGACCAGGACCACCTCGTCTGCGTTTTTCCGATTACACCTGGATCCAAGACGCTACCCGCGCCGGTGGGCACATGGAAAATCCTCGGCGCGACCATTTGGCCGTGGTTCCGTTACGACGAAGGCATGCTCAACTACGGCGTGCGCACCGAAAATTATTACAATCTGCCGCCAGGGCCGAATAATCTCGTTGGCATTCTCTGGATGGGGTTAAACAAACCGGGTATTGGCATTCACGGCACAAACAATCCCGAGACTATTGGCCGGGCCGCGAGTCACGGTTGCATTCGCCTTGCGAACTGGGACGCCGCGCGCGTGAAAGATCTCGTGAGCGTTGGGAACACCGTGATCATTTTTTAAGTGGAACGCGACCTCCGGGCGCGTTGGCAACATGACGCGGCGTTGCCGCCTGATATCTGCGCCTGCGGCGATTTATCTGCCATCTCTTCGGAGAAGCCGATCCACCCTTAAAAATTTCCCGAAGATTTTTCGCGCGGAATCGCGACCTCAGACGTCTAGGCTGTAGATCGTAAACAATGGATGCCAGTGAACTCGAACAATACCGGGCGGCCATTCACGGCGATCGGGAAGCATTTGAAATGATCATTCGTACACACAGTCGAGCCCTTTTCGCTATCGCTTATGGGGTTTTGCAAAACCGCGAGGAAGCCGAGGACGTTGTCCAAGACTCGTTGGTCAAAGCGTGGAAGACGCGCTGGCGCGTGCGTGACGCGGAAAAATTTCTCGCCTGGCTGGCGACGATCACGCGGCACAGGGCGCATGACATTTTTCGCAAACGCCGCGCTGTTTCGCTTTCCAACGAAACAATCGAAGCAACCGAATCGCACCCTTCTGACACAACGGCGATAGATCAGCAATTGCATTCAGCGCTTGCAGCGTTGCCAGAGGTTCATCGCACCGCGCTTATTCTGCGTTACTTCGAAGAGATGGATTATCGCACCATCGAAAATACGTTGGGCCTGACCAATGGCGCGCTGCGTGGGATTCTCGGCCGCGCTCTAGCCTCGATGCGCAAACAACTTCGTCCCGCGCTCGCTTCACCCGACTAAAGACATGGCAACTATTCACAACGAAATCGAAAACTGGCTTGCCGCCGATCTGCATGGCGAACTGTCTGAAAGCGAACAAAGTGCGCTTCACGCACATCTCGTCGATTGCGCAGCTTGCCGAAAAGCTCATCACGAAACCAAAACTATGAACAAAATCCTCGAAGAAACTCTTGCTCATGAAAAACCCGACCCGGCTTTCGAACGACGGATGCTGGCCGGTTTTCGCAATCGCATCCCGGAAAGAACAGGGGTCTCAAAGGTGCTTGCCAATTTGATGCGCCTGCGGGCGACGCAGATCACCGCGGTTGCTGCAGTGTTGCTCGGGCTTGTGCAAATCGGACGAATGCTCACGGGTGAGAACGCGGCTCCCCTACCCAGCCGCGAAAACTACACCAGCGAAGGCTTCGTCGCGCAACCGCCACAAGCAGGGGCAACCGGAGCAGATCAATCCACTTCCCTGGCTAAATCGGATGAACTCACCAGGGGGCGATCACAAGACCTGGCACTTAACGAACCGCCACCGCCCGCAGCACCTGCAAGTCGATCAGAATTAGACAAAGAAGCCGCGGCCCGCCCGATGGGGCTTGCTGCGGCGAAAGTAGCTGCCGCAACGCCACAGAATCTTGCCCGCGCAGAACAGGCTGAGGCCAAGCCGGGAGAAACGCCTGCTCCGGCGCAAGCGAATCGCAAACTGATTCGCAACGCCGCTGTTCAGCTCGAGATCGTCAGTTTTGACGACGCGGTGCAAAAGATCACAGCGTTGGCGAATGAAGAACGCGGCTACGTCGCGACGACGAGTTCCGAGAAACAAGCAAATGGAAAATTGCGCGGCACGGTCGTCGTAAAGGTCTTGCCAGAAAATCTTGATCGCTTTCTGCAAAAAGTCCGCGGTCTTGGCGAGTTGAAGAACCAAACCCTTGGCACAGAAGACGTGACGAAAGCGTATCTCGACACTGATGCGCGGTTGAAGAACGCGCATGTGATAGAACAGCGCTTGGTCGACATGTTGAAAACGAAGACAGGCAAAGTTTCCGATTTGCTCCAGGTGGAGAAAGAGCTCGGCCGCGTCCGTGAAGATATCGAGAAGATGCAGGGTGAATTGAAGTATTGGGATTCACAGGTGCAGTTCGCCACGGTAACGGTTTCGCTCGCCGAGAAGGAAATGGAAGAACCGGCGGCGTTCCTGATTAAGGAGCGCTCGCAGCTCGCACTTTACGCGCCCGATGTGGAGAAGATTTACAATGACATCAAAGCACTCGCGTCGCAGAAAGTGCAGGTAACAAATGCGCAGCTGAACCGCGATTATTCCGGACGCGTCTCCGCGACAATGAGCATGTTGATCGCGCCAGAAGAAAGTGGTGCGGTGATTACGCGCGTAAAATCGTTGGGCCGCGTCGAGAATTTCCAAACCCAAACCGAACGCATCGCCCAAGGCGGCAGCGGCATGTCGGAAAATGCAAAAACCAAACGCGACAAGGTGGAACTCAACATCACCATCTCTCGCGAGGAACAGGAGCAGGCATTTCAGCAAACGAGTCTGCGGATTCGCACGTCGTCCGTGGACGAAAGGGCAAAGGACCTTCGGGCCGTCGCCGAGAAACAAGGCGGACGCGTTCGCAGCTCTACCTTTAGTCGCGACCCCAATGGACGCGAACTTGCAAACGTTTGGTTGCGCGTGCCGATGAAAAATTATCCGACGCTGATGCAATCGCTCGATTCGTTAGGCAAAGTGGAGAACGTGACTGTGCAACGCCAGGACCGCACAGGCACACAAATTGATGAAGCCAACGCGCCAGCCGATATCTCGATCCAGGTCTACAGCCAGGGTAATATCGTTTCGCACGAGAGCGGTTTGCTCGCCACGCTGCGACGCACCCTGGCTCAAAGCGCCGGCGCCATCATGTGGAGCTTGCGGATGATTGGCGTGGCGATCGCGTTTCTTGCTCCCTGGGTCATCGCGATTGTGGGCGTCATCTGGATCACGCAACGCGTGGTGCGCGCGAAGCGATAGGTGGAACGCGTTGTTAATCCAGGCGGCGAAGCCGCAGTTTTTTCGCGATCGTCTTCGGAGAAGCCGATCGACCTACACGCGATCACGGAATCATTCTTGCCCGCGTCGCAAACGCGTCATACGTTTTGTTTTGTACGGAGGTGCCGATGAAATCTGAAGGCGGTATCAGCTATAGCAACGCGGCGGTCGCCGCAACACCGAAACATCTGCTCCAATTCGCAGTCGATCAGCGTTACGACGATTACACGCCCGTGGATCATGCGGTCTGGCGATTCATCATGCGCCAGAACATTTTTTTCCTCCGCGAGTATGCGCACAAAGTTTATTTCAAAGGGCTGCTCAATACCGGCATCTCCTTCGAGCGAATCCCGCGCATCGAAGAGATGAACGATATTCTGGCGAAAATCGACTGGGGCGCGGTTGCCGTAGACGGGTTCATTCCACCGGCCGCGTTCATGGAATTTCAAGCTTACAAAGTGCTGGTGATCGCGTGCGACATGCGCCAAATCCACCACATCGAATACACACCCGCGCCTGACATCGTGCACGAGGCCGCCGGTCATGCGCCGATCATTGTTGATCGCGAATACTCGAAATATCTGCAGCGCTTTGGCGAAGTAGGCGCTAAGGCGATGTCATCGAAAAAAGATTTTGAGTTGTACCAAGCGATCCGACATCTGTCGATCCTGAAGGAGCGGCCGAACGCGGACCCGAAAGAAGTCGAGGAAGCGCAGAAGCTGGTGGAGCATCGACAGAAAACCTTGGGCGAGCCCTCGGAGATGGCACTGCTCTCGCGCTTGCATTGGTGGACAGTCGAATACGGATTAATTGGCACTTTGGAGAATCCAAAAATTTACGGTGCGGGTTTGCTTTCATCGATTGGCGAATCGGTTTCATGTCTCGAGCCGGAGGTGAAGAAGATCCCCTACTCCATCGATGCGCAGACCTACGCCTTCGATATTACTACGAAACAACCGCAGCTTTTTGTTTGCCGCGATTTTCAGCATCTCAAAGAGGTGCTTGAAGAATTTGCCAGCAAGATGGCCTACCAGATTGGCGGACTGGAAGGCATCAACAAAGCGATTGAATGCAACAACGTCGCGACCTGCGAGTTTTCGTCGGGCCTGCAAGTGAGCGGAGTTTTCACTGAAGTTATTACAGATGAAAACGATTGTCCGATTTATCTGCGGACCACGGGTAAGACTGCGCTGGCCTTCCGCAACAAAGAATTAGAAGGGCACGGGATCGATTATCACAAGGATGGCTTTGGTTCGCCGGTCGGGAAATGGAAGCAAACATCGGCATCTCCTGAATTGTTCACCAACGATCAGTTGCACGCGCTCGGCATTGTCGAGGGTAGGAAAGCGAAGTTGGGGTTTGTCAGTGGCGTTGTGGTTTCCGGGAAAGTGGAGAAAATCTTGCGCCGCGATGGCAAATCGTTGTTGATCACCTTCTCAAACTGCACCGCAAAATATGGTGACCGCGTTTTGTTTGATCCCGATTGGGGCACATATGACATGGCGGTCGGCGAACGGATCAGCTCGGTCTTCAACGGCGCGGCGGACAAAGACGCCTACAATCAGGTAGCACTAGTGCCGAAAGAACGAACGATCAAGGTCCCTTCGGACGCAAAACGGAAGCGTCTTGAAAACCTTTACGCACAAGTGCGCAAGATTCGCGAGAGCAAGACTGGGTATGAGCGGCTTGGCGAAATTTGGGAAACACAGCAGGCCGAACATCCCGAAGACTGGTTGTTGTCGATGGAAATCTTCGAAATTCTCGATTCGACCGAGCAACAATCCGAACTGAAAGCCAGGATCGAGAAATTCCTGAACGAGAGAAAAGAAAAGACCAAGGATCTTTCGACGCTGATCAGCTGGGGATTCCGGCTTGTCGAGTACCACAAAAGACCGGAATACCAGGCAGCACTACAGGCGTCCCCGAAGTAGGTCGCGCCGGGCCAGCGTGGCGTGCTTCTGCCTTCCTAAGGAGTCTTGAGAAGCGAAGCTCGGTTGTGCTGCCGTAGCAATGCCGCAAATCTGTTGTCCGAACGCAGCGGATCCAACAGGGGATCATACCTGATCATTCGCGAATCCCCCCCATTTGTTCGCCTCTCGGAAGGTTTTTGTAATGCTTTGTCGAACCATTCGAACGCCGCGTCCTTCTCACCGCGCGCGCCGTACAACACGGCGATATTGTAAGGGTCAGCTCTGCCTTCTCCGGCGAGTGTCAGAATTTCTGGCATCATTACATCTGCTTCTGGCCTACGCCCTGACGAGACGAGCACGATCGCAACCCAGGCGAGAGCATCACCTTTATTCTCGGGATTGAGTTCACATACCCGTTGATAATGTTCAATCGCTTGTTGGTACATGCCATTTAAAGCATAGGCGAACGCCACATTCTCCTGTACAACGGCCTCGTTCGGAGCTAATTCTGCCGCTTTGTAACAATAGCTGAGAGCGTCACGGTACTGGCGGGCGAAAACGAGCACCATTCCCAGAGCTGTGTTGTTCGTATGAGAGAGCGGGTCGAGCTCTTGAGCCCGCCTCATCTCTCGCACCGCTTCATTTAAGTGGCCAGAACCGCACAAGCACCAAGCGTAGCGCTGGTGAGCAATCGCCAAATTCGGGTTCAAAGCGATAGCGCGGCGAAGCGAATCCATAGCAGCTCGATAATCCAGCTCTTTGGTTGCTCGGTCAGCTTTTTGATAAATCTGAGCCATCGCCGCAGCCACGTGAGCTTCGGCAATAGTATCGTCGAGTAGGAGCGCTCGTTCGGCCGCCGCCTTAGCATTTTGCAATCGGTCCGGTTGACGATTGTAACCGTAATAGCGTTGCAAGTAGTAACAGTCCGACATCAGCGCATATGCGAGGGCAAAATTCGGATCCCTCGCGACCGCTTGTCCGAAATAGTCGATTGCCTTTTCAAGTCCGTCTTTCGAGCGCTTATTCCAGAAGTAAAGCCCCATTAAATATGCGTCATAGGCGGACGGCTCCGTCGTGTAATGTTTTCGCAACTGCTTCTGCTCGTCCGTAGTGAGGTTGAGCGCGAGTGATCGCACGACGCTGTCAGAAATCGAATCCTGAATGCCGAAAACGTCAGTGAATGTTTGGTCGAAGATCTCCGACCAAATAGTGCGGCCGGTGGCGACGTGAACAAGTTGCACAGTGGTCCGAACCTGGCTCCCGGATCGCTGGATAGTTCCACTCAATATCGCATCCACTTCTAAAGCGCGCCCCGCCGCGAGCGGGTCACTTGCAGGACCTTTGTATTTCAACACTGCGCCGATCGGCAAAACAACGAGTTGCTTTAAATTGCTTATTCTGCCGATTACCGCGTCCGCCATGCCTAGTCCCAATAGTTCATCATTCATGTTTTGGCCGAGCGGCTCAAACGGTAGTACCGCGATCGACCGAACTGTATCCGTCTCCTTTGCGGCCGACGTCGCGGGGGCTGCGTTTCTGATCTCACCTTCCTCAAGCCAGCGAACGATCGGTCCCCGCACAAGGAACGCGCCTGCGAGCACAACTATGCCAAGAACGGCGAGCGCGAACGGACCGCCAGTTTTGCCTGGCGATTGCTGTCGATCCGTCGCCGTAGCCGCTTCCGTTCGAATCTCTGCCAATGTTGGCCCGGTTCTTTGCTCTGCCTTTACTGCGGTACTCCCATTGTCCGTTCGATCGCTAACTTCGGCAACGAAGCGATAGCCGCGACCCGGAACCGTCACGATATAACTGTGTGAGCCCGGCGTTTCGCCAAAAATACGCCGCAGCGTCGAGATGTTCTGACTCAGATTGTTCTCCTCGACGATCGAATCGGGCCAGACCGCCGCCATCAGCCGTTCCTTATCGAGGACGGTATCGTGATGCTCCACCATGTAGAGTAGCGTTTCGAACACTCTCGGGGTGAGGGGCACCGTCGTCCCATCCAGTCGCTGCAAGAGCCGTTTCGCCGTGTCGAGCCGGAAATCGCCGAATTCGTAGAGGTGAGCGGAGGCAGCTGGCATCGCCATTTCAGAACAATTCAGAAAAATTCATCCGCAACTTAAAGACTTTCATAAGGGCGCCCCGCATCTTCTGCCACACGCGAGTGGGCTCAAGCCCCCGCGTGGACAAAACAAAGTAAACTACATGTAAGCACAAGAAAATGAAAAAGAATCCTATGAAAATGACAATTCCACTCGCAACAGATTCGATTAGCCGGTCGCCTTTGCGATGCGGTTTATTTCTCATTCCACTCGTGCTCGCTGCTTTCGCGCTTTCGTCGACGGCGCAAGCACAGTTATCGCCCCCGCCTGACGGAGGCTATCCCGCTAACAATACTGCTGAGGGGACGGATGCCCTTTTCAGCCTCACAACCGGCACCGACAATACGGCAATAGGCTTTGATGCGCTCTTTAGCAACACAACTGGCAGCGAGAACACCGCCATCGGTTCTGATGCGCTTCTGAGCAATACAACCGGCATTAGAAACGCGGCCAATGGTTTTGCCGCGCTTGAGAGCAACACAACCGGCGTCAGAAATACCGCTACTGGTCGTGCTGCGCTCGCTAACAACACAACCGGCAACGACAACACGGGCGATGGTCACGATGCGCTCTTTTCCAATACAACCGGAATCCACAACACGGCTACCGGTAGTTTCGCGCTGCTTTTCAGTACAACGGCAAATGACAACACGGCTGATGGTTATGCGGCGATGCTTTTTAACACAATCGGCAATCGCAATGCGGCAGTTGGTTATTGGGCGCTTTATAACAACACAACCGGCAACAACAACACCGTCAACGGTTATAGCGCGCTTGTGAATAACACAACTGGCAACGACAACATTGCCGTGGGCAATTTCGCCGGCAGCAATCTCACTACAGGTGACAACAATATTGATATAGGAAACCAGGGTGTTGCTGTCGAAGCCAACACCATCCGCATCGGCACCCAGGGAACTCAAACCAGAACATTTGTCGCTGGCATTAGCGGAGCAGGAGTTATGGGCGTAGCCGTTAAGGTCAACGCCGCAGGCCAGCTTGGCGTTGGAGTCTCTTCTGAGCGGTTTAAAGAAGAGATCAAGCCGATGGACAAGGCCAGTGAGACAATTTTCGCGCTAAAACCAGTTAGTTTTCGCTACAAAAAGGACATTGATTCCGAGCGTACGCCGCAATTTGGTCTGGTCGCCGAAGATGTGGCAAAGGTGAATCCCGATTTGGTAGTGCGCGACGCCGACGGGAAAGTTTATACCGTACGCTACGAAGCGGTGAACGCGATGCTGCTGAACGAGTTCCTAAAAGAGCACCGCAAGGTAGAGAAATTGGAAGCCGCGCTCACGGTAGTAAACGATCGCTTGAAAGAGCAAGAGGCGAAAATCGAAAATGTGAGTGCCCGGATTGAAATGACTGAACCAGCCCCGAAACTAGTCAGCAATAGACGGAGGTAGGCGATCGTTCCGAGTGAGATTTGAGGGACGCCATTCGTGGCGTTCCTCAACCATAAAAAGCACGCTGGCGTACTCGTCCTTGGGCTTAAAACCCTTCGTCTTTGAAGTGGCGTTTGCCCTTTAGCGCCTTTGCGTATTCGTCTTTGCTCAAAATGTTCTCATCCAGCTGCATGTCAGTGCGAAGGAAGTTTTGGAACCACGCTTCGATTCGTTGCCGGTCTTTCAGCACCTCCTCGCTGATGTAATTGGCGTCGATATTGATGCAGATCGCGCCAACAATTCCGAATTCCTTTCGTTTGATCGGGATGGTCGTGCATTTGAATTTTCGCGCGCCGATGTTCAGCTCGTAATTCATTTTGTCTTCGTTAAGGAGCTGCCGGCGTTTGAGGTCAATGAGCAGGTTCGTTGTGCCATCACGCAAATGCCGTCCGGTAACATTGTTTTCGAGCGTGATGAGTGAGTGCGCAGGATCTGCCAGGTTGTGCAGCAAGATCTCGATCCCGGTATTTGGAAAGGATTTTCCGATCAGCCGGACAATGCGTTCGTAATTTTCCAGAAATTCATGCGTGTCATCGGCGATTGTCTTGCCGTTATACTTCTCGAATAGCTGGGCGTACACCTTTTGCTCGGCCGGTTCGAGTTGTGCCCGCACATTATTTTGCTCACCGATAAAAATGAGCTGTCGCGCGGCTGTATGATCTTCGTTCTTCAGGAAGTAATGCATGCCCAGCCGAAAATCCTTCAGACTGAACTCGCCAAAATTTTCGCGACTTACCGTAAACGGATAGAAATCGTACTCCTCGAGATTTCTTCCAAACTTGTGACGTCGTTCCTTGTATTTGCCCCAGAGAAAACCGAGCGCCAGAAACAGCAGGGATACGATGATCGACGCGATGACATTGATCGTGAGCTCACTCTGCAAGGCATTAATCATGACTGCGCCTCAATTATCCACGCGCGCAGAATATATGATACTCAGCGACCGAAAGCGATGCGGAGACGTATCGCACTCCGAAAGCACTTCGTGCGAAATCTCCAGCGGGCTTATTTGTTTCGCGAAGCTTTGGGAGTGCGTACGCGTCCTCGCGTCGCTTTTTGAGCTGCATCACAGATTTCCAACCAGACTGGAGAGCGTGATATTTTCCAGCGTTACGTCTGTAGGTCGCGAGAGGGCGTAGGCTACTGCACTCGCGACCTCTTCCGGTGAGATCATTTTGCCGCGCGGCCAATCGCCTTCGATGTGATCCCAGATGTTGGTGTCAGTCGCCGCGGGGTAAACGTTGATCACCCGAATTTTGCGATCGCGTAATTCTTCCCGCACCGATTGTGAGAATCCTTCAACGGCAAACTTGCTCATGCAATACGCGCTCCAGTTAGGAAAGCCGGTCCTGGCGGCAATGGAAAGAATATTCACAACGCTGGACCCGGGCGGCATTCGCGGAGCGAAATGTTGCGTTAGCATAAACGGCGCGGTGATGTTCACGCCGACGGTTTGTTCCCATTCGATTGTCGTAATTTCTGTGAACGGTTTCACCACTGCGACGCCCGCATTGTTCACGAGCAAATCAATTGGTTCCTTGCCGGCCTCGGCGATCAGGTCAGACAGGGCAGAAGGCTTTGCCAGGTCATGAACCAGCAGGACCACTTTCGCGCAATGCGGCGCAACGGCTTTGCATGTTTGCGCCAGAGCTACTGTATCGCGCCCGTGCAAGAGGAGCATCGCATCGTCTGCGGCGAGCTTCTCAGCAATTGCACGACCGATTCCGCGGCTCGCGCCTGTGATGAGATAACGCTTCATGGTATTGGCAGAAAACGTTGAACGTCCAACGCCTAACGTCCAACGCCGAATTGCAGAAGTCTGTAGGGGCAGGAGTGTCGCCCGTGGTTTGGTGGGGTTGCAGCCGGCTCGGCTGTCACTACAGAACGGTTGGCGGAGGGTTAAGTCCGCCGCAATGTAAATCGGTTATTCGTCGTCTCCCACAAGCGCAATCGAACCAGCCGCTGGTTCAGACGATTATCCATCTTCAGCCAAAGCGCACGGACGATATTTTCGCCGGTCGAAGGCGCATCCCGGAAATCTTCCGTTTCCAAATCCAAATGCCGATCTCGCCACGGCTCAATCGATTCTTCGATCGCTTTCCGAAACGCAACGAAGTTGTAAAGGGTTCCGCTGCGCGCGTTGTATTCGCCTCCGATCATTGTTTCCGTCAGATACCGATGACCGTGACCGAGCGGATTATTGCACTTCCCATAGAGGCTCGTGTTCTGCGCATTGGAGAGGGTCGCTGCATGCAGTCGGTGCGCTGCGTGAAACGGCGCTCGCAATCCTAAAAAAATGCTCTCGCTCTCCCATGCTTCCGCAAAAAAATCGTCGCGTTCGTGCAAACGAACGCGTCGCAGCGGGAACATTGTGTTCACGCGTTCGTAGATGTATCCCGCCAAACTTTCTGTTGTAATGGGACGCTCCTTTAGTCCGTTGACCTCGTTCAGATAGCGGTGATCGAGTTCGGTTCGCAGGCCGCGGATACACACGTCGATTGCATCGTAACGGACCATCGGATCTTTGTCGTCAGATCGTTCCGCTCGAAAGGTAAGACGAGCACGATAATTGTGCCCGTGTATTGAAACCGATTCGCCAAACAGGCGCGCGTTTTCTTCCGCGCTCAGATACGGCGACATCGTTTTGCGCGCCGCCGAGAATTCGAACCAATAATTTGCCTCGCAAGCGCCACTGGAATAATAGGTCGCGCTACGCTCCGGCGACTCGGTCAGATGACAAGCGCACAGATTTGCTTCCGTGTCGGAGAACAGCGGCGCGACATCGAAGTAGAGTTGCCGCGCAATATTCTCGGCAGTCGGCGGCACATCACGGAAAGAAGGATTGTCCTCGTTAAGAAACTTGTGATCGAAGCGTTCGCGCAAAATCTTGCCTGCGCGCTCTTTGATTTCGCTAATGTTAATTAGCATTCCTGTCGTTGGATCCACCGGCCCGACGAAGACGAAGTAGGCCACATAATTGCGACCGCTTCCGTAGCGCGCGTTCGTCTCCGGGCCGAAGGTACTCAGGTTTTCAGCGTCGCTCCAATGACTGACCTTCAAACGCCGCGAGGCTGAGAACTCCAGACGCTTGCTGACAGTGAGCAGCATAACATTATCCCCTTAGGGAATCGCGAGCGCTGGAAAAACTCTCCGCCCAGGAATTAGTCAACCATTTTTTTGACTTACTCTCGATTGTCATGATCTTTACCTGATGAAACATATAGGCTGGCGAGAGCGGTTATTCAAAAGCACGCGGGGGAAAATCCTGGACCTTTTGCGCACACGAGACCGGACGGTGAACGAACTCGCGGAAGAGTTGCACCTGACTGACAACGCCGTACGCGCGCATCTTGCCAGCCTTGAGCGAGACAGGCTAGTGGCCCAGTCAGGCATGAAGCGTGGCATTCGCAAACCGCATGTCACGTATGCTCTCGGCACGGAAGCCGAACAACTATTTCCGAAGGCGTACGGGCGACTGGTCTCGCTTCTCATGACGATATTCTCACGCCAGGTTAAGCGAAGAAATTTGCGCGCCGGAATGCGCGCCGCTGGTCGGACCATAGCCCAAGAACATTTGCGCGCGTTGAAAGGCAAAACCCGGCAGCAAAGAATTGATGCTGCACTGGAAATTCTCAAAGAACTGGGCGGCGCGGCCACTTTTCATGAAGAAGATGGAAAGCACTTCATCTACGGCAACGGCTGTCCCATCGCTGCTGCCACGGCGAATCACCCGGAAGCATGTCTGCTGGCGGAATCGTTACTTACCGAGGTAATTGGCTCGCCCGTGAAAGAACATTGCATTCGCGGACCAGCGCCTTTCTGCCGGTTTGAAGTGAAATAAACCGGCTTCGCACTTCGTTCATTGCCTGGCAGCAAAGACATCCAGTAATCGCCGCAGTTTCGTATTCAGATCAATGGTTTGCTTAGATAAATAGTCAAATAACATATTGACTTATTGCGAGAGAATTGAGAAACTACTTGTTATGAACACAACCAATAATCAATCGCATGCCGCCGCCGGCACGGGTTCGCCGGCGTATCAGGCATATTGGATCCTTCACGTCGGATTCACAGTTGCCCCCATCCTCGCCGGGTTGGACAAGTTCTTCCACCTCTTGGTCAACTGGGACCAGTACCTGCCTGGAGTAGTAGCAAGCGCTTCACCCATACAGCCGCACACGCTGATGCTTGTTGTCGGCGTCATCGAGATTGTAGCTGGAATTGGAGTCTGGCTTAAACCGCGAATCTTCGCTTACGTTGTCGCAGCCTGGTTGGTGGTAATCATAATCAACCTGTTGTTGATCCCCGGATATTTCGATATTGCGCTGCGTGATTTCGGGCTGTTGCTCGCCGCTCTCGCGCTGGCTCGGTTGAGCCAGCAGTACTCTCGCGCGTAAACAGTGGCAAGGACCAACATTGTAGGCCGTCTCTGCGAGACGGCATCTGAAATAGTGGCGTCTGACACAGACGCCCTACAATTAATCTTTCACCAGCGAGAGGAATTCGCAGCGCGTTCGCGCGTGATTGGAAGTTAGGCATCTTGCCTGACTTGACCGGCAGGCTGCGAGCCTGCCGAGCATGTACCGGACTGGCAAGCTGCCTGTCGGCCCACGGTCGCCGCGGCGATGCAGGCTGTCCTCCTAGTCCTTCAGCAGCGAGAGAAATTCAGAACGGGTCCGCGCATCTTCCTTAAAAACACCGAGTAAACACGACGTTTTCATGATTGAGTTTTGTTTTTCAACGCCACGCATCATCATGCACAGGTGTTTCGCTTCTACGACCACTGCTACGCCAGACGGTTCCAGACAAGTCATCAATGATTCGGCAATCCGCGTAGTGAGATTCTCCTGGATTTGCAGGCGCCGCGCAAAAACATCCACAATGCGCGCTACCTTGGACAGACCAATCACTTTTCCATTTGGAATGTAGGCAACGTGCGCCCGACCGATAAAGGGCAGCAGATGATGCTCGCACAGGGAATAAAGCTCAATGTCCTTAACCAGAATGATCTCACTCGCATCCGACTCAAAAACCGCATCATTAATGATTTCGTCGAGGTCTTGTCGGTAACCCTGTGTTAGAAATTCCAGCGCGCGTGCCGCACGATCCGGCGTTCGTCGCAGACCTTCGCGATCCAGATCCTCGCCAATGCCATCAAGCAAATCGCGATATGCATCTACGAGTTGGGCAAGATCTTTTTGCGGAAGGCGATTGCTCTGACCGGTGAATCGTTCTTCTAGATCAAGATCGGAATTGGTGCGTTGAATCATCGATTATCTTTCAGGTTCGCTCGGTGTTTACGAGCTTCCACTTACTCGAGCCAGCTCTGTGGATATTTGTCGTCGTCGAGCGCGACAGCCTGCTCTGTCAGCTCGAGTGTGTGTTGCGTGTCGAACATCACTGCGAGCTCTTCGGTGCGCGTTGCGCTCCTGCTCGCCATGATCGTGCCCGGATGCGGGCCGTGCGGAATGCCACGCGGATGGAGCGTAATTGAAGCCGGCTCAATACCGCGCCGCGATCCGAAATTGCCGCGCACATAAAACAAAACTTCGTCGGCTTCAACGTTGTCGTGCACCCACGGAATCTTTACGGCCTCAGGATGAGTATCGAGCATCCGGGGAGCGAACGTGCAAACGACATAACCGCGAATTTCAAAAGTCTGATGGATCGGCGGCGGTTGATGAACCGTGCCGGTGATTGGCTCGAAATCCTGCGCGTTAAACGTGAACGGATATACGTATCCATCCCAGCCAACAACATCGAACGGATGATGTGCCATCGTCACAACCGTCCAACGGGGACCATCTTTGACCAAAATTTCCGTGTCGCCTTCCGTATCGGTGGTATTCAGCTCGGTCGGTCCATGCAGATCACGCTCCGAGTACGGGGATCCCATTTTGATCTGGCCTTCCTTGTTGAGATACCGTTGCGGGATTCGCACCGGCCCGACCGATTCAAGAATGAGATAATCTTCCTCTTCGACTTTATCCGGCACCAGCTTGTAAGTGATTCCGCGCGGAATCACGATGTAATCTTCCGCGCGATATTTTTGTTTGCCGAAAATCGATTCGAGTGTGCCGCCACCCCTGAACACGAAGATGATCTCATCTGCGCCGCCGTTCTTGTAGTACTCGAACTTGTCGTAAGCCTTTTCCGGACGTGCACGATAGGCGACCACGTCCTGGTTAAACAAAATCGGAACGCGGCCAGTGTAGAGATCTCCTTTGCGACGAATATTGGCGGTTTTGAGATGATGATGCCGCAGCGGACTATCAGTGACTTTCTTCAGCTCTTCGCATTTCAACAGCTTCACATTGCGCACGCGCGTGGGCGGCCGCAGATGGTACATGATCGAGTAGGCTTCGTTGAAACCTTCGGTGGTGATGACATGCTCATAAGCGATGCCCTCATTCTTATAGGTCGGCCCCTGACCATTGCGACTGAACCAAATATGGTGCTTCCTCGGCATTTCGCCTAGCTTTTGGTAATACGGCATTGTCGATCCTCCTGTTTTAAGATCTGATTAACTCCTCACCCTCCCCCTCTCCTCTTGCTTAGAGGAGAGGCGATCCACTTCACTCGCGGTGGTATCGTGACCCGCATGCATGTTATCCGCCTCTCTCCTCCCAGGGGAGAGGATGAAGGTGAGGGGTGAATTCTTTGTCTCATTACAAATTGCCTCTCGCGGCTTGCTCGCGCTCGATGGCTTCGAACAGGGCTTTGAAATTACCCTTTCCAAAGCTCTTCGCGCCTTTGCGCTGAATGATCTCAAAAAACAGCGTCGGTCGATCCTCCACCGGCTTTGTGAAAATTTGCAGCAGATAACCTTCATCATCGCGATCAACCAAAATGCCCAGCCGCCGCAGAGCATTCAGTTCTTCATCGATGTGGCCAACCCGATCGGGTAACGTTTCGTAGTAAGTAGAAGGAATCTGCAAGAACTCGACGCCGCGTTTCTGTAAATCAGTCACCGTTTCGATGATGTTGTTCGTGGCCATGGCGATGTGCTGGACGCCTTCGCCGTTGTAAAACTCGAGATATTCCTCTACCTGCGATTTCTTCTTACCCTCAGCCGGCTCGTTGATCGGGAACTTCACGAAGCCGTTACCGTTGCTCATCACCTTGCTCATCAGCGCCGAGTATTCGGTGGAGATGTCCTTATCGTCGAAGGTAAGAATGTTACGGAAACCCATTACTCGCTCGTAAAACTCCACCCATGGATTCATCTGGCCCAAGCCGACGTTGCCCACGCAATGATCGACATGCTGCAGGCCGGTCTGGGGCGGGCTGTAATTTGACTCCCATTTGCGGAATCTCGGCATGAACGGGCCATGATAATTTTGTCTTTCAATAAAGAGATGAACGACCTCGCCGTAAGTATGAATCCCGCTCATCACTACTTCGCCGTCCTCGTCCTCCAATGTCGTCGGCTTCATGAAACTCTTGCCGCCGCGCTTGGTCGTTTCCCCCCACGCTGAAGTTGCATCTTCAACGGTCAGTGCGAGCACTTTCACGCCGTCGCCGTGATTGTGATGGTGCTCTGCGACTGGATGATTCGGCCGCATCGGCGTGGTCAGTACAAACGTGATCTTGTTCTGACGTATCGCATAGCTGGCGCGATCTCTCACGCCAGTCTCCGGACCAGAGTATGCCAGGCTTTGAAATCCAAACGCCGTCTTGTAGAAGTGCGCCGCCTGCTTGGCGTTTCCGACGTAAAATTCGATGTAATCAGTTCCCTGTAGCGGCAAAAAATCCTTTTCCACCGCCGGAGCAGTTTTCGTTTTTGGGGCAGCAACTGTCGTTGGCATAATGACCTCCTAACTCTCTCGCGCCGAGCGCGTCCTCTAAATATAAGATCGACAATCACCCGTAGCAAGGTTGCGTGGCGGACCAGCCCACTCTTGTCATTTCGACCGAAGTGGAGAAATCTCTCGATGTTAGTTTAAATGAACGGCTCTGTTCGGCGACAACCTCAAATGGCTTTCGGATCGGAAAGACTTCCCTGATGCGAGCGTCGATCTGGTCTATCTCGATCCGCCGTTTAACTCCAACGCCGATTACAACGTTCTCTTCCGCGATGTCTCGAGCTCGGCTAAGAACTCGTCAGGTTCATGCTACTTACTTATAAACGGTTTCTGGCTCAGGTTCGGAAAGGAGTTTTTGAAAACCGGGATCATTGCGGATCGGGTCCCAGACGGGGTCGATCTTCAGACGCGCAACAGAAATGTATTCCCCGGCAGGGATTGTAAGCAGTTGCCGAAGTATTTTTACGGCCTCTTCGGGTTGACCAGTGTGCGCTTCGATTTGCGCTAGTCCTAAAAGAAAATATGTGCCGACAAGCGCATCTTTTTCTATTGGCATCGACTCTGCAGCTTCTCGCGCGATGCGAAGCGCATCCGCATTACGACCGAGGCACACGTAAATCCAGGCTACCTCCGATGCTGAGGTGTGATCGCTTGGCCGCCGCTCAGCCAGTTGGGCCTCGAGTAAAACACGTGCTTGGTCGCATTCCGATTTTGCTGCCACATTTTGGCCGGCAAGTACTTGAATCCCGACTCTTGCCTTCAGCTGGCGCAAACGTTCGTCACGAAAATTCCCCGGAACCTCATCCCACGCCCTGAGAGCATCAGGAAAATGCCTCTCGAGCACGTCGAGATATACGTCCTCGCGAATCATCTGGGAAATCAAAATGCCGTAAGGACTAACTTGCCCTTTGGCGCCCTGTACTCCCTCCGACGCCCGCCTGGCGCGCTGAATGTCACCGGTGCTATTAGTATAGGTTTGAGCGAGATGGTAGGCGGCATTTATATTATGCGGGTCGAGCGCTAAAGCGCGGCTAAGCGCTTGTTCAGCCTCATTCCAACGACGAAGGAAGAGGTACGCATTGCCCATCTCCGTGGGAATCCCAGCGTCGCGCGGATCGAGTTCTAACGCCCGCTCAAATTCAGCAAGTGAGCGTCGCCATTCACCGCGGCGGCGGTAAATCGCACCTCGGAGTTGCCGGCTGATCGCGTTACTCGGTTGGAGTTCGACGGCTCGATCGGTTGCTCTCAACGCAGAATCATAGTCACGATGACCCCAGTAATGAAATAGAGCCAGCGCCAGTTGGGCGTCTGGCGAATCCGGAGCAATCGCTAGTGCGCGTTCGATATCAGACTTTACCTCATCTAATTGTGCCGATGTCAGACGGTTGCTAAACCAATGCCGATTTAAGCGGCTGTTTGCGAGTCGCGCATACGCAAGCGCGAAATTCGGATCTCGCGCCAGCGCTTGCCGGTAGAAAGTTTCGGCGCGATCGAAGAATTCCACGTTTTCTGTGCTCTCAGCCTGGCGTTCCTGGTATTCGCCTTTGAGGAACAGATCATAAGCTTCCGTGTCTCGCGTGGGCGCTGCGGTCAGGGCATTCGCCTGGCTCGGGGAAAGCTTCGCCTGTAATGTATCGGCAATCTCCTGCGCCACCCCGCTTTCGACTGCAAAAATATCCTTTAAGTCACGATCGTAACTTTTTGCCCAAAGATGCATGTCGCTGCGCGCGTCGATTAGCTGGACGTTTACCCGCACTCTGTCTCCAGCTTTTTGCACGCTGCCTTCAAGCACAGTCGCGACGCCAAGTTGACGGGCCACTGTCTTTAAGTCTTCTGGCTTACTCTTATATTTCGCCGTGGAAGTCCGCGAGATGACCTTCAGATCGCCGATGCCGGCGAGTTTGGTCATGATTTCGCTCTGAGTGCCGTCGGCGAAATAGGCGTTCCCTTTTTCCTCGCTCAGATTTTCAAAGGGGAGAACCGCGATGCTTTTTTCAGGGATCGCCAAGGCCAAGCGCGTCGGCCTTCGTAAAAGAAATACGAAAGCACCGGTAATCGCAGCAAGCATGAGCAGCGCGACAGCGATTTCCGCCCAGCGCACGCGACTTCGATGCTTCTTAATGGCTTGGAGCTTCTTGGGAACTTGCGGATTACCGACTTTGCCGTCGTAAAGATTCGCAATGCCAATGCGCACGCCATGTTTCACTTCGCATGTGCCGAGATCATGTAAGCGCGGCCGCCACTCCTCGTATTCTTCGAGATCTTCAGCGACATGTTTGGAGAGCAGAATGTGGCCGGCATCACCGCATTCCATCGCGCGGTGCGCGAGATTCAAACCAGCGCCAGTGAGGTTCGCTTGACCAGTTACGTCCACTATTCCGCTGACCGGTCCACTGTGAATGCCCATGCGCAGGCGCAAACGTGGGTGATCTTTAAGCGCACGGCTCAGCTCGATCGCGCAGCGAACCGGCGCTTCGGGACTGGTGTAAAAGACCAGAGCCATGCCGTCGCCGGTGGCGATCTTGATCAAGCGCTCCGACGCGTCGGCCTTTTGAAATTGGTCGGTCGCGCGAACGATTTGGGTCAGCTCATCGACGGCTGCGTGTTGCTCGTTAATCGAGAGCTTTGAATACCCGACGATGTCGATGAACAAGACATGTGCGATCTCGAGCTGAATTTGTTTTTTAACCTCAGCCGACATGTTCCGGTGGGAATTTGAAATCGCCGGATGCAATC
>Ga0209156_10000368_pt1 | contig 37444 bp, 29 predicted proteins | sample GraSoiAngelo_124_FD_185881 | JGI IMG/M metagenome (GOLD analysis project Ga0209156, IMG submission 185881) | Grasslands soil microbial communities from the Angelo Coastal Reserve, California, USA - 14_0927_05_20cm (SPAdes) (version 2) | ecosystem: Environmental > Terrestrial > Soil > Grasslands... | reverse complement strand
CGGTGCGCGACCTCGACGCGGCCGCGGAGTGGCTCGCGAAGTCGGGCGTCGCGCCCGCCGATCGGATCGGCGTCATCGGTGGCTCCTACGGCGGATTCATGACGCTGGCGGCGATCACGTACTGCGCGGAGCGGAATTGGGCGGCGGCCGTGGACATCGTGGGCATCGCGAGCTTTACGACCTTCTTCGCGCGCACCGCGCCGTGGCGGCGGCCGCTCCGTGCCGCCGAGTACGGCGACCCGGAGAAAGATGCCGACTTCCTGGAATCGATCTCACCGCTCAACTTCATCGACCGCATCCAGGCGCCGCTCATGGTCATTCACGGCGCGAACGATCCGCGCGTGCCCGTGCAAGAGGCCGAGCAGATCGTCTCAACGCTTCGCGCGCGCGGGCGTGAGGTCGAGTACCTCCGATATGAGGATGAAGGACATGGACTCGCAAAGGCCAAGAACCGAGCGGACGCGTGGCCCCGGGTGGTGCAATTCTTCGCGAAGCACATGGGTGGCGGCACGGCGGGTGGCACGGGCGAGCGGGTTGTGCGCGAGCCTCGGGTGCCCCGGGGACCCGCCACGCGGCATGAGCGAAGCGAATGACGCGGAAGGCGGGGAGGGTGCGGCGAGCGCGCGACCCCGAGCCCGGGACAGGACCCGCCGTGCTGGGCGCTTGAGCTTGCTCCGCGACTAGGTCGTCGCGGCTCCCACGGCCAAGGGCAGCGTGAACGAGAAGGTGCTCCCGCGACCCTGCCCTTCGCTGTCGGCCCAGATCCGTCCGCCGTGCGCCGTGACGATCTCCTTGCAGATCGAGAGACCGAGGCCCTGTCCTGCGACCGCGTCGGCGGTTCCGCCCACGCGATAGAAACGATCGAAGACACGAGCCAGCTGCTCGGCGGGAATACCGATCCCGTGGTCGATCACGCTGAGCCTGCCCAGAGCGTCCTCGACGTGGATCGACACGAGGATCGGCTCGCCGATCGGTGAGTACTTGATGGCGTTCGAGATCAGGTTGTCGAGGAGCTGCGCGAATCGTGCCTGCCCGATGGCGAGGCGCACCGGCTCGGCAGGCGCCTCGAGGTCGACACGAGCGCCTCGAATGCGCGCGCGCGCGATAGCCTGGCGCGCCTCGGCAGCTGCCTCGACCGGCGGTTCGTCGCCCGGCGTGCGCTGGTCGGCGCTGAGGAGGTCGGCCATGAGCCGCTCGAGCTGCGTGAGCTGGCCCTGCACCGCCTGAAGGTTCCGCGACATGAGGGTCGCGTACCCGTGCACCGCGGTCAGCGGGTTGCGGAGCTCGTGCACCGCCGTCGTCATCGCGTCCTCCTTCGCGCGCAGAGCGCCGCCGAGGCTTTGGACGTCCCGGCCAAGCTCGTTCGCCGCGAGCTGGAGCGCGTCTCGCTCGGCGAGGAGCGCGAGCCGGTCGCGCGCGGCCCGGGCGACCTGTTCGAGGCGTGGGAGGCGCGCGCTTAGAACATCCGGCGGACCGAGCGCGGCGAGGACGCGTCCTTCCGAGAGGCTCACGAGCGCGACCGTCGCGTCATTGCCCAGGGTCTGCGCCGCGAGCGGCGCGGCGCTCGCGCTGACGATCGCGGAAAGACGCCGATCGCGTGCGAGCTCCGCGAGTGGGCCGCCCGGGAGATCGCCGACGACGACCGACCCATCCGATGGTCGGATGATCGCGGCTCTCCCGCTCACGATGCGCTCCGCTCCGAGGACGGTCGATGCGAGCACGCCGGCCTGCGTGTGCTCGCCGTCGATCTCCGCGATGGCCCGCGCTGCGTCGTCGAGCGCGCGCAGCTCGGCCTCGCGGCGCGCCCGCTCGAACGCTGCCGACAGGAGAGATGCGGCGTCACCGACGAGGTCGTGGATGGCGCCGGCCGTCGCCGCGCGGTCCTCCTCCTTGATCGCCTCGAGCGCGACGCCGACCGCGAGGGGCGGATCGACCGAGATCGGGATCGACAGGCCGGTCATGTTCGGGGCGATCCGCTCAAGCGGTGACGGAGCCTGGAGAGCTCGCAGGGCTTCGGCCGAGACGATCATCTCGGCGGGAGGCACGGCGCCCGCGGTGACCGTTGTGCGGATCCGCTGGTCGGGCCCGATCGTCCACACCCACGCGCCGTGCACACTCCGGAGGCGCGCGAGCTCGGGGACGAGCGCGCGCAGCACCTCCTCGGGCTCGCGCTGACGGGTGAGCCCGCTGAGGGCGCGGGCGTGGATGCGCGACCACAGCGTGTCGACGTCCTGACGCCCCAGTGCCCAGACGATCTCGGCGATGACGAGGCCGATCGCGATCAGGGCCTGGACCGGCCAGAGGTCGGTCGCGTGGGCTTGCTCTCCGCGGGCCACGAGCGTCGCGTCGTAACCGACGATCGCGAGGGCCGTCGCCGCGACGGCGCCGACCGGGCCGGACCGGAGAGCGGAAACGCCGATCGCGAAGACGTAGAGGATCCATGGACCGAGCTCGAGCGGCAGTGCGAACGCGAGTCCGGTCACCGCGGCGAGGTCGAGGACGGGCACGACGAAGGGGACCTTTTGCAGTGGGGGGTAGTACCGCACGCTGACTGCGGCCGCGAGGTAGATGACCAGGACGAGCGCGGCGAGCGAGGTCGCGCCGACCCCGGCGAGCAGCACGAGTGTTCCGCCGAGGGCGATCGCTGCGAGACGGATGAGCAGATGGGCGCGCTCCCGCGCTACGGTGGCTGCCGCCGTCCGTCCCACTGCGACCTTCTAACGCGTCCGAGGCGACTTGCGGTTCGGGATCGTTAGTAGCTCGCCACCAAGATGCGACTCGGGTCGTTGTCGAGCTCTATGACATGCGCCACACGCAAGTGGGGCGCGTCCAGCACGGCGATCGCGTGGGAGAGACCGGCGAGGGCGACGTAGAGCTGGTCGCCGTTCGGCGACACCGCGAGGTCGACGACCGAGCCCAGGAACGCAGCCGTCGCAACCACCGAGCGGTCACGGATCGTCACGGCCTCGGCGCCGTTCGCGGAGCCCACATAGAGGATGTCCTCGCGCGGCGAGATCGCGAGGGCCGTCGGAAACACATCGGTCGCGATCCGATCCACGACCGCGTACTGCTCGGTGTCCACGACGTCGATGAGGCGCTGGCCCGAGATCGCCGCGTAGATCCGCGTGCCGGACTCGGCCATGACCATCGCGCTGGGCGGGCCGTCGAGGGGGATCGTGTATGGCGTTCGGCCGCCGAGGTTCAGGTACAGGAGGTCGATGCCGCGCGGCGTCGCGACGAAGACGTGGTTGTGCTTGTAGCTCGGCGCGAGCGACTCGGGGTTGCCGTGGTAGTCGAAGAACTCGCTCTGGCCCGTGGTAAGGTCGCGCTGCTCGGCGCCCTGGGGTCCGACGACGAGTACCGAATGGCCGTCGCGGTTCGCGGCGACAATGCCGTCCACCGCGTACGTCGTGCGATCGCGGGTCTCGCCGGTCACGATGTCCTCTGCCGTCACGGTCTTCCCCGATGCCGCGTAAAGGGTGCGCTCGTCCGTGCCCATCGCGATCTGCGACACGTCGGGAATCCGAAGCGTCGCGCGATCGTCGCCGGGGCGGGCCGTGTACGCGCTCCCGCCGGCAAGCGCGACTACGGTCACTCCGCGCGGCGGCCGTGCGGCCGCGGGCTCGTAGTGGTCGATGGTGGAGCGACGCTTGGTCTTCCAGCCGTCCTTCGCGACGAACGGATATGGGTCGACCATGCCGCCGGGTCCGAGGATCGGGTAGGGCGTGTCGCCGATGCTGTCGTTGTCGGCGTCCTTCCCTTTGTAGTCCGCCCACCAGTTGCCTTCCTTCGTCTGCTTGTCGTACCAGACGTTGGAGCCCTCGGTGTTGTCGCTGACCGGCGGGTTGTTGCCGACGACGTTGTTGTGGAAGATCACGTTCTCCTTCGCGTCGCTGAACCAGATACCCCAGTTGATGTTCGAGTCGATGGTGTTGTCGGTCACCCGATTGCGCGAGCTCGCGTAGAGGTAGAGACCGTACCCACCGGGGCTGTTGTACGTCTGCCGGGCCAGCAGGTTGTTTGTGAGGACGCAGTCGTCGGAGTTCTGGAGGTGCAGCCCGTAGATGTTGAACTCGACATCGGAGTCCTTCACGGTGATCTTCTGCGATGCGTGGATGTAGAAGCCGAAGCGGTTCCTCAGCGTGGTCACGCTCTCGATCGAGCTCGACACCATGTCGATGAAGTAGATCCCGGTCGAGAAGGCCGTCGTCTTTCCATCGCGGATGGTCACGCCGGTGTGACCACCGACGCGGACGCCGACGCTGTCGAGCTGGGGGAGCGGCCATGTCTGCGGACCCATCCCCGGGCCGACGACCATGCCATCGCCCGTGCAGGTCAGGTCGTTCGCGAGCGTGAAGCTCTCAGTGACGCGCATCGCGCAGGTCCCCTCGCGTGAGGGGTAGCTCTGCGTCGGCGTAGGCGCGGGGGTCGCGGAGCCTGACGCGGCGCTCCCGCTCGAGCTGGGCGACGGTCCGGGACCTTGGGCGGCCTGGCAGGCGACCGCGGCGACCAGAGCGAGCACGCCGAATCGCGCGACGAGCGGCCGCATCTCGCAAGCCTATACAGCGGCCCGTCGCGGCGGTTCCCGCAGACTTCCATACGTGCGCGAGGAAGCGCGGCGGATCGATGACCGGCTCGAGGCGACGCTGCGGATACCCGACGTGCCCCCTACGGCGATCGTGGTAATCGCCCACGCTCTGCCGACGCACGGCGGCACGATGCGAACGCCGATCATGGCCGCGATCGCGCGGGCCTGCGCCGAGCGCGGCTGGTACGCGCTTCGCTTCAACTTCCGCGGCGTCGGCGCGAGCGCCGGCGAGTGGACCGGCGGCCGCCACGAGACGGACGACGTCGCCGCCGCGGTCGAATACGCGCACGCCATCGCGCCCGGTCTGCCGCTTGGTCTGGTGGGATACAGCTTCGGCGCGTTCCAGACTCTCGCCTTTCTCGAGCGAGGCGGGCGCGCCGACGCGGTCGCGCTCGTCGGTGTCGGCACGAAGGACGTGAGCTTCGCCCCGCGCGCGTTGCCGAGGATCCCCGACGGTACGTTCATCGTCGCCGCGGAGAACGACCAGTTCGGCACGGCGGCAGAGCTTCGCGCCGCAGTCCCGCACGCGCGTGTTGCGACCGTGAGTGACGTCGACCACTTCTTCGTCGGCAAACGTGACGAGGTCGGGATGCTCGTCGCGGATGAGCTGGCACGCGCGCTGCCTGTACCATCGCATCTCCCATGAGCGCTCAGGCCACTGCTGTCGGGCAGCCATCGACTTCCGCGAAGAAGACGCGGAAGCGGATCCTCACGGGCGATCGCCCGACCGCGAAAAGCTTTCATCTTGGGAATTACTACGGAACGTTGGCGAACCGCGTAAAGCTCCAGGACGAGTACGACAGCTTCTTCCTGATCGCCGACTACCACATGCTGACGACCCGGCTGACCGAGCTCGAGGAGATCGGTCGCAACATCCGCGACCTGGTGATCGACTATCTCTCGGTCGGGATCGACCCGAAGAAGACGACGATTTACCTGCAGTCGCTCATCCCCGAGGTCACGGAGCTCTTCCTCGTCTTCTCCATGCTCGTGACCGTCCCCCGCGCCCAGCGCATCCCCACCCTCAAGGATCAGATGCGTGACCACAACCTGGCCGTTCCGACGTACGGCCTTCTCGGCTACCCGATCCTCCAGGCGGCGGACATCCTCATGGTGAAGGGCGACCTCGTCCCGGTCGGCCGTGATCAGGAATCCCACGTCGAGCTCACGCGCGAGATCGCGCGCCGCTTCAACGAGCTTTTCGCGCCGGTCTTTCCGATCCCCGACGCGCTCATCCCCGAAGGCGGAATGCTCCCGGGGACGGATGGCTCGGGAAAGATGGGGAAGAGCCTCGGCAATGCCATCTTCCTGACCGACGATTCGAAAACGGTCGAGAAGAAGATCCGGGCGATGTACACCGACCCGAACCGCATCCACCCGACCGATCCCGGTAGGGTCGAGGGAAACCCGGTCTTCGTCTACCACGACGTCTTCAACCCGGACAAAGCCGAGGTCGAGGACCTGAAGCGCCGCTATCGCGCAGGCACCGTCAGGGATGTCGAGGTGAAGGAGAAGCTCATCGTCGCGGTGGAGCAGTTCCTCCGGCCGATCCGCGAGCGCCGCGCGCAGTACGCGAGCGATCCCAGGGCCGTCGATCGGATCATCGAGGAAGGAAGCGCGCGCGCACGCGAGGAAGCCCGTAAGACACTCCACGAAGTGCGTTCGGCCATGCACCTCAACTACTTCGGGCTCTAACCTCCGGAGACCGTGCCTAGGCTCTACGTTCTCGTGCTCTCCGGCGGGGCCGGGACGCGCCTCTGGCCGCTCTCGCGGCGCGATCGGCCGAAACAGTTCCTGGATCTTCTGGGCGAGCGGAGCCTGCTGCAGGACACCGTCGACCGCGTCTCGGAGTTCGTTCCGCGGGAACGGATCTTCGTCGTCGCGCCGCCCGAGCACCGCGCGCTCATCCACGAGCAGCTGCCCGAGCTTCCGTCGGATCACCTCGTCGTCGAGCCGTATCCGCGCGGGAATGCCGCCGCGGTCGGGCTCGCGATGGCGGCTCTCGCGGCCTTCGACCCCGACGCCGTCGTCGCCGTTCTCCCGTCGGACCACGTGGTCGGCGATCGCGCACAGTTTCGCAAGGTGCTCATCGCGGCGACCGCCGCCGCTGAGCGCGGCCACCTCGTGACCCTCGGGATCACGCCGGAACGGCCGGACACGGGTTTCGGATACATCGAGGCCACCGACAAGCTGGACATCGAGGCTCCTGTCGAAGTGCGCGCGGTCAAACGGTTCGTCGAGAAGCCCAAGCGCGAGGCCGCCGAGCGGATGGTCGCCGCGGGCGGGCATTACTGGAACGCCGGGATGTTCGTTTGGCGCGTGGAGGAGATCCTTCGCGCGTACGAAAAGCACCTCCCGAAGACCGCCGCCGCGATCACCGCGCTCCGCGACGCGATCGGGTCTCCTCGGTATGAGTCCGTCCTTGCGGAAGTTTGGGAGGAGACGGACCGCACTACGGTCGACTACGGCATCGCCGAGAAGGCTGACAACGTCGCGGTGGTGCCGGCCGACATCGGCTGGCAGGACGTGGGGTCGTGGGCCCGGCTCGCCGAAATCGTCTCGAAGGCGGACAACTGGGCATCCGACGATCTCGTGGCCGAGGATGCCCACGACAACTACGTCTGGGCTCCCGGGAAGCTCGTCGCTCTAATAGGAGTCGAGGGCCTTGTCGTCGTCGACACGGAGGGCGCCCTCCTGATTACTTCCAAGGAGCGTTCTGAGGAAGTGAAGACGATCGTCGAACGCCTCAAGCGCGACGAAAGGGAGGACCTGCTCTAGGGCGCCGCCAGCCCGACCGAGGGCCCCCGCGCGGTGGGGCGCCGGCCGAAGGCCGGGGGGTCCGCCGCCGCGTAAAGATGGTTTCGGTCGGGCTGGCGCCTAGAGCGGCTATTCCCGCGGTTTCCGGGCCGTTTGGAGGTGGTCGGCGTCGCCTGTCTGTCTGTTATCAGGTGGACGCCGACGTTAGAGTGGTAGCGGGAGGGCGCCCGGGTGGGGCGCTCTTTTATTAGGCGAAAGGAAACCAATTGGCGGTAGCGGCGAAGAACTTGGTCGTGGTGGAGAGCCCGACCAAGGCACGAACTCTAGAACGGATGCTCGGTCCCGACTACAAGGTCGAGGCCTCGTTCGGGCATATCCGGGATCTGCCGAAGTCGAAGATGGGCGTCAATCTCAAGACCTTCGTCCCGGAATACATCGTCCCGGACGATTCGGAAAAGCACGCCCGGACCCTTCGACGAGAGGCCAAGGCCGCGGACCATGTCTGGCTGGCCACTGACCTCGACCGCGAGGGCGAGGCCATCGCCTGGCACCTGGCCGACATCATCAAGGTCCCAAAGTCCAAGCTGCGCCGGGTCACCTTCCACGAGATCACCCCTGCCGCCATCGAGGAAGCGTTCAAGCATCCGCGGGAGATCGATCAGGACCTCGTGAATGCTCAGCAGGCGCGCCGGGTCGTCGACCGGCTGGTCGGCTACACGATGTCGCCGCTCCTTTGGAAGAAGATCCGCTACGGCCTCTCCGCGGGTCGCGTCCAATCGGTCGCACTCCGGCTCATCGTCGACCGCGAGCGCGAGATCCAGGCGTTCAAGCCGCAGGAGTACTGGACTCTCGAGGCCGCGCTCGCCAACCACGCGGGCGAAACGTTCAGCGCCGAGGTCATCCAGCAAAAGGGCCACAAGCTCGAGATCCATGACGGTGAGGCTGCCGATAAGCATCGTGCCGCCCTCGCAGATGCCAGTTACACAGTCAAGAGCGTCGAGAAGCGCGAGAGCGGCCGCAATGCCGCGCCGCCGTTCACCACCTCGACGATCCAGCAGGAGGCATCGCGCAAGCTCGGCTACTCGGTGAAGAAAACGATGGTCCTCGCGCAGCAGCTCTATGAAGGCATCGCCGTCGGCGACGGCGCGCCGGTCGGTCTCATCACCTATATGCGAACCGACTCGCTCCACGTCGCCGAGAGCGCGCTCCATCAGGCGCGCGACGTCATCACGAAGGAATTCGGGACTCCGTACGCGCTCGAGAAGCCGCGTCACTACAAGACACGCTCGAAGGGCGCGCAGGAGGCGCACGAGGCGATCCGTCCGACGGATCTCTCGCGCACGCCGGACCGCGTGAAACGGTTCCTCAAGCCGGACCAGCTCAAGCTCTACACGCTGATCTGGCAGCGGACGATCGCGTCGCAGATGGCGGCCGCGCGCTTTGAGAACACGCGCCTCGACATCGAGGCGGGCCAGTACCTTTTGCGAGCGAACGGCCGCCGCGTCCTGTTCGATGGATTCCTCCGCGCGTACTTCGAATCGACCGACGAGCCCGAGAAGGAGATCGCGCCGCTCCCCGAGGTGCAGCCCGGCGAGGAGCTCAAGCTGCTGGGCCTCGACGCGTCGCAGCACTTCACGCAACCGCCTCCGCGCTTCACCGAGGCGTCGCTTGTCAAGACTCTCGAAGAATTCGGGATCGGCCGGCCCTCGACGTACGCGCCGACGATCTCGACCCTCGTGGACCGTAAGTACGTCCGCAAGGAAGGCCGCGCTCTCATGCCGGAGGATGTCGGCTTCGTCGTGACCGATTTCCTGCACGAGCACTTCCCCGAGATCGTGGACACCGGCTTCACGGTGCGCATGGAGGAGGACCTCGACCGGATCGCCGCAGGTGAAGTCGAGTGGGTCCCTGTCGTCCGGGACTTCTTCGAGCCGTTTAGCAAGCTCGTCGAAGAGAAGACGAAGAGCGTGAAGAAGTCGGATGTGACCGAAGAAGCGACCGACCGGATCTGCCCGAAGTGCGGCCGTCCCGTCGTCATCAAGCTCGGGCGGTACGGACGCTTCTACTCGTGCACCGGATTCAAGAAGGGCAAGAAGGGCGAGCCAATGCCCGAGGGCGGTTGCGATTACTCCGAGCCGCTCGAGGGCCAGAAGGAGCCCCAGCTCGAGATCCTCGAAGGCGAGATCTGCCCCGAGTGCGGCAAGCCCCTCGCGCGCCGCCGCGGTCGTTTCGGCCCGTTCGTCGGGTGCACCGGGTACCCCGACTGCAAGTACATCAAGAAGACGCAGCAAAAGACCGGCGTTGTTTGCCCCGAATGCGGGAAGGGCGAGCTCGTTCGCCGCCGCGGGCGTGGCCGCTCCATGTTCTTCGGCTGCGAGCGCTACCCCGAATGCACCTTCACGGCGCGCGAGCTTCCGGCGGCCGACGCGACCCCGGGGAAAGACGCCGCATAGTCTTGCGCCGGTGAGGGCGCGAGCGGCAACGGCGGACGAGACGCGCGATTGGGACAGGCTCATGCACGAGACTCGGCGTCCGCATCTTCTCCAATCGACGGGCTGGGCCGAGGTCAAAGCCGCCACCGGCTGGCGCGCGGAGCGGTACGTCTTCGAAGATGGTGCCGCGCGGGTGGGATGCGTTCAGGTGCTCCGCAAACGTCTGATTCGTGGAGTCGACGTGGCCTACGCGCCGCGCGGTCCGCTCGTCGATGACGACAAGCTTCCTGCCGCGATCGTCGCCCTCCGCAAGGCGCTCGGCCACGGCATGACCGTCAGCCTGCTCTGCGATCCCGAGGCCTCCGAGAGCGACGCTCTCGCGAAAGCGCTCGGAGCCGAGGGCATCCGCCGCTCGCCGGTGTACGTGCAGCCGCGCCGGACTTTGCTCATGGACCTGACGCAGGACGCCGACACGATGCTCGGCGCGATGCGCAAGAAGACGAGGCAGTACATCCACAAGGCCGAGCGCGAAGGGGTCGTGACCGAGAAGACGACGGACCTCGCGCGCTTCCATCGAGTGCTTCGCACGGTGGCCGAGCGCGACCAGTTCGGGATCCATGACCTGGGTTACTTCGCGTCATTGGTCGAGGCATTCGGCGATGCGTTGCACTTGCGGATGGCGCGCGTCGAGGGAGAGGACGTCGGAGCGCTGCTCGTGATTCGCATCGGCGATCGAGCGTGGGAGCTTTTCGGCGGATGGAGCGGCGCGCACAGCGAGAAGCGGCCGTTCTATCTGCTCAAGTGGCACTCGCTGATGCAGATGAAAGAGCTTGGCGTTCGCCGCTACGACATGTGGGGTCTGGCCGAGGGCGACGAGCTCTCCGGCGTGGAGAACTTCAAGCTCGGCTTCGGTGGCGAGGTCACGCCGTGGATCGGCGCGCTCGAGACGCCGGTCACCCGCTTTCTCTTCCCGCTCTGGAGGCTCGGCGCGCGGCGGCGGCTCGCCGCCGCGAGCGCGTGACGCAGGCCCCGGCCGGCTGGGACGACGCCGCGGTCCGCTCGCCGGGCGGTCACGTGCTGCAGTCGGCGGCGTGGGCCGGCATCCGCGAAGCACAGGGCTGGCGCGCCGAGTTTCTTGAATTCGGGGAGCCACTTCCGGTGGCGCTGGTCCTCTGGCGATCGCTTCCTGCGGGCCGATCGATCGCCTATGTCCCTCGCGGACCGATCATCGGCGATGCGTCGCAGCTCGAAGCCGCGGTCGCGAAGCTCGCTTCCATCGCGCGCGAGCGGAACGCCATTTTTCTGAAGGTCGATCCCGAGATCGGCGCGGACGTCGCCGCCGGCCCGCTCCGCGCGGCGGGCTTTCGTCGCGCGCCCGACATCCAGCCGGTGATCGCCACGCTCGAGCTGGATCTCAGGCCGGACGAGGACGCGCTCTTCGCGGCGCTCGAGAAGGACACCCGCTGGAGCGTGCGCCAGGCCGAAAAGCGTGGCGTGACCATTCGCGAGGCGAGCGGCGAAGACGATCTCCGCGCGCTCTATGACCTCTACGCGGAGACCGGACAGCGGGCCGGGTTCATCACCCGCACCTGGGACTACTACCGCCGCATGTGGGGAGCTCTGGTCACGGGGGGACACGCCAAGGTCCGCCTTGCCGAAAAGGACGGAACGCCGGTCGCCGGTGCCCTCACCTGGCGTTGCGGCGAGCGCGAGGTCTATCAGAGCGCGGCGACCAACGACGCGGGCCGCACCGCCTACGCCGCGTACGCGCTCCTCTGGCGGTGCATCATCGAAGCACGCAAGGGCGGCGCGCGCCGATTCGACTTCGGCGGAATTCCCGTGGACGTCACCCGAAAGGACGACCCGATGTACGGCCCGTACCACTTCAAGAAGGGATTCGGCGGAGTGCCGCGGCAGTTCGTCGGCGCGCACGACAGCGTCCCGAACGAGCTCGCATACCGCGTGTACGCGGTGGCCGAGCCGGCGTACACGACGGCTCTCCGCGTCCTGGGCCGGATCCGCCGTTGAAGCTCGGCGCCCTGCTCGAAGCGACGAAGATCGCGGTGCCCGAAGGCGCCGCGGCGATCGACATTCGCCAGATCGCGTACGACTCGCGCAAAGCGAAAGAGGGCGCGCTGTTCGTCGCGATCCCTGGGTTTCATCGCGATGGCCACGGCTTCGCGAAGGATGCGGTCGGGCGCGGCGCGGTCGCGGTCCTCGCGGAGCACGCGATCGACGTGGGCGTCCCTGTCGTGGTCGTGCCCGAAGCGCGGGCGGCGCTCGCCGACATCGCCGCCGAGTTCTTCGACCACCCGACTCGCAAGCTGAAGCTCGCCGCGGTCACCGGCACCGACGGAAAGACCACCACCGTTCACCTCGTCTCCGACGTCCTCGAGGCATCCGGCGCGAAGACCGGCTTCTCGACCACGGTGGACTTCAAGGTCGCGGATCACGAATGGAAGAACGACACCCGTCAGAGCACCCAGGAAGCCGTCGAGGTGCAGGAGTTCTTCGCCGAGCTGCTCGTCGCCGGCGGCACGTGGGGCGTGCTCGAGGCGACGAGCCACGCGCTCGCGCTGCGCAAGCTGCGCGGCACCGAGATCGACATCGCCGTCTTCACCAACCTCTCGCCGGAGCATCTCGACTTCCACGGGACGCTTCAGAAGTATCTCGAGGCGAAGGGCGAGCTGTTCGCGATGCTCGCGAGCTCCACGGACAAGGGAATACCCAAGACCGCCGTGCTGAACGGCGACGATAAGCATTGGCGATACCTTGCCGACCGGGCCGAGGGCGCGAAGGTCGTGACCTACGGCATCGAGGCGCTCTGCGATGTGCAGGGCGCGATCCTCGCCTCCGACGCGGCGGGCTCGCGCATGCGGATCTCGGCGTCGGGGCAGTCCGTCGAGCTCAGGCTTCCGCTCGTCGGACGGTTCAATGTCCACAACGCGCTCGCCGCCGCCGCGGCCGGTCTTGCCGCGGGCGCGACGTTGCAGCAGGCGCGCGATGCGCTCTCGCGGGCGCGCGCCGTGCGCGGCCGCATGGAGCGAGTCGAAAGCGGGCAACCGTTCAGCGTGATCGTCGATTACGCCCACACGCCCGAGTCCTTCGACAAGGTGCTCGGGCTGCTCCGCCCCCTTACGAAGGGAAAGCTCATCGCGGTCTTCGGCAGCGCCGGCGAGCGCGACCGCGCGAAGCGTCCTGCGCTCGCCGAGGTCGCCGCAAAGCATGCGGACTTCTTCGTGATCACGCAGGAAGACCCACGGCTCGAGGAGCCCGCGAAAATACTCGAGGAGATAGAGCAGGGCGCGATCGGCGCGGGCAAGCGAAAGGGCACCGACTACGTCGTGATCGACGACCGCCGCGAGGCGGTGAGCGAGGCCATCCGCCGCGCCGCGCCCGAGGACACCGTGCTCCTCGCGGGCAAGGGTCACGAGGAATCGATCATCGTCGGCGAGGAGAAGCGTCCGTACGACGAGGCCACCGCCGCGCGCGACGCCCTCAAGGCGCTCGGCTTCGGGACGTGACGAAGCTCCGGCGTCCCTCCAGCGCCGCCACGGCGGCGCAGACGCGGGCGTACGCGACGCGTCCGGAGGTCCTTGCGCCTCAGCTCCGCGCGGAGATCGCCACCGTGCCCGCGTCGCCGCACGGGCGACCGGCGCTGATCGTGGTCATGGGCCTTCCGGGGGTGGGGAAATCGCACTGCGCGCGGATCCTCTGCGGTCGGCTCGGCGCGGCGCATGTGGCGAGCGACGAGCTTCGCAGCCGTCTCTTCATCGCGGCGTCCTACGCCGACGAGGAGAACCGCGCCGTCTTCGCGGCGGCCACGGCGATCGTCGACGGTCTGCTCGACGAAGGGCATCGCGTCGTGGTCGACGCGACCAATCTCATCGCGAGGAACCGCGCGGGGACAGTCGCGACGGCCCGGAGCCGAGGGATCCCGGTGCTCTACGTGCGCATCACGGCAACCGACGAAGACGCTCGCCGTCGGCTGGCATCGCGGCGCGGGGGCCGCGCGGACGGAGATCACTCCGAGGCGGACGAGCGGATCTACGAGCGCATGCGTCTGCAACCGTTCGAGCCGCCGGCGGAAGGTTTTCTCGAGCTCGTCAACGGGCCGGACCTCACGAAGGAGATCGATCGCGTGGTCGCTGCGGTCGAGGGGATCTCGTAGTGGGACGGTCGCGAGAGCTCGTCTTCGCCGGCATCGCGGCCGTGCTCGTCGTTCTTTATCTCGGCGTCGGCGTCCGGGTCGGTCCGGCGTTCTTCCCGCCGTCGAGTCCCACGCCGACACCGACGAAGCCCGTCTCGCTGGTAACGCTCCCGCCAGGGGTGGACGCGAGCGTGAGCGGGACGATCGCCTTCGCGCTCCGTGGTGACGTCTACGTGCTCTCGGGGAAGGGCTACGCACCGCTCACATCGGATGGCCGCTCGCATGAGCCGGGTATCTCGAGCGACGGACAGACGGTGTTCTTCGCGCGCGTCGAGGAGATCGACGGCAAACGGCTGGTCGACGGCCAGGTGGTCCCGGCTCATCTGCGTTTCTCGAACGTCGTCTCCGCGAAGGCCAGCGGCGGTACCCAGACCGTGCTCATCGATGGCCTGGTCAAGGCCGACGACGGCTTTCACCTCGTGACCTGGTTCGACAGCCCCGCGGTATCGCCGGACGGGAAGCGCATCGCCGTGGTCGCCGACGGCGGCGAGGGGTACTCCGACCTCGAGCTCTTCGACGCGCAGACCGGCAAGCAGATGGTGCCGCTCTCTAAGGGCTCGAACCTGGCCGATCCCGCATGGTCGCCCGACGGTAAGACGATCGCGGTCACGTCGTACACGCTCGGTACTCCGCGGTTGCTGCTCGTGCCCATCGACGGCCGCGCTTCGGTCCCGCTCGTGACTCCGGACGGCGAGCCATACCGGGCCTCGTTCTCGCCCGACGGCGCATGGCTTGTCTACACGCTTCGCCATGAAGGAAAGAACGACCTGCACGCGATCCAGATGAGCGGAGCTCATAAGGACATCCAGCTCACGACCGACGGCGCGAGTTGGAACGGCGTGTTCTCTCCCGACGGAAGGCAGATGGCGTTCCTTCGCGAGAGGGACGGCGTCATCGATCTGTACGCGATGGATCTCGGCGACGCGCTGACCGGCGGATCGGCAAGGGCCGCTCTGAAGCTGACGCGTGGCGAGGGGATCGATGGCGCGAGCAGGCCGGCCTGGGGGGCCTGACCGGCTAGGGCGAACGCGTCGGCTTCGCGTCCAGTCGAGCTTGCAGCTGGTTCAGGTCGTTCACGCGCGTTCTCCAGCGCGCGACCAGGCTGTCGAATGAACCCTGGTTCGATGCGCTGGTCAAGTTCGAAAACAGCGTCGCGATATCGACGGCCTCGCGGTAGTTGCGCACCAGCCCGTCGCGGTACCAGGCGTACTCCAATGGTGCCGGCGACACGGCCAGCGCGTCGGCGGCCTGGCCATACAACGAAGCCACCTTGCGCATGTCCGCTGAGTCCTGGGCGCTCCAGGCGTCGGTTCGATTCATCACGTCTCGGAAGAGCGTGGCGCCCTGGATCTGGTAGTCACCGGCCGTGGTCAGGGCGCTGTCGAGCTGGTTCGCCTCCGTTTGGGTCGTCACCTCGCTGGTCACGACCCATCCGCCGGCGAAGAGCCCAGCACCGACGATCGCGACGAGCAGCAGCGCGTGTTCCATCTTGCGGTGCTCCGCCGGCGTGCTGATGTAGGTGCGAAGGCCGCGGACGAGCCGGATCAGCCCGTAAACGACGGCGCCCCACGCGATGAGATACCTGCCGGGCAGGAGGGCGTAGCTTCCGGCCGTGACGATGCATCCGACAAGAAAAGCGAGCGCGCCGTTCCGCGCGTCGCGGAACGCCACGCCCGCCTCGACCGCCGGATCGGCGGGGGCAGGTGGCTGCCCAAGTGTGGGAAGCGCGCCGCCGGCGCCCACGGCCGGTGCATCCGGCAACGACGCGAGGAACGGCTCGCCAGCACCTTTGAGCCAGATGTGCGTATCGGTGATCCGTGTCGCCCGGACCAGGCGCGTACCCACCGCCGCGTAGATGAGTCCGATAACTCCGCCCATCAGACCGGCGGTAGCGAGCAGTGGAAGGACGAGGTCCGTCGCCCGCACCTGCGTGAAGACGAAGATCGACAGGCCGAGGACCGCGAGAGAGAAGAGTGCGATGTTGACCGCCCGGGAGCGACGATGCCGCTCGCACAGCCCGATCTCGACCTTCGCCTGTTTCGCGAACGCATAGGCGATCGCGCCGACCATCATCTCGGTGCCGAGCGGAACGTGGGTGAGCTTCACGGTTCGCCGGTAGCCATCCGCCGGCTCGTCGCACTTGAAGCAGCGGTCAGGTAGGAGGGCGTTGCGGTCCATCCCGACCCGCTTGCCGTCGCGCCAGTAGCCGGCGAACTGACCCGCAAACACGCGGCGATCCTAAAAGTCGCGTCGGCCGAATCCGTATCAGGCCCGTGCTAAACCGCTAGAGCAGCCTCCGACGTATCTGTGCCGAGGCAAAGTCCATAGCGGCGACGGTCACGACGATCATGAAGATGATCAGCCCGGCTGCGCCGTAGGCCAGCAGCTGGATCGACTGAAAGAAGAGGACCCCGATCCCGCCACCCCCGACGTAGCCAAGGATGGGGGCGAGCCGTACGTTCGCATCGAGGCGGTAGATCGTGAACGAGATGTACGGGTTCACGATCTGTGGGATCACGGCCGTCCAGATGACTTGAAATCGATTCGCGCCGGTCGCAGTGATCGCCTCGAGCGGTCCGGGGTCGATGCCTTCGATCGCCTCGGAGTAGAGCTTGCCGAGGACGCCGACGTTGTGGAACGCGAGGCCGACAACCCCGGCGGCGGTGCCGATGCCGATGAGAACACCGCAGATGATCACGACGATGAGCACGTCGATCGAGCGGATGATCGTGAAAATCAACCGTACGAGAACATAGATCGCCGCGGTGACTGGGTGGCCGCCCATGATGTTTCGCGCGCCAAGGAACGAGAGCGGGATCGCAACAACAATCGAGAATCCAGTTGCGACGATTCCGAGGAAGATCGTTGCGATCATGAGTCCCTCGGCTGTGTTCCAGAACGTCTCGAACTCGTTTTGCGGGGTCAGAATGCTTGTGTCCCACTTGAACAGCTGCAGGATCACGTTCGCTGCGTACGCGGGATTCGCGCGGGACAGATCGGGATTGACGATCCGCAAGCCGATGTAGAAAACGAGGATGGCGCCGGCGATGACCGAGAGCCGCCGCCAGTCGGTGAGCGGGCTCCGCTGGAGCTCGCGCGGAACAGGAAGGCCACGAGCCGTGAAGTACTCGGCCATCAGCTCTTGATGTCCGGCGTCGGCCCGTGTCCCGTGTCCTCCGCCATCGCGAGGAGCGCCGCGTCGGTCGCGCTCATCGGCTGCGGCGTCGAGCGCTCGGGTCCGATCTCCACCTCGACCGCGTCTTCGCCGTAGATCTCCTTGAACCGGCGCTCGTCGATGGCGGCGGGCCTCCCGTCGAATGCCACCTTGCCATCCTTGAGCGCGATCACGCGCGTTCCGTAGCGGCGCGCGAGCGAGAGAAAGTGCAGCGAGCAGATGACCGTGATCCCGTCCTTCTTGTTGATCTCCTCCAGGTACTTCATGACGGAGTGGCTCGTGGCCGGGTCAAGGCTCGCGACGGGCTCGTCGGCGAGCATCAGATCGGGGTGCTGCATGAGCGCCCGCGCGATCCCCACGCGCTGCTGCTGCCCGCCGGAAAGCGCATCCGCGCGCGCGTAGGCTTTATCGGCGATCCCCACGCGGCCCAGGTTCTCGAACGCGGCAATGACATCCTCCGGTGACGGGCGAGCTGCGATCGTGCGCCACGTCGTCCGGTACCCCAGACGGCCGGCGAGCGTGTTGCTCAGGACTGAGGTGCGGCGCACGAGGTTGAACTGCTGGAAGATCATGCCGATCCGTCGGCGGATCCTCCGAAGCTGGGGACCGTTCGCTCCGGTGACCGCGGCCCCATCGAAGACGATGCGTCCGCTCGTTGGCTCGACAAGCCTGTTGATGCAGCGCAGCAGCGAGGACTTTCCTGACCCCGAGAGCCCGATCAGCACCACGAACTCCCCGCGCTGGATGTCGAGCGAAACGCCGTCGATCGCGCGCGTGCCGCTCGGATAGACCTTCACCAGGTCTTTTATCTGCAGCACCGCCCCCACCGCGCGAAGTCTATGGAATGAAGAAGGCCGCCGGAGCGCCCGACGGCCTTCAGGTATCTGCGAGAGGAACGGCTACGGGCTCTTCGAAGGAGACGGCGCCGCCGTCGTTGCGGCCGGCTTCGGCGTCGCGTTCGCGAGTCCTTGCACGTCGACACCCGCGAGCGCCGCGGCGGTCTTCATGTCGTCGTAGAAGCTCGGGCTGATCTCCTGGATGCCATCCCATGAGAAGAGCGCGCTGAATACCTTCTTACCGTCGTCGGCCTTGCTGTAGGCGAGGAGCGCGTCTTTGACCTGCTTTGCGATGTCGTCCGGGAAATTCTTGGCGAGGGCCACGCCATCGTTCGGGATCGGTCCGGCGGTGTCGATGACGGTCGTCTTTGTCTTGATGTCGGGGGTCGTCGCCACGAGGCTGTCGCGCGCGTCGATGAACGTGGCCGCCCCGTCGACCGTCCCCTGGTAGACGGCGAGCGCCGCCTGGGGGTGACCGCCGGCGAAGATCGTGCTCGAGAAGAACGTCTTCGGGTCCTGGCCGGTCTTGTTCTTCACTACGAGCGTCGGGTACACGTACCCGGATGCCGAGAGCGGATCGACGAACGCGAACTTCTTGCCCTTGAGGCCGTTGATGTCCTTGATGCCGCTATCGGCCTTCACGAGGATCTGTGACTTGTATGTCGTCGCGAGCTGACCGGTGTCGTCCTTGCGGAGGGCGCCGAGGACCGGCGTGCCGCAGCCCTTGCTGAGCAAGAGCGTCATCTGGAGCGGCGCGAAGAAGCCCATGTCGACGCTGCCGGCGCACATCGCCTCGACCTGCGCGGCGTAGCTCGTCATGACGGTGACGTTGATCCGAAGACCAGTCGCCTTTTCGAGTGCGGCTTTGATCGCGTTGCCGTTCGTGGAGATCGTCGCGGCCTGCGTGGACGGCGTGAATGCCAGCTGGATCGGACGATCGAGTCCGCCGATCCGCGGTGTTTTGCTCGGGCTCGCGCCCGGCGTGGCGGCACTGTTGCAAGCGGCGAACACGAGACTCGCGGCCAGCGCCCACCCCAACGGGCCGCGCAGCGTGCTACGCATGGATCCCCTCCTCTTTGCTGAAGCGTCCCTATCATATTCGGCTGAGTTGACCTTCCTCGCAAAGCTCAGCGCGGCGCAGCGCGCGCACGACAGCATCCTCTGTGTCGGTCTCGATCCCGAACCCGCCTCGATCCCCGAATCGCTCGGTCGTGGACCGCAGGCCGCCGTTCGGTTTCTGCGCCGCATCGTCCGCGCGACCGCCCCGCACGTGTGTGCGTACAAGCCCAATCTCGCCTTCTACGAGCGCTACGGCAGCGCGGCGATGGACGTGCTCGCGTTGACCCTGCAAGCGATTCCCGCGGACATTCCGGTGATCCTCGATGCCAAGCGTGGGGACGTACCGAACACTTCGGCTGCGTATGCGGATGCCCTCTTCGATTCGTTCCACGCCGACGCGGCGACGGTTGCGCCATACCTCGGGCTCGATTCGATCGAGCCGTTCACGACCGGCGCGCGCTTTGCGCTTGTCCTCGCGCGGACGAGCAATCCCGGCGCGGGCGACTTCCAGGACCTCGAAGTCGCAGGTCGTCCCCTCTACGAGCGCGTGGTCGAGCGCTGTGTCGAGCGCTTTGCGGCGGACCGCTGCGGATTCGTGGTCGGCGCGACGTACCCCGACGAGGCGCGGCGCCTCCGCGCGCTCGCACCCGACCGCCTGTTCCTCATGCCCGGGATCGGCTCGCAGGGTGGCGAGATAGGTCTCGCGTTGCGCGCGGGCCTGGATGCGAACGGCGCCGGGGTTCTGCCGTCGGCGTCGCGGTCGGTCCTGTACGCGAGCCGGGGCGACGATTTCGAGAAGGCCGCGGGTGAGGCGGCGCGCACCTTCCGCGAAGCAGCGAACGCCGCGCGCGCGTCGGCGTTGGCGCGGGGTCGCTGATGTTCGGCGTCGGACCGGAGGAGCTCGTCCTCATCCTCATCATCGCCCTCATCGTCCTCGGCCCCGAGCGCATGCCCAAGGTCGCGCGCGACCTCGGCCGCGTGGTGGGCGACCTCCGACGTACGTCGGACCAGCTGCGGGAAGAGTTCCTCAACGCCGACAAGCTGCTAGACAAGGCCGCGGATGCGGCCGGGCCACCGCCGACCGTACCGTCGATCCCCGCGACACTGCAAACGAACGGGAGCACGCCTCCGATCGAAGGTGAGACGCTGTTCGATCGCGAGATGCGCGAGGCACGCGAGCGGCTCAAAGCGCAGCGCGATGCGTGATGAGCCTTTAGACTTTCCGTTGTGAATCGCGCGTTCCCATGGCTTGTCTTCGCGGTCTTCGTGCTGTCGGTCTTTATCGACATCCCGAAGCACCGCATCTCGTTCCCCTTTCCGGACAGCTGCCCCGGCGTCTGTTTGAACCTGGGGCCGATCCAGGTGAACCAGGAGATCAAGACCCATCTCGGCCTTGACCTCCAGGGCGGGACCCAGCTCCTGCTCCAGATGAACACCGGCGAGATCCCGGCCGGGCAGAGCGTCGCCGACTACAACGATCGCGCGCGCCGCGTGATCGACCGCCGCATCAACGGACTCGGCGTTTCGGAGCCCGTGATCCAGGCTGTGGGCGACGACAAGATCCTGCTCCAGCTCCCGGGTATCGACGACCTGCAGAAAGCGAACGACATCGCCACGCAGCAGGCGAAGCTCGAGATCAAGATTCCCGACAAGGACAACCCCGGACCGCCACAACAGTTCAAGTCGCTCACGCCGCCGCTCACCGGCGAGCACCTGAACCAGACGGACGTCCGCTTCGACAACGCCAACCAGCCGGTCGTGCATTTCGAGTTCACCGGAGACGACGCCAACCGCTGGGTACAGCTATCCAAGGATTTCCTGAATCAGGCTGTTCAGATCACCCTCGACGGAAAGCAGATCTCGGCCCCTGTGATCCAGAACGTGTTCACCTCAGGAGCCGGCCAGATTTCCGGGAACTTCACCGTGGCATCCGCGAAGGAGCTCTCGAGCCTCATCAACTCCGGTGCGCTACCTGTTTCTCTCACGGTGATTCAGTCGTCGCGAGTCGAGCCGACACTCGGCGCGCAGTCGGTAGACCGGAGCCTTATCGCCGGCGCGATGGGACTCCTGCTCGTGGCCTTCTTCATGATCGCCTACTACCGCGTGCCGGGAGTCCTCGCCGTCATGGCGCTGGCCTTTTACACGACGCTGACCTACGCGATCTTCCGCCTCATCCCAGTGACGCTCACGCTCGCCGGCATCGCCGGATTCATCCTCTCGATCGGTATGGCCGTCGATGCCAACGTGCTCACGTTCGAGCGGCTCAAGGAAGAGCTGCGCTCCGGCAAATCGCTGCGCGTCGCCGTCGAGGAGGGTCGCAAGCGCGCGTTCCCGTCGATCTTCTACTCGAACCTGGCGACGGTGCTCACTGCCGCGATCCTCTTCGAGTTCGGAACGGGAACGGTCAAGGGGTTCGCGCTCACGCTGGGGATCGGTGTCGCCGTCAGCTTCTTCACCGCGGTGGTCGTGACGCAGATGCTGCTGCACGGAGCCATCGAGTTCTCGTCGCTGCGGCGGCGCTGGCTGTACGGGGTCGAAGAGCGGACGACGGAGCCGCCGGCGGACCGTCACGCCCCGCGACCCGCGCCCGCGCTCTAGCTTCGGAGTAGCTCGACCTCGGCCGCGGTTTTTGCGTCCCCGTCGCCGGTGATATAGACGATCCGTCCGTCTCGGGCGGCAAGGCGCCACATCGGGTGCAGCTCGTTGCAGAGGAATCCCTCGATCGGGGCGACCGTCATCCACACGAGATCGGCCGCGGCGACAGCCACCCCAGCCGAGGCACCGAGCTCCCTCGCGCGCGCTTCGGTGACCGGCGGGATCGCAATGCCCGCGCCACTTGGATCGCCGGTCCAGAAGCCCGCGATACCCGCGGAGCCGTAGCTATCGGCGTCGACCATCACGGCGTAGACCGCGACGGTGCTCGCGCCCTGGCGCCGTGGGACAAGCCAGAGATCGCGGTCGCGCGCCCGGAGCGCGTGGACATACAGAGGCATGCCGAACGACGAGGGGTCGAGCCGCGCACTCGTCCCTGGCTGTGCGCCGGTGACGAAGGGGTCGGTCACCACACCGCGTAGGACGTCCTCCGCGGTACGCACCAGGTAGCGCACGGGCGTGGGCTGCGGCGTACGGATAGCAGGCGCCGCCTCGAGCTTCGCATCGAGGACCACCGGCGTGACGGGCTGGCGCGTCGTTATCGAGATGCGCGCGAGCGTCTTCGTGTCCACGAGATCTCCCGACCACGTCCCGTCGCCGAGGCGCTGGAGCAACGCGACCGCGGACCCGTCGGCACGGGACCACCATCCCGGAATCGTCAGCGACGGCCCGTTTGCGGTGACATGCATGCTGGCGAGCTCGCGCTTCGGCCCGCGGCCGAGATCGGCCCAGAGCTCGACAGCGAAGGTCGCGCCGGTCATGTCGCTTCCGCGCTGAACGTGCACGAGCAGATCCGCCGAGCGCGGCCGGAACATAACGCCCCATCCGCCCTGCGAGACGAGCGTGGTCTCGGCGATCGTCTGGTACGTCTGCGCGTCATGTACGAAGACGGCGCGACAGGGTGGACCCGAGCTGCAGTCCCCGACCGCGGCGACGTAGCGCGCCGAATAGTCGGCCGTCACGGGGAAGTCGTTCGTCGTCTTGAGCTGGAGAGAGGCACCAGGATGGTCCTCGAGCGTCGCGTAGGAGGACCTTGGAGCGCCACGGCTCGCGCCCGGCGGCGAAACGAGCATCGCGATCGATCGCGCGTTCCTGTTCCACCCGAAGACGCTGAAGCCCGCAAGGTCGGTGTTAAGAATCGTTGTCGCGGCGCCGGTCTGGCGATCGACGGTACGGACGGTCGTCTGGACCGGGGCGTTTTGGTTCTCGCGCGTCCGGGCGAGGTTTCCCGTCGCGAGCACGACGGCGGAGCTGTCGTTGGCCCATGCCAGGCCGCGCTCGGTCAGATGCTCGTCGGTCGCGAAGCTCACGTCTCCGATCTTCACCGGACGGAGGACCGCGTCGAGAAAACGGAGCTCGCTCGTTCCCTGGGGTGTCGTGCTCCAGAGCGCGACGTAGCGGCCATTCGGACTGGTAAGGGCGAGCGTGACGCCATCGATCCGGTCGGAGAGTTGAACTCCCGCCTCGTCGACCAACGCGACGCTGCTCACCGAGCCCGGCTGCGTGGCGGTCAGCCAGCCGTAGCGCGGGTCGGGAGCGAATCCGGACGTGAAGGGAAGAGCCGAGGCCGTGGGTCCGGCGAGAACGCTGCCGCTCGCAGGCTGCGATGTCGCGAACGTCAACCGCACGGCGTAGACGCCGCCCGCGGCGGCGACGGCAAGGAGCAACACGGCAGCACCTATCGCGATCGAGCTCCGGCTCACTCTGGCGACAGTACCGTGCCGCAGAAGCCTCGAGCGACAGAGACGTGATCCCGCAACGTCTACCAGCGTGCTAATACTTGGTCGCCCGGTGAGCCCAGGCACACCGCGTGCTGCGTGGCCCTCGGTCGAATGAGACAAATCGCGGTCGTCTGCGCACTCGTCCTCTGCGTCATGACGCCGGGGACTCCAGCGCGAGCGAGCCAACCGTCCCTCACCGCGGTTCCGTGCACATCGAGCGTCGGCCCCGGGATTCCGCCGCCGGCGAGCGTTCCTTCGGGGATCCAGGGTTTTCACGCCGCCTGGTACGGACAGAGCGGGTACATGACGCTCTGCCCCGGTGAGACCTCGACCGCCACCGTCGCGATGTACAACTCCGGGTCGCGCGGATGGGTCAGCGGCGTGCTTGGCGAGGTCGCCTACCTGGGCACGTGGAACCCGACCCCGGGTCAGGACCAGCCCAGCATCTTCGGCGGTGACGGCACGAACTCGCCGAACACCGGCTGGCCGCGGTACAACCGCGTCGCGGTCCAGCCTGCCGCCTACGTAGGACCGAACCAGATCGCCTGGTTCCAGTTCGCGGTGCGCGCGCCGGCGACACCGGGTACATACCGCTTCTACATCCGCCCGCTCATCGAGGGCGCCCAGTGGATGGAGGACTACGGGATCTTCTGGCAGATCACCGTGCCGGACACGGTCCCGCCATCGATCTCGCGTGCCATCACCGCGAACGCGTCGACGGTGCTCGTGAGCTTCAGCGAGGACATGAAATGCTCGACGGACGGGTCGACCGGCAGCATCGCGACCGGTACCAACTACACGGTCGCGACGTCCGCTGGGAGCGCGGTCGCCGAGACGATTACGGCGACGCCGAATCCCTCGTGCACCCAAGCGTCGCTCGCCCTGAGCGACCCGCTGAGCGTTGGCGCTCAGTACACGCTCACCGCCAGCAACGTACAGGACGCGGCGGGCAACACGATCACCGATGCCGGTCGGTCTGCGACGTTCACCGTTGTCGTGGGAGAGATCTATGGCCTCATCACCCGGCGTGCGCCGGACCTCATCGTCCGTTCAGAGAATGACCCGCGCAGCCTCGGCACGGTGCCGAGCTTCGTCCTCGACTCGGAACATCGGCGCGTCGCATTCTGGGTGACGATTGGCGGCGTCTCAGAGCTGCACATGCGCGACGTGCTCGGTGGCAACGATCGCGTGGTCGGGCGGCTGCCGGAGGGGCTTCAAACAGGCGGGATCGTGTGGGCGAGCGACGACGGAGGCTTCATCGTCACTGCGAGCAGCCAAAGCGAGACTCTGGGACCGACCTCCTTTCTGTTCACGATCGATAGCACCGGCGGAACCTTCCGCGAGCGTTATCGCAGGCCGCTCAACGGGCCGGTCTTGATCCCGCTCGGCTGGCAGCGAACGAGCGATCTCGCGGCGGCGTTCGAGACCGGGCCCGGCGGCTACAACTTCGGATACACGGTGGTGCGCGGGAGCGCGGCCGCCCAGCGATACGACACGCCGTTCGAGATCACCGGGATGGAGATGTCCCCTGACGGGAACCACGTCGTCGGCAACTGGCTTTTCGAGGATGCGGTGAAGGTATGGCCGACGGACGACTTCGACTCGAAGACGACCCTCGCCTCCCCTTCGAACAAGATCGCCACGGCGCACTGGTGGCCGCGATCCTCGGAGATCGTCTACATGATCGGTGCTTATGACGGTCAGTTCCGCAACAAGCGGGTCGAGCGGTGGGACCCGGCAACAGGGCGCCGCACGATCGTCTTCACGTTGCCGGACGGTGGGTCGCTCGGCGGACAGCTCGTTCGCGCGGACGGCACGGGAGTGATCGTCCCGCGCTCCGGCATCACGGATACCTGGGAATTGCACGAGCTTGCCACCGGAACGGTCACGGTCATCCAACCCGCGAGCGAAGGCTTCCTAGCCACCGTGATGCTTCGCTGAGAGCGCGGTGCCGGGAACGCCCGCTGGTGATAGGCGCCTAGGGCAGTTCGCGTTCGATCGGCGTGGACATCCCGGTGCGGACACGTCCACGAGAGCCGCTCCGCGCGTTTCCCTTGCGTCGCGTCGGCGCCTTTGCGCGTGAGCCGCTCTTGGACGCGCCGGGCGATGCGGAACCGCGCCGGATCCGCTTCGACCCACCGCTCCGCTCACTCGGCGGCGTGCTTCGACGCGGGCTCATATCGCCGTCATCCGAGCGGCTGGTCGTGGTCGTGAATGTGCGCCATTTCGTCGTGTTCGCGGAGCTCTGACTCCGGGTCGCGCTCCTTGTGTGCGTGGTCGATCGCGGCGTGATTGTGCTCGTGGACGTGGTAATGCGCGCGATGATCGAAGACGCCGCCGACCTGTCCGGACCTGTGGTGATGCGATACGTGATAGTGGTCGTGCATGTGAGCCACCGCGGCGTGGACGTGTTCGTGCTCTCTGTCGCCAATGACGCCCTGCTCGGTCTCGGATTGGTCCGTTTCCTGTGCCATGTCGCGTACCTCCAAGAGACGCAACCGTGCAGCGCCGATGCCAATGCCGCGCTCGCTCCTAGGCGTACAACGATCGGGCTAGTCAGACCTGCACCTTCCTTTGTCTGGGAGGTGACCGAGCATGCCTGACCCAAGGACAAGATCCGACACCCGTCGCGCGGCCGCTCGCGAACGCAGGACCTCATGAGCGGGTGTGACCTCGCTCGCGGTCCCGACGGAGGCGTTGCGAGAGCAGGCGCTTCGCACGTTCGAGCTCGGCGCGCCGCGTCTTCGACAAGTCGCGGCCGGCGCGGTTGATGAAGAACGTCAGCATCCGCATGCCGGACGCCGGACCTTTCGGCGACACCCGCTTCGAGGCCAGCACGCGGGCGATCGTCGCGGCGTCCTTCGTGAAGAGTCCCGCTGGCGGGCTCGTCGACGTCGTCTTCACCGAGGCGCTCCACCGCCGTTTCCTGCGCTCGGCCATGTCGGGCGTTCCCCGCACGGCGCCTGCCACGCTCGAGGAGCGCTTTGAGGATGCGTGAGGCCCGGAGCGAGTCCTGGTCGTACCGATGCTGAGTGTGCATGCCTGTTCATCCGCCCGTGCGGATTGGTTAAGGTAGAGGGCGTGCTTTTTCATTTCGTCGAGCGCAAGTGGTGGTACTTCCTCTTCTCGGCGCTGCTGATCGTGCCCGGGGTGTTCTTCCTCGCGATCGGTGGTCTGCGGCCGGGTATCGAGTTCAAAGGCGGCACGCTTCTCGAGATCTCGTTCGCCACGCGACCGGACGACTCCGCTGTAAAGGCGTTCTTCACTTCGCACGGACATGACGAGGCGACCATCCAGGGTGTGGCCGGCGGTGGGGTCGAGGTCCGAACGACGGAGATGCTCCCGCCGGAGCTGGTCACGACCGACAAGGACCTCAAGACGACATTCGGTCCGGACGCGAAGATCACCAATTCGTCGGTCGTGAGCCCCTCGTTCTCGGCCGAGCTCATCCAGAACGCGATCAAGTCGATCGCGCTGGCAAGCCTCCTCATCGTGCTGCTCATCGCGTGGGCGTTCCGGAACTTCGGCTGGGCCGCGTTCCGCTATGGCATCGCCGCCATCGTCGCGCTGCTGCACGACGCCGCGGTCGTCCTGGGCATCTTCGCGATCCTCGGGTTCTTCTTGAAGATCGAGGTCGACAGCCTCTTCGTCACGGCGGTCCTGACGATCATCGGCTTCTCGGTCCACGACACGATCGTGGTATTCGACCGGATCCGCGAGAACCTCCGCCTGAATCCAGGCGAGGCGCTCAACCCGGTGATCAACTACTCGATCATGCAGACGCTCGCGCGGTCCGTGATCACCTCGTTGACCGTCGTCTTCACGCTCCTCGCGCTCTTCCTTTTCGGCGGGTTCTCGGTGCGCAACTTCGCGCTCGCGCTTCTCATCGGCATCATCTCGGGGACGTACTCGTCGATCTTCAACGCGAGCCAGATCATCTCGCTCTGGCAGGAGATCGAAGACCGCGTCCGCCACCGCCGCCTCGCCGCCGCGACCTAGGTAGATCCGCCGCGCATGCGGCGACGTGTCGCGCTCGTCCTCCTGGTCCTCGCCATCGCGATCCTCTGGCGTCCCTTCGTACGGCCGCTCGGCGCGGGCGCGATCCTCGTTACGGACATCTACTCGAGCGCGCTCTGGCAGCGGAACGTCGCCGCGTACGTGACACCACCGCCCCGCGTTGAGGACGGGAGCGAGCCGGTCGGCGCGAGCGACATGCGGGTCACGTGGTGGATCCCCGGGTGGGGAAGCCTGCACCCGGCGGTCATGCTCGTGAACGGCGCGACTGAGAAAGGTAATGACGATCCCGAGACTCGCCGGCTCGCAGATGCACTCGCACGTGCCGGATACATGGTCATGCTCCCGGAGTTCCCGTTCATCAAGGCGGGGACGCTCGAGAGGGATGCGACAGCGATCCTCGACGCGGCCTTCGCGCGGGCGCTCGCCCGTCCGGAAACGAAAGGCATGCACGTGGGCGCGTTCGGTTTCTCAGTCGGCGGCGGCATGCTCCTCGCCGCCGCGTCGCGGCCCGGCGCGCTCTCCGGGGCGAGCTACATCGGCGCGCTTGGCGCGTACTTCGATCTCGATACCTATCTGGCGAGCGTGCTGTCTCTGAGCCAGCGGCGCAGCGGCGCGCTGGAGCCCTGGGATGCCGACGCCGAAGTGCGCCTGCGCCTGCCCGTAGCGGCGGCGGAGGCGCTCGCCGACGCGAGCGACCGTGAGCGGGTCACAGCGGAGCTGCGGTCGAGCGGAGGGCGCCTGGCCGGCGAGCCCCCGACCGGCCTCCAAAGCGAAAGCGCCGCCCTCTGGCGGGCCCTTGCCGCTACCGATTACGACATCGCCCTCGAACGCCTTCATGAATTACCGGGGTCCCTCCGTGAAGTGTTCGATTCGCTCTCACCGCGCACGAGCTGGTCGTCGCTGCGCGCGTCATTGTTCTGGCTGCACGACATCGGCGATCGCTTCGAGCCGGTAAGCGAAGCGGAAACCGCTGCCGCGACCGCGCATGCGGGCCCGACACGCTTCCAACGGACTGCGCTTCTCTCACACGCGGCGGCGCTCGGTGCGGGCGCGAAAGAGAAGGGCCTCGACTTCTGGACGACCGAACTCGGTGGACTTTTACTGTTCGCGGCAGGGGCGCTCGGAGCAGGCGGTTGAGCCGGTGGGCACGCGTAGACTCCACTGGTGGGGCCTAGACGGCTTATCGCTGGGTCGGTGGGAACAGTCCTGGTCGGGATGCTGGCCGGCTACGTCATCGCGGCGGCCGCGGGCGTCTTCATCCAGGACAGCGGCCTCTTCGGTGCGAGCGGCGAATCGCCCGTCGCGCGGACCTACATGCTGGGCCTTCTCCAGCGGGACCCGAATTCGATCGTCGGAATTCGGCCGAACCAGAGCATCGCTCAGCGCGCCTCCGAGCTCCAGGCCGCCGACAGCAGCCGGACGACGGCGCAGATCCAGCCGCTCTCGCTCACGTACATCGGCGGCGCGACGGTGGGCGTCTACTCGGTGCACATCTATGCGGTGGGCATACGCAACGCACAGGGCGTCGATCAGTTCTTCCCGCTGGCTCTCACCGTCTACGGCGGCAAGGTGCAACGAAGTGAATGAGGCCAAGGCGATGGCGACGCTGTCGCTCTTCGCGCTGGGACTCCTGGGCGGGGTGGTGGTGCACGTCTTCACCGACAAGGCTCCGCCCGAGAATCCCTACCCCGCGCTTCCGAAGGTCGACGAGCCACGCGCCGCGCACGACGTGGTCGCCGCGATCGGGGCCGGCGATGCGCAGTCGCTCTCGAGGCAGCTGGATTCGACCATGCTCACCGATCTCGACACGGCGCTTCAGCCCATCGTCGACGTGCGCACCACCAAGTTCGTGGGTGCGGTCGAGAGCGAGGGGCGGCTGCTCTCGGCGTACGTCATCACGGGTAAGACACAGGAAAACATCGACTTCGTCGTCGGCTTCGTTCTTCGCGTCGCGAACGATCAGGTGGTAGGTGTGAATTGACCGCTCGAGGGATCCTCACGACGGCCGCGTACGTGCTCGAGCACAACAAACGGCGTCTGCTGATCCTCTTTGGGATCGCCGTGGTCGTGCTGTACTTCAACAACGTCCGCGACATCGTCGAAGGCTTTGGCGCGTTCATCGCGAACAGTCCGACCCTCCTCATCCAGCTGATCATCCTGATGGTCATCAACATCGGCGGGCTCGTCGGGATGATGTGGTTCGTGTCTCGTCCGCGAACGTATACGGTGACGCCCGACGATCCGCAGATCGGACTGAGCTTCAACGACTATCGCGGCCAGCCCGACCTCGTTGACCACGCCAAGACGCTCGTGCGGATCCTCGGAGGGGTCGAACGGTTCAAGCTGGCCGGCGGCGAGATGCCAAAGGGCATGCTCCTGTCAGGACAGCCCGGCACCGGTAAGACGTTCCTGGCGGGCGTCGTCGCCGCCGAGGCGAAGCTGCCATTCATTTACGTCGACGCGTCGGGTCTTCGAAGCATGTTCTGGGGCGTCGACGCGCTCATCATCATGTCGCTCTTCCGAAAGGCGCGGGCCCTCGCGCGTAAGTACGCGAAGGCGGGACATCCCGGGGCGACGATTCTCTTCATCGACGAGATCGACTCGATCGGTATGGCCCGCGGCGGCGTGATGGGCGGTCAGATGCAGATGCCCGTCGGCGGAATGATGGGCGGCATGGGTGGCATGGGCCTCAACACGCTGCTGAACCAGATGGACTCTCTCGGTCAGCACCTCGAAGACCGTTGGAAGCACCGCATCGGCCGCTGGCTCGGGGTCGTCCGCGGCCCGGTTCCGCCGAAGCCGCTCGTGTTCGTCATCGGGGCGACGAACCGCCCCGATGTCCTCGATGCAGCGCTTGTGAGACCCGGTCGCCTGGACCGGCATCTCAACGTCTACGTGCCGGACGCCGATGGGCGTCGGGACATCATTCAGCACTATCTCAGCAAGAAGGGGCACGACCCGGAGATATCGATCGACCTAATGGTCTCGGACTCGGTCGACTGGACCCCCATCGAGCTGAAAACCATCATCAACGAAGCTCTGATCATCGCGCACGAGAACGGGCGCGACGTCCTCACCTACAAGGACTGGCTCCAGGCTCGCGACAACCGGACCCTCGGGCTCAAGCAACCTATCGCGAGCATGTCCGAGAAGGACATGCGGACCATCGCGTACCACGAGGCCGGACACGCGGTCGTCGTGAATTACCTCAGCAAGGAAGACCGGATCTCGAAAGCTTCGATCATCCGCATGGGCGACGCGCTTGGCGTGGTCCAGCCGAGGCCGAGGGAAGAGCGCCACCAGACACACGCCGAGGAGCTCGAGGTCAACATCATGATGTTCCTCGGTTCCCGAGCCGTGGAAGAGCTGATCCTGAAAACGAAGACCGCGAATGCGGTGAGCGACCTGCAGAACGCGACCAACATCGCGATCCGCTACGTCGGAGTGTTCGGCATGGGCTCCACTCTGCTGACGTTCCCGCCCAGCCAAGGCGGCGTCGCGCCTCAGGTCATCCTTCTGGCCGACCGGCTCCTGGACGACCTTTTCGAGGAGACGAAGCGTCTCATCATTGAGAAGGAGTACGCGGTCCACGCCCTCGCCTCGGCGCTGTTGCAGAAGAAGGAGCTCATCGGCCCGGAGCTCGACGAGGTCTTCAAGTACGCGGACGAGGCGAACCCGGAAAAGGCCGTTCCCTTCGTGCGGAAGCCCGTCAAGCTTCCGAAGATGGCGGAGCTCGCTGAACGGAATGGGCACCTCCCGGTGCCGGTCCCGCTGCAGCCGGTGATACCGGGCCCGGACCCGACTCCGATCCCGGGACCGCCGGAACCATTGCCACGGCCGACCTCGCACAGCTAATAGGGGTACGCCTGCGCGAGCTGCGCGAGGGTGATGAACCGCAGCGGACCGTTGTCGAGGTCGTAGCGAAGGGACGCGAGCGCGTCGAAGAGCTCGGTGATCGCGGCGCGCTCCGTCGCGTCGATCGTCCCCGGATGGCTCACGATCGTGATCGCGCGACGGGTTGACGCGATCTCTCCTGCGGGCGCGAGGTATGACAGATCCGCGCGGATGATCGGCTCGATCGTCCGGATGTCATAACCGAACGTGTTGCCACCGATGGTCGGCGCTTCGAGAAGCGGCAGGTCGCCGGGCGCATTGGCGTCCGCCGTTGACGGCCGGTACGGCTGCGCGTCCGCGGCGAGCGTCCAGGGATAGGGCAGCCGCCCGAATGCGCCGGCTGGAACGGCGCTCGCGTCGACGGCAAACCCGAGCGCCGCGAGCGTCCGCAGCGTGGCCTCGTTCGCGAACTGGCCTCCGGCGCGAAAGGTCGTCGGCCGCGCAAGACCGTGTTCGGCCATAAGCCGAAGCGAGTACTCGACGAGCGCGCGCTGGTCGTTCTCGGGATAAGCGGTTATCGGGACGTCGTAGCCGTCACCTCGTCCGGCCCAGCTCGGCGCCGTCCGGGGTACCAGGCCCGCGGCGCGCACGAAGTCGGTCCACATGTGCAGATGGAGCGCAAGCTCGTCGCCTTTCGCGACGCGATCCTTTGTCCAGGCGAGCATCGCGTCGGCACGAGCGGGCGGCACCTGTGCCGTGGTCCACACGCGCGGATTCCACATGATCGTCATCGGGATCCGCTGCTCGTCCGCTATCGCCGCGGTGCTCGCCATCGCCTGATCGCTTGACGCGTCGCCCTCGAAGTCGAGCGTCCAGACGACGTACTCGGGCTCGGAGATCACGATCTCCTTCGTCGCCACGGCGAAGTCTGTGGTCGCAAGGCGCTCGACCACGTCGATGAAGTAGCGGCCTGGTGCGAGGCCGTGAAAGTCGAGACTCGCGATGTAGACGTTGCCGGAGCCGGTCGGCGCGAGCGGAAATTCGGCGCCGGTCGAACGAAGCCGAACGCTCGGCGCCGTCGCCGTGGGATCGGCATCGAAGACGATGCGCGTGGTCGCGGCGGACGCGGAGCGAGGATCGGGGGCGAGGTACCAGCGGTGGGCCGTGGCGTCGAAACGGGCCGGCACTGCGACCGCCGGCCGTCCCGTCTCCGCCAGGCGCCCGGTTTGGGTAGGGACGGGCGTCGGTGTGGTCGCGGAAGGCGTGCACGAGGTCACGGCAAGGACGAGCGTGAACACCTGTGCGAGATACTTGAAGGTCAGATGACCCTCGCGGCGCAGCGGCGCTGGATCATGCCCAAGAAGGCCGGGGATGTACCGGATGGTATCCCCGCGCTCGTGGCGCAGGTGCTCGCCGGCCGCGGCCTCGCCGTCGCCGAGATGGCCACCTTCCTCGCTGCGCGGCCGACCGAAGATGGCCCGCCGATGCTCGATCTGGATCGCGCGGTCGAGCGGCTCCGTCGTGCGCTCGCGGCTCGCGAGCGCATCGTCGTCTATGGGGACTACGACGTCGACGGGATCGCCGGCTCGGCCATCTTGGTGCGCGCGTTCCGGCAGCTTGGCTTCGTGGTCGGTGCGTACATCCCGAATCGCTACGAGGAGGGCTACGGCCTGAACTCGGCGGCGCTCCGGCAGCTCGCGCAGGACGGCGCGAAGGTGATCGTCAGCGTCGACTGTGGCATCACCGCGGTGAAAGAGGCGGCGCTCGCGCGCGAGCTCGGCGTCGATCTCATCGTGACCGACCATCACCACCCGCCGGCCGAGCTCCCGGACGCGTACGCGCTCGTCAACCCACGGCGTCCCGGCGATCCTTCGACCGACAAGGAGCTCGCGGGTGCCGGCGTGGCCCTCGTGCTCGCGAAGCGTCTGCTCGGCGATCTCGCGTACAGCCTGCGGCAGGACGAGCTCTTGCAGCTCTGCGCGCTCGCGACGGTCGCGGACGTCGTCCCACTTCGCGGAGGCAATCGCGTGCTCACCCGGATGGGTCTGGAGGCCCTGAACCGCGCGCCTCTCGTCGGCGTGCGCGCGCTCGTCGAGCGCGCCGGCCTCAAGCTCGGCCATGTCGGTGCGGGAGAGATCGGCTTCGTGCTCGGTCCCCGTCTCAATGCGGCGGGTCGGATCGACGATGCCGAGGACGCGCTTCGGCTCCTGCTCACGGAGGATGCCGAGGAGGCGAAGAAGCTCGCCGAGAGCCTCGAGCAGCGCAACACCGAGCGGCAGGAGCTGACACGGCAGGTCGTCGCGGGCGCTCGAGAGCGCGCACAGGAACGTCCGGACGCCTGGATCACGATCGTCGCCGACGCGGAGTGGCCCGCGGGCATCGTCGGGCTCGGCGCGTCGCGGCTCGTCGAGGACTACGGCCGGCCCGCGATCGTGATCGCCATCGACGGAGACGAGGGCAAGGGGTCGTGCCGCTCGATCGCCGGTGTCCATATCGCCGAGGCGCTCGACGACTGCCACGACATCCTCATCAAGCACGGCGGCCACGCGATGGCCGCGGGCTTCTCGGTTTCCGTCGATCGCATCCCCGACCTCACCCTGCGCCTCGACGCCGTCGTGCGCGAGCGGCTTCACGGCGAGCGACCCGTCCCGACGATCCGCGTGGACGCCGAGATCGCACCGGAGATACTCACGAGCAAGCTCGCGCTCGAGCTCGCGACGCTCGAGCCATGCGGGGCCGGGAATCCCCGGCCGTACCTCCTTCTTCGTGACGTGCGCGTCTACGACATTCGTCAGGTGGGGGCGGACGCCGATCATCTTCGCTGCAAGGTCACGGTCGGCCGGTTTACCTTCGACGCGATGGCCTTCCGGCGCGGCGATCACGCTGAGGGGATGACCGAGGCCGGGCGCGTCGATGCGGTCGTCAGCATTGGGACGGGTCTCCGGGGCTTCGTCGAGCTCGAGCTGCGCGACTTCGGCCCGGTCGGCACGGCGTCCGAGATGGAACGTCTCGCCGGCGGCGCGATGCCGGTGTTGGCTTAATGGCGGAGCGCGCCTCGACGATCACATCGCGGATCGTCAGCATCACCGATCGGCTGCGGCCGCAGCGTCACGGACACGTCGACGCCGACGCGCTCGCGAAGGAAATACTCCGCCATTACCCCGAGGGCGACGCGGAGCTGGTGCGCCGCGCCTACGCCTACGCCGCGGAGGCGCACGAAGGGCAGAAGCGCGTCTCCGGTGAGCCCTACGTCACGCACCCCGCGGCCGTCGCGATGCTCGTCGCCGAGCTCGGCATGGATCCGGCGACGGTCGCTGCGGCGCTGCTGCACGACGTGCCCGAAGACACTGCGAAGACGGTCGAGGACGTACGGCGCGAGTTCGGCGAAGAGATCGGCCGCCTCGTCGACGGCGTCACCAAGCTGTCTCGCCTTTCAGGTCAGTCCCGCGACGAGCACCAGGCCGAAAACATCCGGAAGATGCTCCTCGCGATGGCCGACGACCTCCGGGTCGTGATCATCAAGCTCTGCGACCGCCTCCACAACATGCGCACGCTCGCGCCGCTTCCTCCGGAAAAGCAGAAGCGCATCGCCCGGCAGACGATGGACATCTACGCGCCGCTCGCGCACCGCCTGGGCATCTGGCAGATCAAGTGGGAGCTCGAGGATCTCGCGTTCAAGTACATCGAGCCCGACCATTACCGCGAAGTCGCGGAGCAGCTCGCGGCACGAAGGCAGGTCCGCGAGCGCTACATCAACGAGACGATGAAGACGCTCCGCGACGAGCTCGAGAAGGCCGGCATCCGCGCCGAGCTCTCGGGGCGCGCGAAGCACCTCTGGTCGATCGCGCAGAAGATGCGCCGCAAGGGCGTCGGCTTCGAAGAGGTGTACGACGTCCTCGCGATCCGCACGATCGTCGACGACGTGCCGTCGTGCTACGCCGCGCTCGGCGTGGTGCACACGCTCTGGCCGCCGATACCCGGGCAGTTCGATGACTACATCGCCGTGCCCAAGGCAAACATGTACCAGTCCCTCCACACCGCGGTCATCGGCACCGGTGGGCAACCGGTCGAGATCCAGGTGCGCACGCGCGACATGCACGATCTCGCGGAGTACGGCATCGCGGCGCACTGGCGCTACAAGGAGGGCGGCAAGGGCGACCGCGACTACGAGTCCAAGCTCGCGTGGGTCCGCCAGCTGCTCGAGTGGCAGCACGACGTGGCCGACGCGCAGGAGTTCGTCGAGTCGCTGAAGGTCGACGTCTTCCAGGACCAGGTCTTCGTCTTCACGCCGAAGGGCGAGGTCAAGGGCCTCCCCGCGGGCGCGACGCCGATCGACTTCGCGTACCGGATCCACACCGACGTCGGGCATCGCACGATCGGCGCGAAGGTCAATGGCCGCATCGTGCCGCTGGATCACCGCCTCGCGTCCGGCGACATCGTCGAGATCGTCACCAGCAAGGCGGCGCGGGGGCCGTCGCGCGACTGGCTCGGGATGGTGCGCACGCCCGGCGCCGGCGAGAAGATCCGCGCGTGGTTCAAGCGCGCGCAACGCGACGAGAACATCACTCATGGCAAGGAGCTGCTCGACAAGGAGCTGAAGCGCATCTCGCAGCGCGAGCTCGGTGACATCTCCGACGAGGACCTTCGCCGCGTGACCGAGACATTGAACCTGCACGACGTCGACACGCTCTTCGCGTCGCTCGGCTACGGCGCGCTCACCGCCGCGCAGGTGGTAACGCGTCTGGGCATCACCGACGACACGCAGCTCGCCATTCCCGAGGTCGCGCCGCCGATGCCACCGGACACCTCGCGCGGCGGCGTGAACGTGAAGGGCGTCGGCGATCTGCTCATCCGTTTCGGCGTGTGCTGCAATCCGGTGCCGGGGGACAAGATCGTGGGCTACATCACCCGCGGCCGCGGCGTCACGGTGCATCGCGCCGACTGCTCGAACGTGAAGGGGACGGCGGACAAAGAACGGTTCGTCGACGTCGAGTGGGAGCGCTCGACGACACGCACGTATCCCGTCGCGATCCGGATCGAGGGATGGGACCGTGACGGCTTCCTGCGCGATGTCGCGGCGGTGATCAGCGAGAACCAGGTGCAGCTCCTCGCACTCTCGGCGCAGGCGAACCCCGACAAGACGGCCACCGTGAACGCGACGCTTCAGGTCACGAGCGTCGAGCAGCTCTCACGCGTGCTCGCGAAGCTCGAGGGCGTGCGCGACGTCTTCAGCGTCCATCGCGACGGGCGGTAGCCCCGCCCATAGCGCGAGACGGTCTCCATTAGAGCGCTGTGGCACGCAGTTGACTTCCGTACCTAGGTACGGGTCTAGAGTCAGCGGCGTGAGGGTCGGCGAGGTCGCGGAACGCGCAGGAGTCAATGTCGAGACGCTGCGCTACTACGAGCGGCGAGGGCTGCTGCCGACGCCGGATCGCACGCCGAGCCGGCACCGCCGCTACGACGAGGAGACGGTGCGCTTCCTTGGCGCCATCAAGGAGGCACAGGATGTCGGCTTCACGCTGGCAGAGATCGCCGAGTACTTGCGCGCGGCACGCCGCTCGGCGGCGCCGTCGGAGGCGCTGCGGGTGCGGATGGCGGCGAAGATCGATCAGATCGACGCGCGGGTCGCGGCGCTGCGGCGCATGCGCGATGAGCTCGCACGCGTCGTCGGCTGTGCCTGCATCTCGCTCGACCACTGCACCTGCGGCGCGGCCTACCTTGCCCGCCGCGGCGCCACGCCGACGTCCCGGCCACAGCTCCTCCACATCACCAACGGCGAAAGCGCCGGCAACACGCTGCGGCAGACCACGCTCGGCGGTGCCGTGCTGCCGTGGCAGGACACGCTCCACGAGGGGCCGGTGCCGGCGCTGCCGAGGCGGGAACTGCTGCGAACACGCGCCCGTTTCCTCGCCGACTGCGGCTGGGGCCGACAGCAGGCGCTGCTCTCCTCGTTCGAGCGGCGCGACCGGCAGCTGCTCGAGGCGCTCCGCGCTGATCTCCAGGTGGTCCTCTGGTTCGAGCACGACCTCTACGACCAGCTCCAGCTCCTCGACGTCCTTGCGCTCGCGCATACCGAGGAGACGGCGCCTGAGCTGATCGTCGTCGGCTCTTTTCCCGGCAAGCCATCTTTCGCCGGTATTGGCGAGCTAACAGCGAGCGAGCT
>Ga0209156_10000367_pt1 | contig 37509 bp, 38 predicted proteins | sample GraSoiAngelo_124_FD_185881 | JGI IMG/M metagenome (GOLD analysis project Ga0209156, IMG submission 185881) | Grasslands soil microbial communities from the Angelo Coastal Reserve, California, USA - 14_0927_05_20cm (SPAdes) (version 2) | ecosystem: Environmental > Terrestrial > Soil > Grasslands... | reverse complement strand
CGTTTGTCATTAAAAGCCGAATGATTCCTGGTTGGGCTGCTGTAGCCGGCATCGTTGATGCCGGAGGGTGAAACGATGAGCAGAAAGCGGGATCATCGATCCCGGGTACAACGCTGTAGCGGCGGTCTCTGACCGCCGACGGTGTACAACGCTGGGAGAGCGCCTCCACGGAGAAAAATGTCTTGAGCAAGTTTTCCATGTACTGCACTTTTGGGCAATGACCTATCACGTCACGCTTGTAGAATCCGAAGAGGGCTTTGCGGTTTGGTGCGATGACCTTCCGGGCTGCAACAGCCAGGGCGCAACGCGCGAAGAGGCACTGGAAAACATTCGGATTGCAATTGCCGAATATCTCGCTGCGCAGCCGGAGATCGAAAAGCGTTTTGGCACCCGGGTCACGCGCGAGGAAGTGACTGTCTAGCAGAATGCCAAAGCGGCCCGGCATTAATCATCTGGCAGCGGTCCGCGCGTTGGAGAAAATCGGATTCATCGTCATCCGTCAAGGTAAGCATATCACCATGAGTGATGGCCTGCGCACTATCCAAATCCCACGAGCAAATGCGGTCAACGCTTACACGATGGGAAATATCGCGAAACAGTGCGGCCTCTCGCCAGAGGAGTTTCGTCAGTTGGTGTAAGATAAAAGTTCGCGATCGCATGGTCGCAATCGCCAGGTCGCCGCGGCGACTGCTCCCCAAAACAAAAACGCCCCGCTTTTGCAGCGGGGCGTTTTGAAATTTTATCTGAAAGGCGCCGGTCTAATCCGGCCAACTGCCCTCATTACGGATATTTCAGCGTCGTTGCTGGATCGCCCCCTACAACATTTCCCTCGGTATCACCGGGCTTCATCCCAATCTGCGTTTGAAATATTACCGGACTGGTCCAACCCGCGGTTGTGGCCTGACCTTCTCTAAAGATGGCTGCGTCGCCGCCCTTTTTGACTACGATGAAACCTTTCGTGCCGTAAGGTTGGTTCGCACCGGCCAGCGCAGTGTCATAGACATAGTTCTGGGTACAGGCAAAGATCGTGGTTGCCGGGTTGGAATCCTGGACAAGATAGACTTTCAGAGCCGATCTTCCAGCAGTAAGCGTTATACTCTCGGGATTGGCTGTGCCCGCGGGAGTTATGTTACCGACGAGATTTGCGCCAGGAGCACTCAACAACTTCAGGGCGTCAGCGCCCTTTAGATAACCTTTTCCGAGCAATACGTTGAGGTAAGCTTCCAAGGTTCCTGGTACAACGGGAAGATCACCAGGCCATGCTGAGGTGGCGTCGCCCGTTGCCGCGCCGTCATTCGACATCTGGAATTGGGCGATGTAAAGCTGGCGGGCGTTGTTCATCGTACCGGTCATCTGACCCTTGGCGAGGGCGGAGGTGAGCGCCGGCACAGCGAACGCGGCCAAAATTGCGATAATCGCAATCACGACCAGCAATTCGATGAGTGTAAATGCTGAGGGTTTGTTTGCTTTTATTGTCATTTGGGTTGTTTTCTGCGGGTTGTTCTGAGGGTTTTTCTCAGAGGGTTTGGTTTTCAGGTTGTTCTGAGGTTCGGGGGTTCTTCTTTGATTGAAGAGCGGCTTATCGTAGGGTTTCCGGATAAAGTCAATGATTATTTTTTACTATTTTTGGAGGTTGGCGAACCGCGGATGACGCGGATGCTGTAGGGCGTCTGTGCCAGACGCCGTGGCGTTTCGTAGAAACGCCCTACAATTACCGTCCGCTTCGTCATTTTTCTTCGTGTCTATTCGTGTTCATTTCGTGGTTGCTCCTTGGCTCGCCGTAGCTTTACGCGAAGGCGGCTCACTCTTCTTATACGGAAATGGCGGAGCGAAGTTCCGAAAAAAACTGAAAAATTTCTAACCACGAACGGACACCCACCTTTCACCACATAGAATAGAGAGAACACGAAGTTTTTGGACAAAATGAACAGAATGGAGCGAACGGGATGAGCGACATAGAAGGTAAAATCGCGAGGGTAGCGGCGAGCGAACTCGGGCAGAGAGCGAGTTTCAATTTTTCAGAATCTATTTTGTTGATTCTGTGAATTCTGTCTAATCCTCTGTGTCCTAGGATTCAGTCTGCTAAAATCTGCGGAGTCTGTGGTTTTTCGACATTCGCGCTTCCTTCGTCATTCGTCATTCGAGCTTCGTCATTCCGATCATTTCTTGTACGCCGGCACTTCGGGTAACGCCGGCGGCAGCAAACCTTCCTCTTCTTCAGCCAACGGCACACCTGCGGGCGTGACGATGCGCGCGGTGACAAACATGACCAGGTTCTTTTTAACGTGCTGATCGACATTGGTGCGAAACGCCCTGCCGACGAGCGGAATGTCCCCCAGGATGGGGACCTTATCTTCCGTCTTTTGCACGTCCTCACGCATCAACCCCCCCAGTACCACCGTTTGACCATCATAAACACTGACACTCGTTGTCACTTTACGCGTGCTGAACACCGGCTGGTTAATTACGTTCGGCGTTAGCAAAACGGGCACAGATGTTGAGAGGACACCACCAACGGTATTGACACCGATTGCGTTGATCGGGCTCCCATAATTGATGAAACCCTCAAATTCCACAACCTGCGGAACCAAATTCAAATCTATCGTCGTTGCATCTCCTCCTACTACTGGTTCCACTTCCAGAGTCACGCCTGTGTTGCGGGTTTCCCAATCCTGAGGCGTTGTCGGTGTGACTACCACAGGCACTGGTCCGGCCACGAGCGTCGTGGTTGTGCTGCTAATCGATGGAACTTGCGGCTGAGTGTATGTCCTCGGATAACGAAATTCTCTAATAACTTCGACGATAGCGCGCTGCCCGCTCTTAGTCGTCACCTTCGGCGCGGAAAGTAGATCGATGCCTTTCTTTTGGTTCAGCGCGCGGATCACAACCTGGAATTGCGGATTGGTGAAAACGCCGGCCAATCCAAAGATTCCCGGGGCGGCGCCAGCCACTTGCCCAATCCCTGGCATCAAAAGCGCATCGAGCGCATTTGCACTAATTGAAAAATTTCCGCTGCGGTTTCCAGAGGTAACCGGGCCACCACCGGTACCGTCGTTTGGAATTCCCGTTCCAGGGCCACCAACGGGGACTCCGTTATTATTGAAAGGGAAATTAGCCGCATTGATCGGTGCGCCGTTTCCCGCGGTTCCGCCTGAACCAAAGACCTTCCCGTTTAAGCTAAACGGACCCAGCAGCCAATCGAAACCGAGTTCCTTGAGATTATTTTGGTTGATCTCAACAAATTTGGATTCGATTTCGACCTGCTTCGGCTGCGAAGCATTTGCTTGATCGGCCAACGCATCGACGAAGTCCAAATTGTCCTGCGTATTGCGAACGATCAGCGTTCCGCTGTGCGGCCAGAAAGTCGCGCTCGCCCCAGGGGGAAACTGAACGCCCATGCTCTCCAACATTATTTTGGCGTCCGCTCTGCCGACAAGTTGACGATCATTAACCAGAGTCTGGCGAGTAGTCGAAGTCCCCTGCACTAAATTTGCCTGGCTCGTAGCGCCGGCGCCGTAGCCGACTCCAGAAGCGGTCTGGTAACTCAGTGCCTCCTTCTCGATGACATTCGTGGAAACGGGCGGCGCCTGCGCACTTCCACTCTGGCTCCCACCGGTTTGGCCACCACCGTAACCACCACCACCCACGTTACTTCCAATATAATAACCGACATCGAGCGGGCCTCCGAAAAATTCCGGTGGAACGCGATACCGCTTCGTGATCAGGTCGTTGCTTTGCTCGGTGAGTGGGATCACTGACACTGCATACGGTTCAACTTTGACCTTCAATCCGGCTTGATTCGCGATGTAGCGCAGCGCTTCACCAAGTGGAATGTTGTCCAGCGTAACGCTAATCCGCGCGTTCAATGGGGGTATCGCAGACGTTGGAACCACCGCTGGCGCGGCGACAGCACCAGCCTGAACCGGGGCACCTGGAGCAGCGGGAGCAGCCGCTCCTGGGGGAGCGCCACCCGCGGGAGCGCCGGTACCTGTTGGCGGCGCGGCGGGCTGCACCGGGATCGAAGGAGGAGCAACCTGTCCAATTGGCACTAGCCGCAGCACAATGTTCACGCCCCTCTGACCCTCTGGCCCCGTATCGTTCTCCGCAGCCTGTTCCCGAAGAACATCGATTGCTTCCCGAATAGTCGCATCGCGAAATTCAATATGCGGAATGATGATGCTGTTTAACTTTTTGCTAACGAGCGCGGTTCCACCCAGATCTCTTGCCGCGCCAATCGCGGCTGACGGACCCACGGCGCCATATTTCCTGACCGGTTGCTGCCACGCGCCTTCTACTTTCCAAAGCTGACGGGCGCGTGTCTCGTTGTACGCTTCCTCGCCGTACTGATATTTGGTGTTGTTGATTTTTTCCTGGCCCCTCCGCGCCGCAGTGTTGTACGGATCCAGAGCAAGCACCTGATCGTATCGTTTCATTGCAAGATCGTACTGGCCCGATTGATAAAAGCCGTCGGCGTCAGTCAGCAATTGTTTTACTTCTTCGACCTTGTTGATGAAGGTCGGCGTGATCGTTTTGTTGAAGTAACCGGGTGTGCGCAGGTGCTTGTAGAGTTCCTGGGCTTCGCGGCAATTGGGATCGTAACGGCTGCTTAACGCTTGACTCAGGATCGCCTCGGCCCCGGCGTAATCGCCTTGCGCAACCCGCGCCTGGGCCAATATTACGGCGCTTTTGCAATAGCCGTCGACCGCTTCGTCGTGCGCTTTCCCCGAGACGACTGAGTCCGGCAAATACCCGACGGCTGTTTTGAATTCTTCGTTCGCGAGCGTATAATTTTTCGCTTTCATCGCGGTTTTGCCACGCGCCAAAGCGGCTTCGCCTTGTGGTAAGGCAGACTGACGCCGCTGAACTTCGCGCTCGGCGACGTTATCCGGAGTTTGCGCAAAGCTCGTCAGGCAAAGGAGCGACAAGCAGATCGCGAAGAACGCAGGGGGGATTTGACTGTAGGGCGTCTGTGTCAGACGCCGTGGCGTTTCACAGAAACGCCCTACAATGACAGATCGGCGGTCATAGACAGCCGCTACAGAAGTGGAATTTTGTTTCATAAGGGGTCCTTCCATGGAGCGGCAAAACCGATCTCGATCGGCGCATTTGAATCTTGCGTATTCACGATTACGGCCTTGGCGGCTGCACATCCACGAGCTTGTATTTGATTTCCTCTACCGGCTGCAAGGAAAATTCTTACGATTTTTTGGCGTTAACCACGAATGGACACCAATGGACACCAATAAAGGAAGGAACAGAAAACCACGGATGACACGGATTGCGTACTGCGAAGTGATCAGTGATCGATCATCGGTGATCGGTGGAGAATCCGCGAAATGTTTCGGGGCAACAGCCTATCCGTGATATCCGTGCAATCCGTGGTTTTTGCTGTACTTCGTGTCTATTCGTGTTCATTCGTGGTTAAAGATTCTCACGGCGCGGAAAAACCGATCTCGATCGGCGCATTCGGTTTTTGCATATTGACGATCACGGCCTTCGTCGGCTGCACTTCCACGAGCTTGTATTTGATCTCTTCTACGGGCTTCAAAGAAAATTCTTGATCTTTTCTCACCTCGAATTCCCGGCGTCCGCCCCAAGTATAAACGAACGTAGCCACGGATTGCGGCGAGGTAGCGACTTTTCCCTTTACCAATGTGACCTGCGCATGGCTTTCGGGGTGTTCGAGGTGTAGCTCCGATACATCCTCATTGATTCCGTACCGATTCCGCGCGCGTTTTTCCGTAAATTTTACGATCTTAAAGTCAGTACCGCGGATGACGTCGCCGACTTTCAAGAATTGCGTCGGCTCGCCCTGGTCGATGGTGTTGATGCCGAATTTGTCTTTTATCCGCGATGAAAATATGTAGCGGAACGGTTCCTCGGTGGCGGAAGCCAAATGTAATTTTGTGAGGTAATCCGGGTGCGAATCTTTGTTCGTCGGGTCGGTGCCGCCCTGCCATTCGTCAAGATTGGTGAAGCCGTCCTTGTCGGGGTCCTGATCGAGAACGCCGGCGTCTTCGATAGGCAAACCGTATTTTTCGAACCAATCATTCGGAACCGGAGCATGTACCTCCGTGTTTTGCAGCGTGGCCGGAAGACCGTCCGCGCCGATGAAATGTTTCTCCGGAACAAAAAGCCCCGAACGGGTGCTGGCTTTCCACTGCGCAGGTTGCTGGAGCTGCTCCGCTGCGCGATCGAGTTCGACTGCGACCGGCGGCTGCGCGGCAGCTTTCGGGCGCGGCGGTTGCGGCGTGAGAAGCCGGTCCCCGAACTGGATCGCGCTCCACCAAATGGCGATGGCGGAAATGAAAAGGAACAGCGCCGCAGCCATGACCGCGACGCGGTCGTAATGCGCCTTAATCCACTCCAAGACCTTTGCCACGGCTAATCATTAACCACGAAGTTAACCACGAATGAACACAAATAGACACGAATTTTATAAGGCAATCCTCTGCCACTCTAATTTCGAGTGCTTAAAGTTAAGAATCTCGCCAACGCGCAGGCCGGTGATCCGCAGATAATTCAGCATCAGTCCCCGTTCGTGGTCGGAGATTTTCTCAATTACCTTCGTATCTACGACGAGAGAATTGAAAGCAATCAGGTCGGGAACAAAGATGCCAATCTTCTGACCTTTGTACACCACATCAAACGGGGGTTGCTGCTGGAAAGGAATTTTCCGCAGCAAAAACTCGATGACCAATGCATTTTCGTATGGCTTCTCGACGAGACCATGGCCGAGTGTGTTGAGAACCTCGATGGCGCAGCCCACAACTTGAAAAACCTCGTCCTTGAGCAACAGCTTTTCGCTCTTCGTGTTCATTCGTGTTCATTCGTGGTTAAAAGCTAAATCTTAGCATTTCGATCGTGGCTGAAACCTCGATGTGCTCGTTGCCCACGATAAAATTCAGCGCGCCGCCTGGGCTTGGCTGGCCTGGACTCGCCTGCGGGCTTGGCGGCGGTGTTGGCACTGTCGCTCTCTCGCGCGGCGGACCTTTGTCTTTTTCGTTGTGCACGTACAGCGTGCGAATGATAAAAAACTGTCCGGTAGAGGCTGTGATTTCGTTAATGACTTTTCGCGCCGCAGACGGCGACGCTTTAAAGCTCACATCAACCACATTGCGCTGAATCAATGTTGGCGCAGGCGTGCTGCCGGGTTTCGTCGCCGCGATCCTTTGACCGGGAGCTGGAGACGGCGTCGGAGTTGGCGAACCCTTATGTTCTTCGGATATCGGTGCACGATGAAAGGACGTCACGCTGTCCACCTTGGCATCGAGCAAAATGTTTATGAGCATCTGGATTTGGGAGAGCTCTTGCCCAAGCAGCGGCGTCACGGGTGTGTCAGGCATTGTCCTGGTGAACTCGTCGAAGCCCAGCTGAAATCTGTCCGGCAGTTTGACGTTGTTAAGGCGCGCTCTGTCAGCCGTCGCGATGGTTGCCTGGCGCAAGCGTGACTGAAATTCATTCGGCGCAAGCGGTGGGGCCGGGGCAACCTCGCTTTTGAGCTGTCCCTTGAATTTATCGAGAGCCGCGCTGTATCTCTCGAGGTAACCCTGCACTTTCCGATAGTTCGCGTCATTTGGGAACGGATCGAGACTTCCGAGTCGGTACCGCTCTGCAACCATTTCCGTGAACCCTCGCCTTGCATCGTTCCCGGCACTCCATCTCCAATAAAGCAGTGCACCGGTGAGTAACGCGCAAGTTGCAAAGCCAATCAGCAACATGCCAAATGCACGATTTTGCTGAAACCACTTCATGGCATCAACCACGAATGAACACGAATAGACACGAATTCATAAGGCAATCCTCTGCCACTCTAATTTCGAATGTTTAAAGTTGAGGATTATGCCAACACGCAGGCCTGTGATCCTCAGATAATTCAGCATAAGTCCACGTTTATGGTCGCTGATCTTGTCAATCACCTTTGTGTCTACGACGAGACAATTGAACGCGATTATGTCAGGAACGAAGAGGCCAATCTTGTGGCCTTTGTAGAGCACATCAAATGAAGCTTGCTGCTGGAAAGGAATTTTCCGGAGCAAAAACTCGATGACCAACGCATTTTCGTATGGCTTCTCTACGAGATCGTGACCCAGCATGTTGAGAACTTCGATGGCACAGCCGACAACTTGAAAGACTTCGTCCTTCAGCAACAGCTTTTCGCTATTGGTGTTCATTCGTGTTCGTTCGTGGTTCTGCTGAAACCACTTCATGGCAGTTTCACCGGCTTGCGCAAAGTGAGCTGAAGCTCATACGGGAACGCCCAATCCGTGTCGTTTGGGACGGAGTTGGATTTGATCACACGCTCCGGAGTTCTTGGATCAATATTGAAAAATGGCGACTTCGCCAAATTGCGAAGGTAGTCGACGACGATTTCCTGCTGTTTGGGATTATACAGGTAAAGCCCGCGTACCATGATGCCGTCGATTACCTTACCGGCACCAGCCCCGCCTTTCGCTGGCGATCCGGCAATGATCGGCGACGGAGCCGGCGCAGTTTCCCCGGCACGTTTTTCAGGGGCACCGAGCAGTTTTCCACCTGAAGTTGCGGCAAGCTCGGTGATCCAGATGTCTGCTTCCGGCAGGCGCGTGTTTAAATCTTCAAGAATTTCCGGCCAGAAGTTGCGATCGTTCACCGACGCGATGAGCGGAGTGGCGACGTTGTCTAATGCGGTGATTTGCTTCTTAAGTTTGTCGAGCTGAGCCTCCGCCGCGCGCATCGTGTCGTTCTTCCGCCCCATTGTCTGTGCAGTTTGCTGCGCTACTTGGGCCGCGCGCGTGTAGTAAGCCGACCAACCAAGCAGGACGAGTAAGATGCATGCCGCTGCAGCAATGAAGAATGGTCGCCGCTTTTCCAGCTCCTGTCTTTGAACGACGCCGCCTGGAAGTAGATTTAGCTCCATCGGGCAAACGGTGACGGTGCGCAGCGCCAAGCCAACCAATTCCCCAAAAAGATGCGCGAAATGCCCCCCCTCCGCCGCCGACTCCGACACGCTTACATTTTGAAGCGGATTAAAAAATTCGATCGGCACCTGGAACTTCTCGTGGAAGAACTCGCGCATGTTCGGCATGCCTGCGCCTCCGCCACAAAGAAAGATGCGAGCGGGCCGACTTCCCTGCTCTTGCGAACGGTAATGAGTGATTGAACGCATCAATTCCGCATGGAGCCGAGTCATGGTGCTGCGGACTATCTTCGACGCACGGCTGATGTCGGGGTCGGCAGGTTCGGCGGCGCCCCCCAGAGCGACAAATCCATCACGCTGCTTTCGAGTTTCCGCTGCCGCGAAGGATTCCCCAAATTCTCTGGAAATCGCGGAGGTGATCGCAATACCGCCGATCGGAAGACTGCGCGAGAAAATTCTTCCGGATTCGATGAAGAGAACGTTGGTCGTGCGCGCGCCAATATCCACCAGCAACGAGCAGCCGCTCAGGTTGGTGTAGTTGTAACAAAATGCATTGTATAGACCCATCGACGCCACACCGACGATCCTGGTCCGCAGGCCGGTTTCTTCTACGGTATTATTAATTTCGTCGAGCAGATCGCGCTTGATCGCGACAATGACGACCTCGATTTGTTCGCCCATACCGCCTCCCACAAGTTGGTAATCCCAAACCACCTGGTCGATAGGGAATGGAACATTTTGTTGCGCCTCGAACGAGATGATCTTGTCTATCTTTTCCGCATCAAGCGCGGGCAATTTGACAAAACGCGCAAAAACCGATTGCGCGGGCACCGCATAGTTTATTGGGCCCCGATGAATGTGCATTTCGTGCATCATTTCGCGCAACGCGACAGCCGTTTCCTGCAGCGCAACGTGGGCGTCAAGACGTTGCCCGCTTGCAGGATCAAGCGGGGTTTGGCGGAACCGATAACTCAGCAAAACCAAACGCCCGTTGATTACCCGAAATTCCGCCAGACCGATGGTTTGGGACCCCAGATTGAGACTAATGAGACGCGCCGGTGCGGCCATGGGCTAAACCTCTAACTCCCAATTCCCAAATCCGGAGCCAAATTTCAACACCCAAATCTCAAACAGACGGAACCAGACGAATCTCATCGACACTTGGCCTGCGTCGAAGGTGAGATAACCTGACCTCTCGAAATCGGGAAGTCCCATCAAATGATGCGATAATCGTTCAGTTCCCTGAAGAAGGTCGCGACCGCAGTCTTGACTACTACCACGGTGGGAATAGCGAATAACATGCCCCACAGACCCATGATGAGGGAGCCGCCGATGATCGCGATGACAACTACGAGAGGATGAACGTTCACCGCGCTGCCAAGGACAAAGGGTTGAAATACAAGATCGTCCAGCACGTGCGTGATTATGATCAGAATCACCACATACAGCGCCAGATCATTCGGATTCAGACCGGGAATCAGCGGTCTTATATTTTCCGCAATCAATGCGTAGCCAAGACCAATCACCAGAGCGATGGCCGTGCCCAAAAAAGGAATAGCGTTGAGAAGTCCGGAGACCACACCAATAGCCACGGCGATCCCCAAAGGAATTCCGAGGAGGGTCAAACCCAGTGTAAGAGTCATACCAACTAAAAAACACTCCGTTAACGTCCCGCGTAAATAATTGCCGATGGCGTCATCGAGTCTGTCAAGGACCGTAAGTGACCACTCAAAGTAGCGATTCGGCACGAGACTAATGAAAAAACGCCGGATCTGCCCATTATCGAAACCGAGAAAGACAAAAATCAACGGTGCCAAGATCCACGCGGACAATTTATTCTCCAGGCTCGCGCCTTCCGTAGCAGCCGGAGGTTGGGCTGAAGCGGCTGCAACCGGGCCCGTGGGCGGCGGGCCACCAGCGGGAGCCTTTTCGGGAATCACATATTCCCTGGTGTTTTGGTTGGCCCGAAAGTAACCAACGAACTTACTCTGAACAGGAGGTTTGCCGTTGTATCCCGCGGCATATTTCAGGAACAGATTGCGCTCCTCCCGGTTAAGCTCGAGTGCCTGATTGATTTTATCCATGACCGGGCCAAGCTCTTTTTCAATCAACGGTAGGACTGCGTTTGATTTTCCCTCCGGCGGTTTCGCCACCAACTGCCGGTATTTTTCATTGAGTTTGTATTTTAGGCGGACCTTAAACTCGAGCTTCTGCTCTTCGTCGGGAATATGCTTGCGAAAGGTATTGTAGGCGAAGAACAGGACAAGACCAATGACTGCGAACGAACACAGAACCTGAAGCTCGTGAGGCAACCACCGGATCTTAAAGCGCTCTTTCACCGGACGGAACAAAAAGGCCAGTAAGGCGCCTACTATGATCGGCAGAATGAGACCCCTTAACTTCCAAATCAGGAACGCTCCCACGATCAATGCGAGCGCGGCAAATGTGAGATAAAAGACTTTGCGCCGACCTTTGCGGTCTCGCTCTGTTGCTTCGAAGTCCCGACCGTTGCTCATCCTAATCCGACCTTGTCGGCAGGCGCTTTCATCTGCACCAATTCATTGGTCAAACGAAGGCGATCGCCGATCATCCCCGCAAGGGAGCGGTAAATCTGGCAGGCAGTCTTTGCGTCTCGATGAACTAACTCGTTAAGGTCGTTCCGATAAAGCGCCAGCGTCCGGGTCCGTTCCAAGGCCCGCGCCGTGGCTGAGCGGGGCGTTTCATCGAGCAACGCCATCTCACCGAAAAAGGCACCTCTGTCCAAGACGGCCAGACACGTCGTGCTGGTCTCGCGGCAAATTTCTATCGCAATTTTGCCAACCAAAATCAAAAAGAGAGCCGCCCCAGGTTGTCCCTCCTCAAAAATTGATTCATTGGTCTCATAGGTGCGTTCAAATATGATATCAGAGACACTTTTGAGCTGCCGATTCGAGAGTTGGTCAAAGAACGGCACGGTCTTCAGGAATTGAATGCGATCCAATTCAGGACTCGAACGTTTCCAGCGTCCCAGCGTTTCCCACAGCAATTTATCCGCGACGAGGTTTCGAGCCGACATTGATGTTAATGCGTTGAAGCGACTTCGGCCAGCGGGCCATAGTAGGAAGGATCGCTCGGGAATTTCAATCGGAAAGATCGAAGCAAATATTCTTTATTGCGCCGCTGAGGTAATGTATTCAGCTACAAGCACGGAGCTTCAATGAGCGAGTCTCCTCAAGAATGGATTCTCAAGCGTCGGCATGAGGATTTAGGTGTGACGGTACGGATGTGCTGGGATCTCTACATAAAGTTCTACACCGTGTTCCTGACTTTCAGCGTCGTCGGACTCGGCTGGGTGCTGACGCGTCCTGGTGACATTCAAATGCTTCCGCGCGCGAAGCAGGTTATTGCGATTGTCTTTGTGATCCAGACACTGCTAACCGCGATAACAAGTGCGGCAATCGCACTCTACACAGTACGTGTGGCGCAGGACCAGGGGCACATCGAGGACCTCCTGACTCAATCGCATCCTGGCACACGGCCTTCCATCAAGCCGGCGGTACCCGCGTTTTTAGCTCAGTTGGGTGGCTGGTCCAATTGCGCAGCAATGCTTGCCATGGCGGCCTTGTGGCTTTACGTCGGTTTTGTTCGCTAGGCAGGTCGCTGTGAGCTGCGCCCAATTTACAACGTGTTGAGGACAACACGTTCCACCTTCGCGTTAGGATTCCAGCTGGGGAACTATCTTGAAGGGGTGGACGAGCGGAATTTCACGGCACTTCCACTCGCCTGCTCATACGCGGCGCCAGCTGTGATCTGGAAATGCTCATTGCCCACGGCGCCCTGAATATAAGTCTCCAGCATGTCGCCGCTGCCTTTGCCGATCGAATGGCCGTATAAGATCCCTATTTCTCCACCGTAATAGATCAGATCCGACGGCGGCGCCATGAGCTCGTCAGGTAAATCCTTGGCATCGCTTCCAAAATTTTCGGAGCGCGAGCCGGAAGGAGCACTTTCTTTCCGTGCCGCCGCTGACCCGAAAGTATCCGGCACGAAATACGCGTCCGAAAATAAGTTGAGCGACGCCATTCCGACACTGGCCAATGCGTTCTCACTCGCCAGTCGACCACCGTCCGACCACGCCAGCACCCGACCTTTATTAAATAAAAGGGAACTACTCTTCGCGCTCAAAATTTTTGACTGATAAAGGCTCAGCGCAAAAGCCCGGTCCAACGCGCCGGCGGCGTACGATTGTTCGAATGCGGCCGATCGATCTTTTGTTGGTTCCGGCGGATTCGCTTGCTGCCCTGCAACCGGAAAGCAAATAGCGACGAAACCCGTCGCGACGGCGAGAGCACGCCTGTTCATGCAGCAATTCATAACCAAATGGGTGCGAGCGCCAGTAAAATTTTGAGAGCTCACCTATTATTTAACTTGTGATCCCGACAAAAGCTTCTCAAGTTCGGCCACTCGCGCTTCGGTCGAGATGGCTTTGCTCTCCAAAATTCGCGCGGTCGCTTCCCTTCCCGAGCTCCACATCTGAAGCGCGGCGATTTCCGCTTCAGTATCGCGTGATATGAGCCACGCGCGTTGTTCGTTGCGAATCGATTCCCGCTTTGCCGGTTCGATTTTTGCAATGAGTTTGTCGTAAACATCGTTCAATCGTTTATCGACGACGTCGAAACGTTCTTTCGGTGAGGATTGCGGCCCTTCTTCACCGATCGACTCGGCATTCGTTACAACAGCCAGGAGCGCGAACGCATCATCGCTGGTGTTTGATTTGCGTTCCGGCCGTGTATCCGCTGTGCGCAACCGATCAGTGAGCTCGAATTTGCCCGAGCGCGTGTTGAAATAGCAATACCAGGTGTAAGCCGCGGCCTCGACCCATTCGCTTTTCGACGGCGACCATGCCCCACCTCCCACGCTGAGCAACAACCGCGCAGAATCCCGGCTCCAGTCAATAAAAGACGCGGAGTAAACTCGCTTGGCGTCCGGCGGAAGATCAGGACGGCCCAACTTTAATTCCTTATCGAGAAATTCCCATGCCGCTTTGTCGAAACGATCCGGAGTCGCGGCTTCAAAATGGATCGTCCCATCCGACGAACGCGTTCTTCGAAAAAGAGCCGATGGACGGCTGAATGACTCAGGCGGAGGCGCGTCATTATCCACATTCATAACAAACACCCAGTTGCTGTCGGGTGAGATAAAAGGAAGCGGAGTCGCCATGGAATGGTCACCGGAGCTTTGCTCCGACTCTGGAATTTTCAGTTCGGCAATTACCGCGCCGTCAGGCTTCGAAACGACACGAGGCGGTCCGTCGGGCGCGGTCCAGTCAACTGCGTACTCACCGCTTGGCGCAGTCGCTAATCGAATCGGCCCCTCTTTTTCCTCTGCTGCATGGCTGAGGCACTCCAGCGAAATGATCAAGAGCGCCAGTAGCAATCTCATTGTTCTTTCCTTCCGGCTGCGTGAAACGAGACGCGCGCCAACTGATGTCGAACGAGTTTTCGCTGCGCGACATCCCAAACTGCCGTGAGCTCACCGTACCACGAACTCTCCTCTTCAAAGCCCTTCGGATTGGTCGATCCTTCGCACTTGATCTCGACCTGAAGACTTTTCCCGGTTTTCCATTTCACCCTTGTGATGTCGAGTTCCCCCACTGCGCTGTCTTCGACCCGGCTATGCTGGGCCTTTGCGATTGCAGGTGAAAAAATCTTGTTGAGCGAGTCGAGTAAATCTGTTTGCAGGATCACCTTTCCGTCTTTCAATTCGACCAGCAGCAGTCCAATGGGTTCCCATTTCCCGCTATTCTCAATAACCGCTGCCGAACTGTTCGGAGCCCAATGCGCAGCCAGATCGCCGTGGTTTTTTCCTTCGAAATAGGGCTCACCGGTTTCAAGAACCGCGAGAATGCGCGAGTGCTTCAGATCGACGATAAAGTCCGGGCTCTCCTCTAACAGGCGATTGGGATAGATGATTCCAAACTGTTTGTTGGGCGAAAATGTGTCGAAGAGGATATACCCAATTTCGAACGGATCGGGATAACCAGGATGTGGCGGTGGCCCGTGGAATTCTTCCGGCTCGTCCGTCGCAGCCGCAAGCCGGCACGGCTCATCGAGTATCCCTTCGCCGATGAGCAGGCAAAGGCCAAGCGTGACCCAGACAGCAAAATGTTTCTTCGCGAAAGTAAAATAATGCGGGCACCGATTTCGGATCACGCTGAGGATTTTTGACTGGGCTACGTTCCAATTTTCACGGATTCTCTAAAATACTCGATGGTCTTTTTGATTCCCTGTTCGAACTCCACGCATGGCTCCCAGCCGAGGACTTCTTTCGCGCGCGAGATATCCGGTTGTCGCACCTTCGGGTCATCCACGGGCAATGGTTTGTATTCGATCGCGGATTTTGTTCCAGTGATGCGAATGATTTCTTCGGCAAATTGTTTGATCGTCATCTCGCGCGGATTACCAAGGTTGACCGGTTCGTGAAAACTGCTCATGGCCAGTTTGAAAATTCCATCAATCAAATCGGACACGTAACAGAATGAGCGGGTCTGCGAGCCGTCGCCGAAAACGGTCAGTGGCTGTCCACTCAAGGCCTGACCGATAAACGCCGGAACTACGCGCCCGTCGCGCAGCCGCATTCGCGGACCGTATGTGTTAAAGATACGGACGATTTTTGTATCCACTCTGTGATAACGGTGATACGCCATCGTGATTGCTTCCGCGAACCGCTTCGCCTCGTCGTAAACACCGCGCGGCCCGATCGGGTTGACATTACCCCAGTAATCTTCTTTCTGCGGATGCACGAGCGGATCACCGTACACTTCCGACGTTGACGCAAGAATGAACGAGGCCTTTTTGTCCTTCGCCAAGCCGAGCGTGTTATGCGTGCCGAGTGCACCTACTTTGAGCGTGGGAATCGGCAACTCCAGATAATCGATCGGGCTTGCTGGTGACGCGAAGTGAAACACGTAATCGACTTTTTCTTCCGGCAGAAAAATGAAATTCGAAACGTTATGTTTGATGAACCGGAAATTCTCGTTACCGGCGAGATGACCAATGTTTGCGGTGTTACCGGTGATTAGATTGTCGATGGCGATCACGCGATGGCCTTCGGTCAAAAGCCGATCTACCAGATGCGAGCCGAGGAAACCCGCGCCGCCGGTCACAACGGAAACAGGCTGGGAATTTTTGGTCGCCATTGCGCATTTCTTCTAATGGTTGCCACGCGAGTTTACCAGCAGGAACTCAGATCAATGACGAAGCACCCGCTTTCGCTAAGGCTCCGCGCGGCAGCTGAATAGCGTGCTGAACTTTGCTTTGTCATTCAGAAACTCGATATTGATTCGTCATTCGACATTCGGCACTCGTCATTTAGTTAATCGCATGCGCATCCTTTCCGGTATTCAGCCCAGCGGCGCGCTGCACATCGGTAATTATTTCGGCATGATGAGGCCGGCTGTTGCGCTGCAAGTGGAGGGAGAAGCGCTTTATTTTATCGCCGACTATCACGCGCTCACCACGGTGCGGGATCCGCAAGCGCTCCGCGAAAACAGCCGCCGCGTGGCGCTGGACTTTTTGGCGTGCGGCCTTGATCCGGAGCGCGCTACGCTTTTTCGGCACTCAGATGTGCCGCAAGTGACCGAGCTCGCCTGGATTTTATCGGCGGTGGCGCCGATGGGGCTTTTCGAGCGCGCTCACTCATACAAAGACAAACTCGCCCGCGGTATGGCCGCTACAGTTGGATTGTTTAGTTACCCAATCCTGATGGCCGCCGACATTTTGATTTACGACAGTGACATCGTGCCGGTCGGCAAAGACCAAAAACAGCACATCGAAATGACCCGCGATCTAGCCGTGAAGATGAACGAAACGTTCGGCCAGTCCGAGCCGGACGGACGGATTTTTAAGTTGCCGGAACCTCGTATTCAGGCCGCGACAGAAACAGTGCCCGGAATCGATGGTCAGAAAATGAGCAAGAGCTACGGGAACAACATCGACATTTTTAGCGACGAAAAGGAGATGCGAAAGCGCGTGATGAGTATCGTCACTGATTCCACGCCGGTGGACGCACCGAAGGACCCGGCGAACTCGACAATTTTCAAACTCTACTCGCTGGTCGCGTCTAAAGAAGAAATCGCCGACATGCGCGAACGATTTCTAAAAGGCGGAACCGGCTACGGCGATTTCAAGAAGCGACTGTTCGAGAAACTTTGGGAATATTTCGCGCCGATGCGCAAACGCCGGGAAGAGATTCTAAATGACAAATCGTACATCGACGACGTCCTCGCGCGAGGCGCAAAGCGCGCGAACGAGCTTGCCAATCAAGTAATGGAACGCGTTCGCGCGGCCGTTGGCTTGCGCTGAAGAGTCTCAGCCAGTCGTTTCGGTGTGGTGTTCCGCCACGCCGCTGCGAGAGCCTCCCGCACGATGTCGATCTTCGCCGCAGGCAAATAGACGTTTGTGTTTCCGCGTCGACCCCAAGCGCCCTTCACGGGTTGGAAGATTCTCGGATCACGTTGCATAAAACGCTTTTGCTCGTCTGGCGTCAGTTTTATGACCGCCCATTCTTTACCAGGGTATCCAAGCGTCGCGAAAATTCTCCCGCCCACACGGAAATCAGGATGACGCATATGCGCCGATTCAACCGCTTCCGGAAAACTCAGCGCCAGTTCGCGAAAATCATTCGTCGTCATCGGTGATGAAATCTCTCAAGCTCGAGCAGTTGTTCGGTCCAACCTCACCTGCCTTAGAAAAAGAAAAAGCGGGAATCCAAACGATACGCCGACGATCAATGTTCCAATGGTTGGCAACCACAGAAGCCGGACTCGCAAACGTTTGCCTTCGCTTTGAATAAACCAGATCAGCACGATTGCAGAAACGATCACATCCAAGACAAAAAACGTGCTGATCCGGTTGGCGAACAGTTCACGAAAGAACAACGTAACATTTAAGCCGTGCTCCAATAGCCACGGCACAAATTGCAAGTAAGGAAGGACCATTCCGAGCACACAGCAAATCAAGTAGAAGTGTCGCGCTTTCATGGATGCATATCATCGCATGCGGTGCCAAAATCCGTCGAGCGAGTTCACCTCTGCTCTGATATGATCTGCCGAATGGCAATTCTGCGCGTTCACATCGTTCCGAATGCCAAGACCGATAGTGTCGTGGGCGAACACGGCGGCGCAGTTAAGATCAAACTGCGCGCACCGGCGGTTGAAGGGCAGGCCAATGCCGCGCTGGTGCGCTTTCTCGCCGAGCAAATGAAACTCCCTCGGCATGCCATCGTGCTGCAACGGGGTCACAAATCGCGCGACAAACTGATTCGGGTAGATGGCTTAAGCCAAGAAGACGTGCGTCCCCGTCTACTCGAGAATTGAAACGAATTGAGCGCTATTCCGTAATGATCTTGTCAGCCCATTCCACGAGCGACACGAAAATCTTGGGATTACCAAACTTAGCACTGTATTCAGTCAAGTCAGCGTCGGTTACACTTCTTGCACGGGAGCATGCACCGCATGCGTAGATTTGTATCTTCTTTGTCACGATTTTGCTTAGAACTTCCGACAGCGGCGGCCACCCGACAGGAACGATTGAATTAGCTACTGATTTTCGCATCAGAGATACCGCTTCGCCGAGAAGGAAGATTTGAACTTCGTGGCCGGCACCAGAAAGCGCATCGCCATGAAGAAATGGAAATGCGGCTTTTGTCGGGTCGTCCGATCCCCAGGCGCTCTTCAAGAGAATTTTTAGTTTCGTTCCGCCTGCGCGAGCAGTCGCAGGTGCCGCAGTAGCGACAAGCGGAAGCGCTGCAAGATGCTTCAGGAACGATCGCCGTATCATGCGATCCGATTTGACCAGAAACGGGCTGCACCGAGCAACCCATTTCGGCCAATGTCAGCGGCTGCGGCTTTGACGAGCTGGTTTAGTTTGCTCCGGGACTTTTGATTGAGTGGTTGCGGCCGTATCGCGATAAAACAATACGCCGTGCGCCCGCAAATTAGTGATCAGCGCGTGGAGATCATTTGCTAACTGCTGATCGTTTAAGAGCGCGGCTACCAAACCTTTCCCCTGGGTTGCGCTGCGCAGCGCTGTGCGCGCGTCACCAATCGCGTTCTGCAAATTGTCGGCTGCTTTTTTCGTGGAAGCCATTGTTGAATCCGCCTGCTCGATCACCCCATCCAATTTTTTTGAGGATTCCGCCAGTGCACCAGTAGCCTGGTTTAAATGCTCCATGCTCGACTTCAGATTCTCCATGTTCGCAGAGGAGAGTGTGTCTTGATTCAAACGGTTCACCGTCGTGTCGATCTTTTGCACGGCCCCACGGAGATCGGTCACAAGCGCGCCGCCTTCGCGCGTGAGATCGTCAATGCCGGTCTCTCGCACGCCGCTGATGTGGGTGTTTGGCGCCAGAAACGCCTTCGGCTGCCCCGGCGGCATGACCACGTTTACGAAGCGATCGCCGAGCAACCCGGAACTTCCGACGGTGAATTTGCTACCTTCAGGAATCTTAATGTGCTCATAAATCTTCAGCGGTACATCCACACCCTGGCCTTCGCGAACCATTCGCGGACCACCCGAGACTTTTCCAATTTTGGCTCCCGCAAGCAAAACATCGGAACCTTTTAACAGGCCACTCGCGTCAGTGAAGCGAACGGTGAGAGGGTAATACGTTTTGAGGCCTTCTCCCAGTCGGCCGAATTGCACGACCAGCGCGCCTAACATCGCCAACCCGACGAAAACAAACGCGCCAACTTTAAATTCCAAGCCTCGCTCGTGCCGATTCATTGAACGCTAATTGTCGATCTTACCGCTGATTTTCGCAAGGTAGACGCAGTTCAGCCAAACCGAGCCATTCGCAAACGTGAAATACGGGGCTCCGAGCGATTGAGGTCAACTCGCGAAGTTTTCGGAGTCAATCGCCTCTGCCGTCGGAGCGTCCCAGCAGGAAATCCTGCAAAATCGGATCGCGCGTCTGTTGAAGCTCAATGGGTGTGCCGTAGAAATAAATTCGACCTTCGTGCAGGTAGGCAACGTGATTGGCGACGTCGAATGCGCTTTTCATGTCGTGCGTAACCACTACGCTCGTCACTCCCAGCCGCTGCTGTAATCTACGAATCAGGCGATTGATACTGTCCGCGACCACGGGATCGAGGCCCGATGTCGGCTCATCGTACAACACGCACGAGGGCCGGCGAATGATGGAGCGTGCGAGACCAACGCGCTTTTTCATTCCACCGCTCAAACTCTCCGGCATTTTATCTTGCTGCCCCTCCATTTCAATGACCTCGAGGATTTCCTCCACTTTCGCCTGTAAAGCCTTTGGATCCCGTTCGCCCGCCTCACGTAGTGGAAAAGCGATGTTTTCCTCGACGGTCATTGAATCAAAAAGCGCGCCCCCCTGAAAGAGAATGCCTACCTTTTTGCGAATCGCTCCGAGCTGCCGCTCGTTCATTCCAATAATGTTTTGACCATCGATGCAAATTTCTCCCGCGTCCGGCGTCATCAATCCCACGAGATGTTTAAGCAAAACGCTTTTGCCGCCGCCGCTTCGTCCAATGATCGCGAGTGTCTCGCCAGTTGCGACCTCAAGATCGACGCCGCGCAAGATTTCCTGCTGCCCAATCTTTTTGGCCAACGATCGGACTGCGATCATTGGGGAAGAATGGCCCGAAACCACACGAGGTTGAGCGGATGGTTTTGAAGATGGCGGCGCTTCGATCATCGCAAGGCTCAAACTCTTAACTCTCAACCCTCAACTCTCAACTCCCGCACAGCGTTACTGGTATCCCGCTGGATAAATGATGTTGAGCAACATCGTGAGGAAGAAATTGCAAATCAGCACCGCGAGCGAGGAGTTTACTACCGCTTCAGTAGTCGCGCGGCCAACACCGACGGCACCTTCCCGCGCGCTCAGTCCTTTTTGGCAACTGATGAACACAATCAGAATCCCAAAACAAAATGCTTTCGACAGGCCCATGATAATATCGCGACTACGCGTCCATTTCACCATGTTCGCCATGTAATAGGTGCCGTTAATGTCGAGCATGAAAATCGCAACGAAATACCCAGCAGCGATGCCGACAGCGATACATTCGGCTACCAGGAGCGGCATAGATATCATCATGGCGAGCGCACGCGGAACGACCAGATAATCGGTCGGATACACTGCAAGCGCTCGTAACGCATCGATCTGCTCGGTCACTTTCATTGTCCCGATTTCCGCCGACATGGCTGCGCCGACGCGGCCCGCTACCATCAATGCCGTGAGCACCGGGCCAAGTTCGCGACAGATCGACACCGATACCACAGCACCGGTGGCGGATCCCATTCCGATCTTGTTAAACTGAAAGAATGTTTGAGCTGCGAAAACAGCGCCGGTAAACCCACCCGTGATCACGACAACAAGCTGTGAAAGCAATCCAATCTCGACGACTTGATTGAGAAACAATTTCCAGCGGAGCCTGTGTGTGAAAATGGAACGAAAGGTGTCCGCTGCCAGCAGCACGAGTTCGCCCAAGTATTGAAAGAACGAGAGCAGCGGCGCGCCCAGAGCGTTGAAGAATCGGACCATTTATCAACCTAGTGATTACTGATTAGTGACTAGTGATCAGTGAACGGCAAAGTGCAAGATTTGTTTCGGATTTCGCGTGGCACGCCGTACTTGTGCCAAGGTGGGACATTCGGATTTAAAATTTTCGCCGGCAGAGCTTCCAATTGCGCCTCGCGGAAAGCTGCGATAAAAGATGTCCATCGAAGGAATGAGACGCGCTATTCAGTTGTTGCTGGCAGGGAATCTATTGCTGAGCGCGGTGTTCTTGAGCAGTTGCCAAACCATGCCGCAGGGAATTCAGCAAGCAAGAATCGAGATGGCGCAACGCATCGCGGCCGAGCCAACCGGGGATTATTTTATCGGACGGCGCTATTACAAGCCCGATTACAAGTTCTGGGGCTACGTCCGGCGCCCGGGTCAGCCATGGAGCACAGCGGAGATGGTGATGTTAAATGAAAAACAGAAACTTGCGCCCGACCGCGAACGCCTCGAATTCGGCAGCGACAATAATTACGAATACAAACTCTACGGCTCCTTCAGCGGCGACAAAGTCTATGAGCCTGCGAGCAACGGAATTTATCCGGAATTTGTCTTGAAGGGCTACGAATTAATTTCCATGAACCCGCCGCCGATTTTTAGAAGCCAGTTTCGGGGTAACGCCAGCGCCGCGGACCTTCGTTACGTGGTGGAAAAGCCGGAATGATACCCTTGTGGTTGTCATTCCGAGTGAAGGTGAGGAATCTCTAACTATCACTTATGGAATGCGCGTCATTTGAACAGGTAGAGATGTCTCGGCTCCGCTCGACATGACAAAGATGCCGCGCGCTTCGGATAAAAAAGACCCTCTGGTCGAAGAATTCCTACGTTACCTCGCGAACGAGCGAAACGCTTCGCCGCGCACCCTCAAGGCATATCGCCAGGCGCTGACTGCTTTCGGTGCGGAGAGCAAAAGATCGTGGAAAAAATGCACGGCCGACGATTTTCGCGATTACCTCTTCGCGCTTATGAAGCGCGGGCAAGCGCGTTCGTACGTGCGACTGCAATTCTCCGCGTTGCGCACTTTTTATCAGTTTCTGGCAGCTCGAAAACGGCTGCGCGGCAATCCCATTCAAGAAGTGCAATTGCCAAAAATTGAGAAAAAACTGCCGCTGGTCCTCACACGTCAGCAGGTTGAGGAGCTTCTTACCGCGCCAACCCGCGAGACGAAGAAACGCTCTGCGCCCGTTTGGATGCCGCTGCGCGACGTGGCGATTATGGAATTATTTTACAGCAGCGGCTTACGATTGAGCGAACTGGCTGGGCTCGATGTAGCCGACCTCGATCCTTACACCGAGTCTGTGCGCGTATTCGGCAAAGGCCGCAAAGAGCGCGTCTGCCCAGTGGGCTTGCCTGCGCTTGAAGCGATCTCGCGCTATCGCGCCGCAGCCAATGTACATGCGGGACCGCTATTCATAAATAAGGCCCGAAGGCGAATGTCCGTGCGCTCCATCTGGCTGGTGTTGAAACGTTATGTGCGCCACACATCCATTCCAATTTCAATCAGTCCGCACAAGTTGCGACATAGTTTCGCGACGCATATGCTCGACCGCGGCGCCGATTTGCGAAGTGTGCAGGCGTTACTTGGACATGCCAGCCTTTCGACAACACAAATCTACACGCACGTCACAGTCGAACGGCTGAAGAAAGCCTACGCAGACGCCCATCCGCGGGCGTGATTTTCGTACCGCGCCTTAGCTCGCCGGCGCAGCGGCGTTACTCTGTGGTTCCGATTCCGGCACGTGGAACGACAGCTTCCCATCGGCCGTCTCTACTTCCACTCTGTCGCCTGGCTTGACGTTGCCGCGAAGCAATTCTTCCGCGAGCGGGTCTTCGAGAAAACGCTCCACCGCACGGCGCATTGGCCGGGCTCCATACTGCGGATCGTATCCTTTCTCGATGAGGAATTCCTTCGCGCTTGGCTTCAACTCAATGTGGACTTCCTTGGCTTTGATGCGCGTGAGCACTTTGTCTACTTCCAGATCAACAATGCGCAACAGCTCCGGCTTGCCGAGCGAATGAAACACGATGATCTCGTCCAGCCGGTTGAGAAACTCGGGTTTAAAGACGCGCTTGGTCTCGTCGAGAATTTTGTCACGCATCGAATCGTAATCATGTCCTTCCATGGGCGCGCCGAAGCCCATTACTGTTTGTTTTTTCAACAACTCGGCGCCGACGTTGGAAGTCATGATGATGATTGTATTCCTGAAATCGATCTTACGCCCCAACGAGTCGGTGATTTTGCCGTCTTCCAATATTTGCAAAAGTAGATGCATCACATCGGGGTGCGCCTTTTCGATCTCATCAAAAAGCACAACCGAATACGGCCGGCGCCGCACAGCCTCGGAAAGCTGTCCGCCCTCTTCGTAACCGACGTACCCCGGCGGCGAACCGATCAAACGCGACGCGGTGAATTTTTCCATGTACTCCGACATGTCGATTTGAATCAACGCGTCAGCGTCACCGAACATGAATTCAGCGAGAGTGCGCGCGAGATACGTTTTGCCGACGCCGGTCGGACCGAGAAAGACAAATGACCCAATCGGACGTTTTGGATCTTTCAAATCCGCGCGTGAACGGCGCAGAGCTTTGCTGATGGCGGTGACTGCTTCGTACTGGCCAATGACGCGCTGCTTCATCTCGCTCTCCATCATGAGAAGTTTTTGTGTTTCCTCCTGCTCCATGCGCTGGAGAGGAACGCCGGTGACCTTCGAGATGATGTGCATCATGTCGTCGGCCGTCACCACGACTTGTTTTTCTTCTCGCTCCTCACGCCATTTGTTGAGAATGGCATCGAGTTTTTCCTTGGTTTGCTTCTCCTTGTCGCGAAGGGCTGCAGCTTTTTCGAAATCCTGCGCCTTGATCGCTCCTTCCTTTTCCACCCGGATCTCTTCTATTTCCTTTTCGATGCCCTTCACGTCTGGCGGCCGCGTCATGGAGTTAATACGAGCACGCGCGCCGGCCTCATCCATTACATCGATCGCCTTGTCGGGGAGAAATCGTCCCGTGATATAGCGATCGGAAAATCTGACGGCAGTCTCCAGCGCCTCATCCGTAAGTTTTGCTTTGTGGTGGGCCTCGTACTTGGGTCGGAGACCTTTCAAGATTTGAATGGCTTCGTCAATGGTCGGCGCATCCACCTTTATCGTCTGGAAACGGCGTTCCAGCGCTGCGTCTTTCTCGATGTACTTGCGGTATTCGTTCATCGTGGTCGCGCCGACACATTGCAATTCGCCACGACTCAGCGCGGGCTTGATGATGTTCGATGCGTCCATCGCGCCTTCGGCCGATCCTGCTCCGACGATGGTGTGCAATTCGTCAATGAAAAGAATGACGGTCTTGGAACGGCGGATTTCGTCCATTACGGCTTTGATGCGCTCTTCGAACTGGCCGCGGTATTTTGTTCCGGCGACCATCAACGCCAGATCGAGTGTGATCACGCGTCTGTCGCGCAACAATTCGGGCACGTCGCCGTTTGCAATCTCCTGAGCCAATCCTTCGGCAATGGCCGTCTTGCCGACGCCTGCTTCGCCGATCAGGACTGGATTGTTCTTGGTCCTCCGGCAAAGCACTTGAATTACGCGCTCGATTTCATTACGCCGGCCAATTACGGGATCGAGTTCTCCCTTCCTCGCCAATTCAGTCAGGTCACGGCCGAATGCGCGAAGCGCTGGAGTTTTGACGTCCTTCTTCGCCGGTTCGCCACCTTCCTGCTCCGATTCAGACGGCGTGAAGTTTGGATCGAGCTCTTTAAGAATCTCGTTGCGAGTGCGTTCGATATCGAGTTCGAGGCTCTTGAGCACTCTGGCGGCAACCCCCTCGCCCTCGCGCAGAAGTCCAAGCAAAATATGTTCCGTGCCGACGTAAGAATGATTGAGCGCCTTGGCTTCCTTGCCTGCTAGCGCCAACACCTTTTTGACTCTGGGCGTGTAGGGAACGTTACCGACGATCTTGGTTTCCGGTCCCGAGCCGACCTGCTTCTCCACCTCCATGCGGACTGTCTCGAGATCCAGACCCATCTTCTGCAAGACGTTCACCGCTACTCCCTGGCCCAGTTTGATGAGTCCCAAAAGCAGATGCTCGGTGCCGACGTAGTTGTGGTTAAACCGGTCGGCTTCCTTGCGAGCAAGCGCCAAGACCTGTTGAGCCCGCGGTGTAAAATTATTCATTGTTCGATGGCGCGTTAGTCGAGCCATTGCCCAACTCCCTTGCCATCTTACTAATATCAGGTTTGGGAAAGAGTTTCAAACGCTCGCGGATAATCTGGGCGCGCAGATGGTCGCGTTCTTCGGCATTCAGTTTCTGTTGGGAGCTTTTTTGCAAATGCGCCGGCTGCGTCTCGATAAACAATTCATCGATCTGCAGGCGCTGGTCTTCTGGAAACGCGCCCAAGTCCATGCCGAGCTTAATGATCGACAGCAGGTTGAGCGCTTCCTTCGACGCCATGGCGTGCGCGTATGTCAAAATCCCATAGGCGCGACCGATCTGGTCACAAAGCGTGTTCGGCTTTTTCTGGAGCAAAATTTGCCGCGCGTCATGTTCCTTTTCGATGATCGTTTCAATTACTTTGCTCAGACGATTGATGATCTCGTCCTCTTTCTCGCCAAGGGTGGTCTGATTTGAGATCTGAAAGAGGTTGCCCATCGCTTCAGTTCCCTCGCCGTAAAGTCCACGCACTGCGAGGCCGATTTTACCTACGGCTTGAATCACTTGATTAATCAGCTCGCTCAGAACAAGGCCTGGCAAGTGGAGCATCGCGGAGGCGCGCATCCCGGTGCCAACGTTCGTCGGGCACGCAGTCAGATATCCGAGCCGAGAATCAAAAGCGAAGTCCAGTTTGCTTTCGAGTGCGCTGTCGATTTTGTCCACCAGCTTGAATGCCTGTTTCAACTGCAGCCCCGAGCGAATCGATTGCATCCGCAGATGATCTTCTTCGTTGATCATGATGCTAACGGTTTGCCGTCGATTCACCACTACAGCGCTGCCCCCACCTTTGGCCGCATGCTCGCGACTGATCAGATGACGCTCTACCAACACCTGCCTGTCCAAGGCCGAAAGATCCTGCAAGCTTTCCGAGAATGACTCCTGCATCTCCGGAAGCGCTTCCACCTGTGACCTAATCAGTTCCAGGATTGAATTCCGTTCCGCTTTCTTCGCCCAGCCTGGAAAAGGTCGGTTCCGGAGATTGCGTGCGAGGCGCACCCGGCTGCTGATTACAACTCGGTGATGTGGCCCTTCACCGCGCAGCCATTCTCCAGCAGTAGCCAGCATATTCGAGAATTTCATGGGGAGTTGGAGAGTTCGCTTTCAAGCTGTTTAATCTGATCGCGCAACGACGCGGCCGTCTCGTAGTTCTCGTCGGCCACGGCTTTTTGCAGATTTTCCGTCAGAGCGCGCATCCGGTGGCTGAGCGCCACGGCGCGCTGCGCGCGTTCCGGCAATTTCCCCACGTGTTCGGTACCTTTGTGCATTGCTTTCAAAAGCGAGTTCAGTCCCTCTGCAAACGTGACGTAGCATTCGCTGCATCCCAGGCGTCCAGTTTTTTTGAAATCAGCCTGGCTAAAACCACATACCGGGCATTTTTGCGTGGGCGCTCCCTTTTCGATCTCTTCCGCTGCTCCAATGCCAAGCAGCAGATCGGCAAGAGCGAAGCTCGTGGGGTCCTGTACACCTTTTTCTTTCGAGCAGGCTTCGCACAGATTCACCTTGTGCATCTTGCCTTCAAGAATCTGTGTCAGGAACACCGTAGCATCATTGCATTTGCAAACGTCGCACAACATCTCGCTTAATTAGACCCTGATATTTTGGAAACATTCAACCCCGAATATTTCCCCGACATCCTCTGCGTCAGAAGTGACTTCGGTCAACGCTAGGTGAAAATCGGTGTGCCCGTTTCGCGTGTCATTTCCCGGAAGCGCGCAATTATACGGGTAGTAATGGGGCCGGGTTTGCCGTTACCGATGACGCGTCCATCGGCTTTGACCACCGGAACGATCTCCGCAGCCGTCCCCGTGAGGAAACATTCGTCGGCAGCGTAAACGTCGTGGCGTGTAATGTCGGCCTTCAACGTTTTGAAACCGAGTTCCGCGGCGATTTCAAACGCTACAGACCGCGTGATGCCGCGAAGCGCGCCCGCAGTAACAGGCGGAGTAACAATTTGACCGCGCTTGACAACGAAAATGTTGTCCGCCGTGCATTCGGCAACGTTGCCCTCGTCATTCAACATCAGCGCTTCATCCGCGTCGGCCAGATTCGCCTCCAGCCGCGCCATCACGTTGTTCAAGTAATTGAGGGACTTCACTGCCGGATTTAGTGCGCCCGGATTGCAGCGGCGGGTTGCGCATGTGACGATCGTTAGACCTTTTCGATAAAGGTTCTCGTGATAAAGGGTGATCGCTGCCACAATAATAATCACGCTCGGCGATTTACATTGCATCGGATTTAAACCCAGATTGCCAATCCCGCGCGTGACCAGCAGCCGGACGTAACCGTCCCGTAAATGATTTTGCCGGATTGTTTCGAGGAGAGCTTCCGTCATCTCCTCCTTGGTCATTGGAATTTCAAGGCAGATCGAGCGAGCCGAATCCCACAAACGATCCAGATGTTCGCCAAGCCGAAAAACACGCCCATCATAAAAACGAATCCCCTCGAAAATTCCGTCGCCGTACAGGAGGCCGTGGTCGAACACGGAAATTTTCGCGTCCGCTTCGGAGTAAAATTTTCCGTCAATGTAAATCTTCGCGTCCTTGACGCCCACTGCGGTGGGGCGTGGACGACCTTCAATTGCCGGTTCAACTGCCGCTTCTGCGGTAGGCTCGTGAATTTTGGGTTCGTCTAATACCGCTGCATCCGTGGTTTTCATAGTCGCAAAAAAATCTTCGATGTTTAATCGCGTAATTCAAGCAGCAAAAATAGAAGACGTTATATCGTTAAACCATTGAATCGTTGAAGCGTAAGCCGCCAATGGATTCGCGATGTAAGGATTTACGACTCACGTCTCCGCTCACTGCAACATTCCATCCTTGATGTGCAATTGCCGATCGCCGCGCGCCGCCAGCCGAGCATCGTGTGTCACTACGAGCAACGTCTTATTTCGCGCACGCGTCAGATCCAACAGCAGATCCATTATCGCATCGCCCGTTTTCGAATCGAGATTTCCAGTCGGTTCGTCGGCAAAAATGATGTCGGGATCGTTCGTTAACGCCCGCGCGATGGCGACACGCTGCTGTTCCCCGCCTGAAAGCTCTGCTGGCAAATGATGGACGCGATCAGCGAGACCGACCGCGGCAAGGCTCTGCTCGGCCCGTTGTCTTGTTGCCCTATGGCCAATCATTCCTGGCAGCAGGACGTTTTCCAATGCGGTAAGTTCAGGCAGCAAAAAGTAACCCTGAAAAACAAAACCCATTTTTTTATTCCGCAAACGCGCCTCTGCGGAGGAGCCGCCACAATACAGTCGCCGGCCTTCGAATTCGACGGTTCCCGATTCGGGACGCTCCAGACCGGCTAAAGTGTAAAGAAGTGTCGTTTTACCCGCGCCGGAAGCGCCGGAAAGAAACACTGCTTCATTACGCTCGACTTCCATGGAGATGCCGCGCAAGACTTCGATCCGGCGCGCGCCCATTCGAAACGACTGATAAATATCACGAGCTATCAACTGCGGTGGCTGCACGGCAACTATCTCTCACTAGGATCGACATCGCACAACAATCATCGCAATTGGTAGGGACGGGCACGCCGCACTGTTCGGAAGCCGCAGCGCGGCGTCCCTACCATTCTTCGGACCGCGCTTGTTGCCAAATGGTTAGGCCATTCCCAATGATTCCAGAGTTGGTCGATCAATCGCTGCCGTTTCGTAAAGTCCGTGGCCACGCTGATTCAACGTCGAAGCGCGGCCTTAGTTGCATGTAGCATGACGCGAAACTCAAGTGACAAACAAATTCAATCATTGAAAACGATGTGCGCACCGAGATCTCTTCGGTACGCAGAAAGCCGCCGTCGAAAATAGTTCGCGGCGGCTCTTTGTAATAGACCTTATTAAGCCATTCCCAAAGATCGCAGCGTCGGCTGATCGATCGTGGACGTTGTGTAAAGGCCGTGGTCGCGTTGATAATTCGCGATTGCATCACGCGTAAGCGGCCCGAGAAGACCATCCACTTCGCCTTGATAATAACCTTGCTGTTGCAGCGCCGCCTGCGCATTGGCAATTACCTGGTCGGGCGGCAAATGATTGTAGCCGTAGATGGGACCATCCCACGCGTAGTACGCGTTAGGATTGTAGCCCCAAGCTGGGAACCAATACCCCGCGTTCCAGTAATACGGTGCACCGAACACGAAAACAATATTGCTATGATGGCTATGCCACCAGTTCTGATCGTGCCACTCTGATTTATAGTTGCGGAAAACAGTATATTGCTGGCCCTGCCAGTTTTGGCTTCCTTCAATGTGTTTGTTCGGCTGGAACTTCACGGGCGGTGCCTTTGCCGTGTTTGGCTGTTTTGGAAGATTGAACTTCTGCGCCTTAAGTGGCTTGCCTGCTTTCGCCGTACCGGCTGCCGCAGTCTTTCCTGTTGTCGTCGCCGTAGCAGCCTCGCCTGCCTTGCCCGGTCCTGTTACCTTTCCGCCCTTTGCCGCCTTGCCGGTTTGCACCTGAGAAGCTTCCTTTGGGGTTTGGCCTTTCTTGGCCTTCTGACCTTGAGAAGCTTCCATTGGGGTTTGGCCTTTCTTGCCCTTCTGACCCTGAGAAGCCCCCATCGAGGTTTGGCCCTTCTTGCCCTCATAGGCTCCCATTGACGTTTTCTTGGGACCTGCTCCAGCGCCCGTCACATGTCCGGTCGTAGGCTGAGGTGCGTGCTGCGCCGTTGGCGCCTGCTTTTTCTTTTGTGGTTTGTTTTCTTCTGGCTGCGCACTGTACGCGACACTCACGAGCCCAAGACTGCAAATCAAAGCAACAAATATTTTCATAAGTTTTTTCATTCGGGGTTGTTAGACCTTTTAGTGCCTCTATTTATTCAACGGTGCAGCGTTGGTTTTTGGATGCCTTCCCTGCCACAAAAACGCGCTGGCTATTGCGCTCAAATGCTCCAGTCCTCAGCGCTGTTGGCGCACGGCCTCGAACAACACAATTGCAACCGCTGTAGCCAGGTTCAGACTTCGCGTCCCGTGCATCGGAATAGTGATGCAGCTATCAACATTGGCGGCGAGTAGATCCTCCGCGAGGCCTTTGGTTTCGCGACCAAAGACCAGGAAATCATCTTTCTGAAATCTCGCTTCATAGTAAGGGCGTTTGCTTTTTGTCGTCAGAAAAAAGTAGCGCGCGCCAGCCGATTGCGCACGCCGCAATGCGTCGAAAGAATCCCACACTTGGAGACGCACTTCGTTCCAGTAATCAAGGCCGGCCCGGCGCAATTCTCGATCGTCGAGGAAAAAGCCGAGCGGTTTGACGAGATGCAGGGTTGACCGCGTTGCCAGACAAAGCCGACCAATGTTGCCGGTGTTCGGCGGAATCTCCGGTTCAACAAGAACGATGTTAAACACGAACGCTTCCTCTTCCGCTTAGTCTTAATCTCCCTCTGAACGATTGAGAGACAGAACTAGAGGAAGATTCGCTACAGCTTCGAGGCGACAAATTTCTCCAGCTTCACCACATCAGCCGCGAATTTGCGAATTCCCTCGCCAGTTTTTTCGTAGGCCATTGCGTTCTCGTTTAACAGCCAGCGGAATTTCTTTTCGTCGAACTCGAGCTTGTCGATCTTCGTCGCTTTCGCTTTTTCGGGATCAAGTTTGCGTTCGAGCGGGTCGGTCGATTCGGAAAGTTCTTTCATTAGTTCGGGGCTGATCGTCAGGCAATCGCACCCCGCCAGCTCGCGGATTTGACCAGCGTTGCGGAAGCTTGCGCCCATGACCTCGGTCGGGATATCGAACTTCTTATAATACGTATAAATCTCAGTAACTGACTGCACCCCCGGATCTTCCGGACCGCTGTAATCGCGCTTGTATTCTTTCTTGTACCAATCGTAAATCCTGCCGACGAACGGCGAGATGAGCTGCACTTTTGCTTCCGCTGCGCGCACCGCCTGTGGCAGCGAAAACATCAGCGTCAGATTGCAGCGGATGCCTTCCCTTTGTAGTTGCTCGGCCGCGTTCAATCCCTCCCAAGTCGATGCGATCTTAATCAACACGCGTTCCCGTGGAATTTTGCGCTCCTCGTAAAGTTGAATCAGCCGCCGCGCTTTCTTGATCGAGCCTTCCACATCATACGACAAACGCGCGTCGGTTTCGGTCGAGACGCGCCCCGGCACGATTTCCAAAATGTCGCAGCCAAACTGGACCAGCAGATGATCGCAAATGTCTTCAATCTGCTCGTGTCCGCTCAGACCTGATTTCTTTCGATCGGCCACCACCTCCTCGACCAAATGCGCGTACTCTGGTTTTTGCGTGGCGGCATACACGAGACTTGGGTTCGTTGTTGCGTCCTGCGGCTTGAAGTCCTTGATCGATTCAAAGTCGGCGGTGTCGGCCACGACTTTCGTGAACTTCTTCAGTTGCTCGAGTTGATTCAGTTTCGTTTTCTTTTCTTCGGCGATAGCAGTGCTCATAATGAATCCTCCATTGGGGTTAGCCGTAAAACGTACGCCTCGAATAAATATCGACAATCAAAAATCTGTAAGGACGCTCGATGACCGCCGCGTACATGCTCAGATGTCGACGCTCGTAGAGCGTCCCTACAGTTTGGCAGAAACTGTCGACCGGGATTGAACAGCCCTCCTCGAACCGATCGCTGCTTTGACGAAATTGTTCCCGAGCTCCCACATCGGGCCGGGGAATTTGCGGCATTCCGTGAGAACGTCGTCGAGAGCGTTCACAAACATGTCCACTTCCTTTTCGCCGATGATGAGTGGCGGCAAAATTTTCATCACGTCCATGGCGTGCCCGGCTACCTGGGTAAGAATGCGATGTTTGCTCAGCATTTGGGTTACCACCATTTGCGCGAACAGCACCTTGTCGATTTTGTGCAGAAGTTTCCAGGCCATCTTCAGCTTGAGCTCGCTCGGCTCGTGAAATTCGATTCCGATCATCAAGCCCTTCCCGCGAACTTCTTTGATGAAGGAATGTTTCGCGCGCAGCGCATCGATCCTTTCCATCAGCAGCGCGCCCATCTTCGCCGCGTTCTCGATTAACTTCTCGTTGTCGATCACTTCAAGCGCGGCCAAACCGCAGGCCATGGCGAGGTTGTTGCGCCCGAAAGTTGTCGAATGAACCACGCAGCGATCCATTCGCGAAAACGTTCTTTGGTAAATCTCGCGTCTGGTCACAATGGCGCCGCAGGGCACGTATCCGCCGCTCAACGTTTTTGCGAGCGTAATGATGTCCGGCTCTAAATTCCAATGCTGGAATCCGAACATTTTTCCTGTGCGACCGAGCCCGGTCTGCACTTCATCTGAAATCAGGAGCGTGCCGTACTTGCGACAAAGTTCTTGCGCGCGAACAAAGAAATCAGTCTTGGAAGTTTGACAGCCTTTTCCCTGAACGGTTTCGATCACAAACGCTGCGACATCGCGCGATCGCAGTTGTCGATCTAACTCGTCGATGTCGTCGAGCGCTACCCGTGCGTCGAAGCCTTCCATCAACGGGCCGAATCCGTCGGTGAAACTTTCACAACCCATGAGCGAGAGTGAACCAAGACTCAATCCGTGAAACGCGCTCGCCAGCGACACGGCCCGTTTTCGGCCGGTCGCAGCACGCGCGAACTTCAGCGCGCCTTCCATCGCTTCAGTCCCGGAGTTACAGAAGAAAACGGCGTTTAAGTGCGCGGGCGTCCGCTTCACAAGCGCTTCAGCCAGCAATCCGCTCAGGAGCGAGCAATCCATCTGCACCATGTTTGGGAGATCGAGATCGAGAACGTCGCGGATCGCTTGTTGCACCATCGGGTGATTGCGACCGATGTTGAATACGCTGTAACCACTCAGGAAATCCAGATATGCCTGATTATCCATGTCGTAGAGGTACGCGCCCTCCGCTCGCGCATATACCTTGTCGAACCCGATGACCCGCTGAGCAGCCACCAGGGTTGGGTTCACGTGGCGCTCGTGCAGCTGATAGTTTTCACCCAGCCGCGCCGCTACGATTTCCTTCAGATCAAAAGCCATTGGGCAACGTTCTGCGAAGTCGCTGGGAACGCAACTGCTACGGCCTCCAATCCTGATAAGCTTGATGGGCGCCTCTCGTCAGGTTGGTTTTTCCCGGTGAATATCGTTCCAGCTGCGTAGCAAGCCATTGGAACCATTCAAAAGTCTTCTGTGACCCACTGCGGCGTCGTTCTTCTTCGACATAGGACTGGACTTTACGCCAGGCCAAACGAACTGTGCCACCCAGCAGGTCCCCGACTACGGTCAAAGGTACAATTCGCGCATACACAGAATAGCCAAGGCCTTCCAGTATGCAGCCCACCGCCTGCACTGCAGCGAACACACGGGCGTCCCCTTCGATCTCCGACGCGGTCGATCCGTCGGGGATACTCTGCACGACGATCATCGACTTCATCCATTCTGGAGTGAGGATTGCTTGGACGGCGGCAAACGCCGCGCGTTCCGCGCGCTCTTTCCGTGCACGACGCGCTTCCAGCAAACCGAATGCGACCGCAGTCAAAACAGCTAATGCCGTCGCTACATTTGCCAAAGTCGAGAGGTCCACGCGTTAGAGTTTATAAGAACCCTGCTGTCCAGTGCGAAGCCGAAATCGCTACAGAAAAAAAGCTGCAGGATCAGAAGCGATCCTGCAGCTTTAATTTTGCGAACTGATTTTTACTCTTCGACGACCACGCGCTCAACCGTCCGACTCTCAGTCGGACCGGTGTAGTAAACACGCACCTTTTGACCAGCTCGCAGCGGGGCTGTCACCACCTTGCCGGCAGCGTCAACAACTCGCGCGGCTGTGCCGAGAGCAAAGCTGACAGGTCCCTGATCACTCCTAACCACAACAGTCTTGCCAGGCTCGTAGGTGGTTACCGTACCGGCGGTATAAGTTGTGGAAGTAGTCGTTTCTGTCGTAGTTGCTGGTTTTGTCGATGTAGTTTCCTCGGTCGTCGTCGTGCTGGTTTGCGCAAAAGCTAACGGCGTTACCAGCGCGCAGATCAAACCAATGATTGTTTTCTTCACTCTGATCCTCCCTGTTTATGGTTAATTTTACCCCCAAGTTCGCGACTCAAGGGTTGAACGGACGCTCCCGTCCGTGTGATGTTTTTGACTGCCTTCCCAGCAGCGGTATTCGAACTATTTGCGTTTTGCGTGGTTGAGCGGGCCTGACCAATTCATTAATGTTCGATTTCGATGAATCGCAAAGTGCCTGCCGATCCAGTTGTTACAGCCGAACTCGTCCGGCGGCACGGTCTCACTCCGGAAGAGTTTGAGCGGATCAAAAAAATCCTCGGTCGCGAGCCGAATTTCACCGAGCTCGGAATTTTCTCAGTCATGTGGAGCGAACACTGCTCGTACAAAAATTCGAGGAAAGAATTGAGAAAATTTTCCACCGGCAGTCCGAAAATTTTGGTCAAAGCGGGCGAAGAGAATGCCGGTGTCGTGGATATCGGTAATGGCTGGGCAGTCGCGTTCAAAATGGAGAGCCACAATCATCCTAGCGCCATCGAGCCGTTCCAAGGCGCAGCCACCGGTGTGGGCGGTATCATCCGTGACATTTTCACCATGGGCGCGCGCCCAGAGTTTTGCCTGAACTCGCTGCGCTTTGGGCCAATAGCAGAAAACTGTCGCGGCACCCGTGTCGGCCGCGCAAGCGACACGCCTGCCACCACAGAAGATCGACAAAAACAGATCGCTGCAAACCGCCGATTGTTTACTGGCGTGGTAAGTGGCATTGCACATTACGGAAACTGCGTCGGTATCCCGACTATCGGCGGCGAGATTTATTTCGATGAGAGCTTCGAAGGCAATCCTCTGGTAAATGTTTTTTGCCTCGGTGTATTGCGTCACGAACAGCTCGCGCGCGGCACGGCAGAAGGCGCTGGCAATCCTGTTTTTTACGTCGGCGCAGAAACAGGTCGTGACGGTCTCGCGGGCGCCGCGTTTGCGTCACGCGAATTGACCGAACAATCGCGCGAAGATCGTCCCGCAGTGCAGGTCGGCGATCCTTTTAAGGAGAAGTTATTGCTGGAAGCCTGTCTTGAGCTGCTCGCCCGCGGCGCGGTCGCAGGAATTCAAGACATGGGTGCAGCCGGTTTGACTTGCTCCACGTGCGAAACCGCGAGTCGCGCCGGCAGCGGTATCGAAATCGATCTGGCCAAGGTGCCGAAGCGCGAACCGGGCATGACCCCGTACGAGATCCTGTTGAGCGAATCACAGGAGCGAATGCTAATCATTGCTCGCCACGGAAAAGAAGACGTTGTTCGTGAAGTATTCGAGAAATGGGACGTGCCGTGCGCAGAAATTGGGCGCGTCACCAGCGACGGCATCATGCGCGTCCGAAATAACGGTCAGATTGCTGCTGAGATTCCAGCGAAAGCGTTGGCTGAAGAAGCGCCGCTTTATTCGAGAGAAGCCAAAAAAAACATCGCAGAGATCACAGAGGACGCAGAGATTATCAGGAAGATCTCTGCGCTATCTGCATCCTCTGTCATTGAATCTCTCCGGCAAGTTCTCCGCGACCCGACAATTGCATCCAAGAACTGGGTCTATCGGCAATACGACCATACGGTTCGCACAGGCACGATTGTAAAACCGGGTTCTGATGCCGCCGTTTTCTTCGTTCGCTACGCCAATAAAATTTTGGCAGCCAGTACCGACTGCAATTCGACTTATTGCGCGCTTGATCCGCGTGAGGGCGGCAAGATCGCCGTCGCGGAAGCCGCCCGCAACCTGACCTGCTCCGGCGCAAAGCCACTCGCCGTGACGGATTGCCTGAATTTTGGCAATCCATACAAGCCGGAAAACTTCTGGCAGTTGCGTGAAGCAATTGAAGGAATAGCAGAAGCATGCCGGGCGTTCGGGACGCCGGTCACCGGCGGAAATGTCTCGTTGTATAACGAGAGCCCGGCTGGCGTAGTCGATCCAACACCGACAATTGCGATGGTCGGACTAATTGATGACGAAAAGTACATCACCACCCAATGGTTCAAAAACGAAGGCGACATAATCATTCTGATTGGCGAGATTGGAAACGAGCTTGGCGGCTCGCGGTTTTTAAAAATTTGCCACGGATGCGAAGAAGGTCCTCCACCACGCGTCGATCTTGAGCTAGAGATCAAAGTTCAAGATGCTGTGCGCGATTTAATTCGCAAAGGTCTCGTAAAAAGCGCACATGATTGCTCTGAAGGGGGACTCGGCGTCGCGCTGGCGGAGAGCTGTTTTAATCCAGAAAAACTTTTTGGAGCGGAGATTAATCTGGAAGCAGGCGACACTGCTGCCGCTACATTACTGTTTAATGAATCGCAGTCGCGCATCGTCATTTCTGTTGTGCCTGCTGATTTGAAGAAGACGATGACGATCTTACGTGCCAGTAGCGTCCCGTTTGAGCAGCTCGGCAAGGTCTGTCGTGACGAGCTGCGCATCGGGATAAACGGGGAAACTTTTCGGTGGCCGATTGCTGATCTTTACGACGGTTGGTTCAACGCAATCCGCCACGTGGTTGAAGAAGATGCGGAGCGGATTCCAAGCTTGTGAAGTGCGCACGAAAAGGCGATTGAATGCTTACCGATCTGGTGAATTGTTTCGTGTGATATCCCCCTCAGATAAACGTGATCCCGACGGTACGCCGGATTCTGCCGTGCTGCCGCAACACGAGTGCGGACTTTTCGGCGTGTTCGGCCACCCTAAGGCGGCGGTGCTGACGTATTACGGTCTGTTTGCCTTGCAACATCGCGGACAGGAGAGCGCCGGAATCGTGACCAGCAACGGTCCCGGCACGACCTTTCTGATGCACAAGGACATGGGCCTGGTGTCACAGGTCTTTGGTCAGGAAGAACTGGCGAAACTGAAAGGAACACGCGCGATTGGACACACGCGTTACTCGACTACGGGCACCAGCACGATTAAGAACGC
>Ga0209156_10000365_pt1 | contig 37609 bp, 35 predicted proteins | sample GraSoiAngelo_124_FD_185881 | JGI IMG/M metagenome (GOLD analysis project Ga0209156, IMG submission 185881) | Grasslands soil microbial communities from the Angelo Coastal Reserve, California, USA - 14_0927_05_20cm (SPAdes) (version 2) | ecosystem: Environmental > Terrestrial > Soil > Grasslands... | reverse complement strand
GAAGTCTTCGGTCAGGCTCTCTGGTAGCATCTTCCACGCCAGACCCCTGCGCCACCCTAGATCCCTTGTTTCTTCCTCTGTTACCGGCGTCGAGGTATCCAGAAATCGATGAGTTCTTGACCGCGGTGGTCAGCCCAGGTGACGAAATCCGTCATCGGCGTGGCACGCCTCACGCGGAGGTCGATCGGGTCGCGAATTTCTGGAGCTTGTAGCGGAGCTGGCGGAAGCTCACGCGGAGGAGCTCGGCCGCGCGCGTCTGCACCCCACCCGTCCGCGCCAGCGCGAGGTGGATGTAGCGCTGCTCGATCTGGTCGAGCGTCGCCTCGAGGTCGAGCCCGCTCTCCGGAATCTCGACCGCGATGTCGAGGACGTCGCGGGGCCGCCGGAGGTCAGGCGGGAGCGCGTCCACATCGAACACCTCGCCGCTCCCGAGGACCAGCGCGCGCTCGATCACGTTCTCGAGCTCGCGGATGTTGCCGGGCCACCGGTAGCTCTCGAGGATCGCGAGCGCCGCGGGGGTCACGGTGCGCACGGACTGGCCGAGCTCCGCCGACCGGTGCTTGATGAAGTGGGCGACGAGCAGCGGGATGTCCTCGCGCCGCTCGCGCAGCGGCGGGATGTGGATCGGGATGACGTTGAGGCGGTAGAAGAGATCCTCTCGGAGGATCCCGTCCTGCACGGCCTTCGCGACGTCGCGGTTCGATGCCGCGATCAAGCGCACGTCCACCTTGACGTCCTTCGTGTCCCCGACGCGCCGGATCTCGCGCTCCTGGATCACGCGCAGGAGCTTCACCTGGAGCGAGGGGGGGACCTCCGTGACCTCGTCGAGGAAGAGCGTGCCGCCGTTGGCGGCCGGGAAGAGGCCGACGGTGCTCGCGACCGCGCCCGTGAACGCCCCCTTGACGTGACCGAAGAGCTCCGACTCCATCAGGGTCTCTGGGATCGCGCCGCAGTTGACCGAGACGAACGGCCCGTTCCGGCGGGGGCTCTCCGCGTGGACGGCGCGGGCGACGAGCTCCTTGCCGGTGCCGCTCTCGCCCGTGACGAGGACGGTGGACAGGCTGTCGGCGGTCTTCCGGATGGTCTCGAAGATCTCGAGCATCTGGCGGCTCCCCCCGACGAAGTTGTCGAGGCGCCGCTCGCTGCGGAGCTGCCGCTTGAGCGCCTGGTTCTCGTCCCTGAGGCGCTTGCGCTCCAGCGCGTTCGCGAGGACGAGCTTGATCTCGTCCATCTTGAACGGCTTGGTGATGTAGTCGTACGCGCCGAGCTTCATCGCCTCCACCGCCGTCTCGGTGGACGCGAACGCGGTAATGACCACCACGACGGTCTCGGGCGAGTGCTCCTTCGCCGCCCGGAGCACCGCGAGGCCGTCCACCTCCCGCATCCGGAGGTCGGTGATGATCAGGTCGAACACCTCACGCGAGAGGGTCTCGATCGCCTGCGCGCCGCCCTCGACGACCGCGACGTCGTGGCCCTCCTGCTTCAGCATGATCGCGAGGAGGTCGCGCATGCTGCGCTCGTCGTCCACCACGAGGACCCGGGCGTCAGGCATCGCGGACGGGGAGGGTGACCATGAACGTCGTGCCGACCCCGGGGGTGCTGCGTAGGTCGATCTCACCGCCGTGCTCCTGCACGATCCGGTGCACGAGCGAGAGCCCAAGGCCCGTGCCCTCGGGCTTCGTGGAGAAGAAGGGCTCGAACACGTGGGGGAGGTCGTCGGCCGCGATGCCGGCGCCGGTGTCGCTCACCCAGAGCTCCAGGACGTGGCCGGGCGCCTCGGCGGCTCCGACGCGCAGCTCGCCCCCCTCGGGCATCGCGTCGACGGCGTTGAGGCAGAGGTTCCAGACGACCTGCTTGAACTGCTGCGGATCCACGCGCCAGACGACCGGGGGCGCGAACTCCCGCACGATCTTGAGGCTGCCGGGCCTCGCGCGATGCTCGAGGAGCACGAGGGCTTCCTCCAGGGCGTCGGCGACGTTGACGGTCTCGAGGGTCAGCGGCGCCGGGCGCGCGTACTCGAGGAAGCTCTTGATGATCTGGTTCAGCCGCTCGGATTCGCGCATGACGATCTGCGAGAGCCGGTCGCGTGCCTCGCCGGCGGTGGCGGGCGCCGCGAGCACCTCGATCGCGCCCGTGAGCGAGGCCAGTGGGTTGCGGATCTCATGAGCGATGTTCGCGGCCATCCGGCCGAGCGTCGCCAGCCGGTCGGCCTGGCGCATCCGCGCCTCCAGCTGGCGGATCGCCGAGAGGTCTTCGCAAGCCCCGATGAGTCCGAGCCGCTCGCCATCACCGGCGCGGAGCGCCGAGAAGGTGACCCGCACGGGCGCGGCGGCGGCCCCCGGCCGGCGCAGGGTGGTCTCGTGCAGGGAGGACAGGCGCGGGTTGGCGTCGATGGCGGCCGCGATGGCGTCGAGCGCAATCGTCTCACCGAACAGCGCCGACCATGGGCGGCCGATCGCATCGGCCGCGCGGCGGCCCGTGATCTCCTCGGCGGCGCGGTTGAACGCGGTGACCCGGTGCCCGCGGTCGAGCGCGATGAGGCCGGTGCCCACCGACTGGAACACGAGGTCCTTGAAGGCCTGCAGGTCGACGAGCTCGCGCCGTGTCGCGCGGAACCGCTCGGCGAGCCCCCCGGCGACGATGGCGACCACGAGGAACGTCCCCGAGTTCATGAACATCGTCAAGAGCTCGAGGCCGCTGGTCTCCCCGGGCGCGTCGAAGAAGACGCTCGTCGGCAGGACGGTGCGGGCCAGCACGACGCTGGTGTACAGCACGCTCGAGGCAGCGGCCATCACGAGTCCCCCCACGCGCGACAGGAGCACGCACGCCGCGGTGACCGAGAGCACGTAGAGGAAGGCGAAGATGGATCGGCCGCCGCCCGTCGCCGCCACGACGGCCGTGACGAGGACCACGTCCAGCAGGCAGAAGAGCCACGCGATGTGGCGTGGCTCCCGGAGGGCGCGGAACAGGAGCAGGGCGGCGGACGAGGCGACCGCCACCAGCAGCGCGAGCGCCAGGACGACGGGCTGCTCGCCGGGGATGAGATCGGATGGCAGGAGCGGGCCGAGGGCCAGGAGCAGCGCGGCGAGCCCGAGGCGCGCCCAGAAGAACCCGCGCAACAACCCGTCGTGCGTGAGCGCCTTCACTACTTCATCAACGTGACCAGCTTGAAGATCGGCAGGTACATCGCCACGACCAGTCCGCCGACGACCACGCCCAGGAAGACGATCATCAACGGCTCGAGCAGCGACGTGAGCGCGGTGACCGCAGTGTCCACCTCGTCGTCGTAGAAGTCCGCGATCTTCTGCAGCATCTGATCGAGCGCTCCGGTGTTCTCGCCGACGCTGATCATGTGCACCACCATGGGCGGGAACACGGTGCTCCCGCGGAGCGGCTCCGAGAGCGTGCGGCCGGAGGTGACGGCGGTGCGCGCGGTCATCACCTCGCGCTCGACGACGCGGTTACCAGCCGAGCGGGCGGTGATGAGCAGCCCCTCGAGGATCGGCACGCCGGAGGAGATCAGCGTGCCAAGCGTGCGGGTGAACCGCGCCACCGCCACCTTGCGGATGAGCATGCCGACGACCGGGATCTTCAGGAGGAACGCGTCGATCACCTTGCTGCCCTGGTCGGTCGCGTAGTAGCGCTTGATCGCATAGATGACGCCCGCGCCCGCCAGCACCATGAGGATGATGTACCGCTGCGTGAAGTCCGAGAGCCACATGACGATCATCGTCGGCAGCGGGAGGTCCGCGCCGAGCCCCTGGAACATCTTTGCAAACGTGGGAATGACGAAGATCATCATGAAGATGATCACGAGGCACGCGACGCCGATGATCGTGACCGGGTAGACCATCGCGCCCTTGACCTTGCTCTTGAGCTTGGCGGCCTTCTCGATGTAGCCCGACAGGCGCTGCAGCACGACGTCGAGCACGCCGCCCGACTCACCGACCTGGAGCATGTTCGTGAACAGGTCGTCGAAGACCCTCGGGTACTTCCGGAACGACTCCGCGAGCGTGGCGCCGCCCTCGACCTCCCGCGCGATCCGCCCTGTCACCTCGCGGAGCGTCTTCGAGTCGCTCTGCTCGGACAGGATCGAGAGGCACTGCGCGATCGGCAGCCCCGCGTCGACCATCGTCGAGAACTGCCGGGTGTAGATGGCGAGGTCCTTGTCCTTGACCGAGCCGCCGACCTTCTTGGCCGCGGCCGCCTTCGCCTGCCGCTCCTGGACCGACGTGGCGACCACGCCCTTCGCACGGAGCGCGGCGACGGCGCCCGGCCGGTCGTCGGCCTCGATCTCGCCGGCGACGGCGCCCGCCGCCGACCGGCCACGGTACGCAAACACGGGCATGGTGTCCTCCTAACGCTTCGCGAAGGGTGAACCGCCGGCCGCTGCCGTCGCCGGAGCGCTGCCGGGCTCGTGGCTGAGGAGCTGCAGGAGCTCCTCGGAGAGTGTCGATCGGTTCAACCCGTCCTCGCGCGTGATGAGCTTCCGCCTGATGAGGTCGGCCAGCGACTGGTTCATCGTCTGCATGCCGAACTTCTGCCCGGTGGCGATCGCCGAATAGACCTGGTGAATCTTCTCCTCCCGGATGAGATTCCGGATCGCGGGTGTGGCCACCATGATCTCCATCGACATGACGCGCCCGCCGCCGACCTTCGGGATCAGCGTCTGCGACAGCACACCCTCGAGCACGAGGGCGAGCTGGGCGCGCACCTGAGCCTGCTGGGACGTCGGGAAGACGTCGATGATGCGGTTCATCGTCTGGGCGCAGGAGTTCGTGTGCAGGGTGCCGAAGGTCAGGTGACCGGTCTCCGCGATCGTCAGCGCCGCCGCGATCGTCTCGAGGTCGCGCATCTCGCCCACGAGGACCACGTCCGGGTCCTGCCGGAGGATGGACTTGAGGGCCCGCTGGAACGAGTTCGTGTCCGAGAAGACCTCGCGCTGGTTCACGAGACAGGACTTGTGCGGGTGGACGAACTCGATCGGGTCCTCGATCGTCATGATGTGCTCGTGGCGCTCGGTGTTGATCTTGTCGATCATCGCGGCGAGCGTCGTGGACTTGCCCGATCCGGTCGGCCCGGTGACGAGGACGAGCCCCTTCGGACGGTCCGCGAGCTGCTGCACGATCGTCGGGAGCCCGAGCTCGTCGAAGGTGCGGATCTTGAAGGGGATGATCCGGATCGCGGCGCCCACCGCGCCCCGCTGACGGAACACGTTGCAGCGGAAGCGCGCGAGCCCCTGGATCCCAAACGAGAGGTCGAGCTCGTTCTCCTCCTCGAACTTCTGCTTCTGTCCCTCGTTCAGGATGCTGTAGGCGAGCCGCTGTGTGTCTGGGGGTGCCAGCTGCTCGAATTGCGTGAGCTGGGTCAGGCGCCCGCTAATTCGGAGCTGCGGGTACGTGCCGCTCGTGATGTGTAGGTCCGACGCCCCACGGTCCACCAAGATCTGCAGCAGATCGGCCATATTCGCGGCCATCGTTTCCCCCTTCGTCTGGGATCGCGACTCGCTACGCCAGGGTGACCCGCAGCACCTCTTCGATGGTCGTGGTCCCGTCCAGGACCTTCAGGAGCCCCGACTGGCGCAGCGTCTTCATACCCTGGGACTGGGCGACCTCGCGGAGCTCGGCGGTCGGCGCGTTCCGGAGGATCGCGTCCCGGAGCTCCTCGGAGATCGGCATGACCTCGTAGATCGCGACGCGGCCCTTCATGCCGGTGAAGTTGCACGCCGGGCAGCCCTTGCCCTTGGAGAAGGTGACCTTACCTTTCCCGGTGGGAACATGGCCATAGGGCACGAGGCTCTCCTCGTCGCCCTCGTACGGTTCCTTGCATGCGGTGCAGATCTTGCGGCCGAGGCGCTGAGCCAGGAGGAGGAGGAGGGATGACGCCACCAGGAACGGCTGGATGCCCATGTCGAGGAGCCGCGCGATCGTGGACGGGCAGTCGTTCGTGTGCAGCGTCGAGAATACGAGATGACCGGTCAGCGCGGCGCGGATCGAGATCTGCGCCGTCTCGAGGTCACGGGTCTCACCGACGAGGATGACGTCGGGGTCCTGGCGCAGGAAGGAGCGCAGCGCCGCCGCGAAGGTCCGGCCCACGCCGTCGTTGATCTGCACCTGGTTGACGCCCTTCAGGTTGTACTCGACGGGATCCTCGGCCGTCATGATGTTGTGCTCGGGCGAATTGATCGTGTGGATGGCCGAATAGAGCGTGGTCGTCTTGCCCGAGCCCGTCGGCCCCGTGATGAGGACCATGCCATACGGTTGGTGGATCGCCCCGGTGAACTTCTCCAGGCTCCATTCGTCGAAGCCGAGCTGCGTGAGGTCGAGCTTCAGCGCGTCCTTGTCGAGGATCCGGAGGACCGCCTTCTCGCCGAAGATCGTCGGCAGGGTCGACACGCGAAAGTCGATCTCGCGGGTGCTGTACCGGAGCTTGATGCGCCCGTCCTGCGGCATGCGGCGCTCGGAGATGTCCAGGTTCGACATGATCTTGAGGCGCGAGAGGATCGCGGACTCGAGACGTTTGGGCGGCGAGAGCATCTCGTGGAGCACGCCGTCGATCCGGAACCGGATCCGGAACACCTTCTCGTACGACTCGAAGTGTATGTCCGAGGCGCCTTTCTGGATCGCGTCCACGAGCACCATGTTGACGAGCTTGACGACCGGCGCCTCGTCGGCCGACTCCTTCAGCTCGAAGGTGTCGATCTTGGCGCTGTCCTCGTCGCCCTCCACGACCTCGACGTTGGAGAGGTCCGTCGACATGTCCTGCATGACGCTGGCGATCGCCTCGGTTTTCGACTCGTAGTGACGGTCGATCGCCTTCTTGATCGCCGTCTGCGAGGCGACGAGCGGCAGCACCTGGAGGTTCGTCATGAAGGAGATGTCGTCCAGCGCGAACACGTTGGTCGGGTCGGCCATCGCGAGCGCGAGCGAGTTCCCCATCCGCCGGACCGGCAGCACCTCGTACTTCTTCGCGATCGCCGCCGGGACGAGCTTCAGGACCTCCAGATCGATCTCGAGCTGCGAGAGGGTGATGGACGGCACGCCATACTGGCGCGAGAGGAAGCCGATCAGCTGCTCCTCGTTGATGAACCCGAGCCGGATCAGGATGGAGCCGAGCTTCTCGGTCGAGCCCTTCTGCTCGACCAGAGCCTTCTGGAGCTGCTCCTGACCGAGCAGACCGTCGGCGACGAGGAGGTCCCCGAGCCGCCGGTTGACAGGCTGACCGAGCTTTACTTGCTGCGCCATCGTAGCCTTTTACTTTACCGCACCTAAGCGTTTCAGCGTATCTGTAAAGGCTTTGTAGGCGTCGTCCTGGTAGAGGACGAAGGCGATCCGTTTGAGGCTCGACCCCCCCGCCTGGAGGTGCTCGACCACGGCCTTGAGCATCACGTCGGCGCAGGTGGTCGGCGGGACGTGTCCGACGCCCGTGCCGAGCGCGGGGAGTGCCAGCGAGGTAATGCGGTGCTTGGTCGCCAGGCCGAGCACCGCGCGAGTGGTGGCGCCGATCCGGTCGCCGTCGGTCTTGAGGTCGGGGCCCATGACGGCCGCGTGGATGACGTGCGTGGCCGCGAGGTTGCCCCCCGTCGTCAGGACGGCCTCGCCGACCTCGACCGGGCCCTGCCGCATCGCCTCCTCCTCGATGATCACGCCGCCCTTGCGCTTGATGGCGCCGGCAACGCCGGTGCCCATCGCGAGGGTCGAGTTCGCAGCGTTGACGATCGCGTCGACCTCCCAGTCGGTGATGTCGCCGCGCTCGATCGAGATGGAGGACTGCCCGACCTTGAGTTTCATGGCGCTCCCCGGCCGCGCTCCTGCGCCTTGACCGCCTCCCAGGCCCGCTCGAGCGCGTCGGGCGACACCGCGTCGACCGACTCGCCCCGCGCGGCGAGACCCGCCTCCATCGCGGTGAAGCGTCGCCGGAATTTCTCGATCGCGCCCTGCAGCGCCTCCTCCGCGTCGATCGAGGACAGCCGCGCCACGTTCACGAGTGAAAAGAGCGCGTCACCGAGCTCCTCCTGGATCCTCTCGGCCGCGCCCGAAGCGAGCGCGTCACCGGCCTCGCGGATCTCTTCCTCCACCTTCGCCCACGCGGCGCGTGCGTCCGGCCAGTCGAAGTTGACGCGCGCGGCCTTCGCCTGGAGCCGCTGGGCGCGGAGGAGCGAGGGGAGCGAGCGAGGCACGCCGTCGATCACCGACCGCGGGGGACCGCTCGCCCTGGCCTCGCGCCGCTTGATCGCCTCCCACTGCACGAGGACCTCCGACGCGGTGCCGACGGTGGCGTCGCCGAAGACGTGCGGGTGACGGCGCACCATCTTGTCGATGAGGCGGCGCAAGAGGGCGGCCATGGCGAATTCGCCGACCTCCTCGGCCAGACGCGAGTGAAAGACGACCTGGAACAGGAGGTCGCCGAGCTCTTCCTCGAGCGCGCGTGGGTCACCGGCCTCGATCGCCTCGAGGACCTCGTAGGCCTCCTCGAGCAGAAAGGGCTTCAGGGAGGTCCGGGTCTGCTCGCGGTCCCACGGGCACCCGCCGGGACTGCGCAGGCGGGCCATCACGTCGAGGAGTCGGTCGAAGAGAACACCGGGGGACTCGGTCATGTCCGTTCCTGAGGGTAAGCAATTATACAGCAGCGGTTTTCGCGTATGCTAGGTTCGGCGCGATGGGCCCGGAAGAACCCGAGGAAACCTTCAAGGTCAGTGACCGCCGCGGGCGGTCGTCGGATGACGAGCCGCCTCGCCCGGCCGTCTCCCGCCCCGAGCCGGTCGCTGCCCGCCCGGAGGAGTCTCGGAAGCCCATGCCCGAGCCGGTCCCCGGCCCGGGCGGGGAGCCCGAGCGCAGCCTTGTCGGGCTCTTCATGATGCTGGCGAGTTCCGCGGTGGTCTCGCTGGGAGATGCGCCCGATCCCCTCACGGGCCAGCGCGGTCGCGATCTCGAGAACGCCGCGGACGCGATCGATCTCTTGGCCCTCCTTCGCGAGAAGACCGAGGGCCATCGCTCGCCGGAGGAGACCCAGGTCCTGGGGGAGTTGCTTTACGATCTCCAGCTTCGCTACGTGAACGCGACGAAGCGGTCCGGACCACCACCCGCCCCGGCTCGACCGTAACGGTGTCGATCCCGTCCGGCATGCGCCAGCGCAGAACGCCAAGCGCGGCCGGATCCAGGAGCACACGCAACAGCACGGCGGGCAGCCGCTGTCGGCCGACGGCGAACTCGGTGACCTCGAGTCTCAGGTAGCGCCGCTCCCGTCGCGCGGGCTCGGGCTCCAGCCGAGGACGGACGCCCACCCGGAGCCACACGCGATGATCGAGCCACCCAGCCGGCAGGATCCCGCCAAACGCCGCGAGCGGCGACTCTCCCATCAGGTGGCGAAGCGGGAGCCTCGCGCGGAACTCGGCGACCCCGTCATCGCCGAGACGCAGTGCCATCTCCGTGAGGGGCAGCTCGGCGCTCTCGGGGAGGTGGCGCGAGAGGAAGGCGTTGAGCTCGCCCTCGGACAGTACGATGGGCTCGCCGGCCTTGTCGCCTCGGCGGGCACCGCGACGGGCAATCTCGAAGATTTTCTGCTGGGCCCTGACGCCCTCGACCGGACTGGTCTCAGCGGACGGGAACTCCGGCGCCCTGAGGGTCTGGACGGCGCCCCAGAGCGTGGCGCCGAACGTGGCGGTGAGAAGCAAGAGGGTCAGGCAGCCGATGCAGCCGAGCTTCATGCCACGACCCTACCATCCCGAGCCTGATCGGCCATTAGATTGCCGCACTTACGAGTATTTAGACACATGACTTGACACATACCCACTCACTTGATATATGAAGTATGTACTCAAGTTACCCGGCTGAGAGCCCGGGAGATCAGAAGGAGGAAACACGTATGGCACTGGAGCGTTGGCGTCCGTTCGCAACCATCGAGCGTTGGGAGCCTTTCCGCAACGTGTCCGATGTCCAGGGCGAGATGAACCGCCTCTTCGACAGCTTCTTCGGGCGGCCGGTCTCCACCGCGGCAGGCACGCGCGCGTGGGCGCCCGTGTTCGACATGTACGAGACGAAGGACGAGCTCGTGCTGAACGTCGAGCTGCCTGGGGTGCGCGAGAAGGATATCTCGCTCTCGATCACGGGCGACCTGCTCACCGTGAAGGGTGAGCGCGCGTTCAGCCAGGAGCTGAAGGACGAGAATTACGTCCACCTGGAGCGGGTCTACGGGAAGTTCGAGCGGTCGATCCAGCTACCGATGCCCGTCCAGGCCGATCGTGTGAAGGCGACCTTCCGCGACGGGGTGCTCGAAGTGAAGCTCCCGAAGGCGGAAGAGGTCAAGCCGAAGGACATCAAGATCGACATTCTATAAGTCGCTATAAGTCGCCCGCGCGTGACCGGCGCGGGCCCGCGAGGGCCTGCGCCGGGACGCGTTGGCAGAGGGAGATCGAACATGGCGAAGGTGATCGGTATCGACCTGGGGACGACCAACTCCGTGGTGGCCGTCGTCGAGGGCGGCAACCCCAGCGTGATCGCGAACCAGGAGGGCAGCCGGCTCACGCCCTCGGTCGCCGGCTTCACGAAGGAGGGCGAGATCCTCGTGGGCCAGGTGGCGAAGCGGCAGGCCATCACGAACCCCGAGAACACGGTGTTCTCGATCAAGCGGTTCATGGGGCGCCGGTACGACGAGGTCCTGCAGGAGATCAAGCTCGTCCCGTACAAGGTGGTCAAGGCTGCGAACGGCGACGCGCGGGTCGAGATCCGCGGAAAGCAGTACTCCCCACCGGAGATCTCCGCCATGACCCTCCGGAAGCTCAAGGAGGCCGCCGAGGCCTACCTCGGCGAGAAGGTCACCCAGGCCGTCATCACCGTGCCCGCGTACTTCAACGACAGCCAGCGGCAGGCGACGAAGGACGCCGGCAAGATCGCGGGCCTCGAGGTGCTCCGCATCATCAACGAGCCGACGGCGGCCGCGCTCGCGTACGGCATGGACAAGAAGAAGGACGAGACGATCGCGGTCTACGACCTCGGCGGCGGCACGTTCGACATCTCGATCCTCGAGATCGGCGAGGGCGTCTTCGAGGTCAAGGCGACCAACGGCGACACCCACCTGGGCGGTGACGACTTCGACCAGCGCGTGATCGACTGGATCGCCGGCGAGTTCAAGAAGGAGCACGGCATCGACCTCCAGAAGGACCGCATGGCGCTGCAGCGGCTGAAGGAGGCCGCCGAGAAGGCGAAGTGCGAGCTGTCGACGACGTTGCAGACCGAGATCAACCTGCCGTTCATCACGGCCGACGCGAGTGGTCCGAAGCACCTGGTGCTCACGCTCACGCGGGCCAAGCTCGAGGCCCTCGTGGCCGACCTCGTCGAGCGCACGCTCGGCCCGTGTCGGCAGGCGATGCAGGACGCCGGCGTGACGCCGAAGGAGATCGACGAGGTCATCCTCGTCGGCGGCCAGACCCGCATGCCGAAGGTGCAGGAGGCCGTGAAGCAGCTCTTCGGCAAGGAGCCACACAAGGGGGTGAACCCCGACGAGGTGGTGGCCGTGGGTGCCGCCGTGCAGGGCGCGGTCCTCACCGGTGAGGTCAAGGACCTCCTGCTGCTCGACGTGACCCCGCTCTCGCTCGGCATCGAGACGCTCGGCGGCGTGACGACCGTGCTGATCCCGCGGAACACGACGATCCCGACGAAGAAGAGCGAGATCTTCACCACCGCGGCGGACAACCAGACCTCGGTCGAGGTGCACGTGCTCCAGGGCGAGCGCCAGATGGCGCGCGACAATCGGACGCTCGGCAAGTTCCACCTCGTCGGCATGCCGCCCGCGCCCCGCGGGGTGCCGCAGGTCGAGGTGACGTTCGACATCGACGCGAACGGCATCCTCAACGTCGCGGCGCAGGACAAGGGGACGGGCAAGCAGCAGAACATCACCGTCACGGCGTCGTCCGGCCTCACGAAGGACGAGATCCAGAAGATGGTGAAGGACGCCGAGGCGAACGCCGCGGAGGACGCGAAGCGCAAGCAGGAGATCGAGGTTCGGAACCAGACGGACTCGCTCGTGTACTCCACGGAGCGCACGCTCGCGGAACACGGCGCGAAGCTCAACGAGGCCGACAAGAAGGCGATCGAGGACGCGCTCGCGGAGGCCCGCGAGGCGCTCAAGGGCGAGGACACCGAGCGCATGAAGCGGGCACAGGACGCCGTGACGCGCGCGGCGCACAAGCTGGCGGAGATCATGTACCGCGAGACGCAGGCGCGGGGTCCCGAGGCCGGCGGCACGGCGCCCGGCGACGGACACGGAGCGTCGGGCCCCAAGGAGGGCGAGGTCGTCGACGCCGAGTTCGAGGACCTGGGGCAGAAGAAGAAGGAGTAGCCCGCCATGCGGCGCGACTACTACGCGGTGCTGGGCGTCGTGTCCACCGCCGGGCCGCGCGAGGTGCGGCACGCGTACCAGCGCCTCGCGCGGCAGTACTCCCCCGACATCAACTTCTGGGACGCCCAGGCCCGAGCCCTGTTCGAGGAGATCGCCGAGGCCTACCGCGTGCTGAGCGACCCGGCGGCGCGGAGCATGTACGACCGGTTCGGCGCGGGCGTGCTGGGCGACGACGCGCTGCCGGCCGGAAGGCGCGGCGAGGACGCGCACGTCGCGGTGGAGCTCGACTTTTCGCAGGTCGTGCGCGGCGCGCGGGTCCAGCTCGACGTCCAGCGGTTCTCGTCGTGTGGCGCGTGCGGCGCGTCGGGCCAGGCGGGCGGCGCCCGCTGCGCCGGGTGCGCGGGACGCGGCGTGCGGCAGCAGCGCGAGCGCGTCGACGTCGCCCTCCCGGCCGGCGTGGACACCGGCGCCCAGATCCGCCTCGCGGGCGAGGGTCACGCCGGGCCGTTCGGAGGACCGCGTGGCGACCTGGTCGTCAGCACCCGAGTCCGCGAGCACCCCTTCTTCAGGCGCAAGGGTGAGAGCGTGCACTGCGAGGTGCCGATCAGCGTCTGGGAGGCGCTCCTCGGCGCGCGCATCCGGGTGCCGACGCCCGCCGGGGAGGCCGTGCTCGTCGTTCCTCCGGGCGCGACCGGCGGGCAGGTGTTCCGGCTCCGCGGGCAGGGGCTGCCGAAGCTCGCGGGCGAAGGGACGGGCGACCTCTACGTGACGATCCGGGTCGAGATGCCGACGGGCCTCGACGCGCGCACGCAGGATCTCGTACGCCAGCTCGAGCGGCTGATGCCGGCGGAGCCCCGCGCGGCGCTCGCACGGTTCCGGGGGGGTGGGGCGTGAACGACCGGGGCAAGCCTCGCTACATGATTGGCGTCGTCGCCGAGATGCTGAACGTCCACCCGCAGACGCTCCGGTTCTACGAGAAGAAGGGGCTGGTGCGCCCGAGCCGCACGGTCGGCCGCACGCGCATGTACTCGGCCGAGGACGTGGACGAGCTCGCGCGCCTGCTCCGGCTCACCCGTGACCTCGGGGTGAATCTCGCCGGTACCGAGATCATCCTAAAGATGAGACGTCGGATGCTCGAAATGCAGAAGCAGATCGAGGACCTGCTCGCGTATGTCCGCGAGGATGGCACGAGCCCGAATCGCGAGGCCGCCCGCGAGCCGCGCGAGGCGCTGGTGCGCGCCGCCGCGGGCCACCTCGGCCCCGTCGACCTCTTCTGAGACGAGCCTCCGCCGAGAAGGAGACCCATGACTGACATGCCGGATGTGCTCGGAATCCTCCCGCTTCGGGGGACGGTGATCTTCCCGCAGGCGGTGGTCACGCTCGGCGCCAGCCGCCCATCGTCCGTGCGCCTGATCGAGGAGGCGCTGCAGGGCAGTCGCATCGTCGGCGCGGTCATGCAACGCGACGCGGCGGAGGACAATCCGGGTGCCGCGGGGCTGCACACGGTCGGGACGCTGGCGATCGTCCACAAGGTGTGGAAGCAGGCCGACGGGAAGCTCCGTCTCGTGGTGGAGGGGCTCGGGCGCTTCCGTATCGTCGAGGTCCTGCAGGCGTCGCCCTTCCTCCGCGCTCGGGTCGAACGCCTCGAGCGCGACGGCGACGCGTCCTCGCTGGAAGCCGAGGCGCTCGCGCGGAGTGCGTCCTCGCTCCTCCAGAAGGTCGTGTCGCTGTCGCCGACGCTGCCGGACGAGATGGCGAACGTGGGCGCCGCGGCCGAGGGCCCGGGCGCTCTGGCCGACCTGATCGCCGCGTCGTTGCCGACGCTGTCGTCCGCGCTCAAGCAGGAGTTGCTCGAGACCGTGGACGTCGCCGAGCGCCTGAAGAAGCTCGTCGGCGCGCTCAGCAAGGAGGCCGAGGTTCTCGAGCTGGGGTCGAAGATCCAGTCCGAGGTCCAGTCCGAGGTCTCGAAGACGCAGCGCGAGTACTACCTGCGCGAGCAGCTCAAGGCGATTCAGAAAGAGCTCGGCGCCGGTGACGAGCGGACCCAGGAGGTCGACGCGCTCCGGGAGAAGATCGAGGCGGCCGGCATGTCCGAGGAGGCGCGGAAGGAGGCCCTCCGCGAGCTCGACCGGCTCGCGAAGATGCCGCCGGCGGCCGCCGAGTACGCGGTTGCCCGGACGTATATCGACTGGCTCGTGGCGATGCCGTGGCGGCAGGAGACGACCGACACCGTGGAGGACCTCGCGGCCGCCAGGTCGGTGCTCGACGCGGACCACGAGGGGCTCGAGAAGATCAAGGAGCGCATCCTCGAGTACCTCGCCATCAAGAAGCTGCGGCCCTCGGGCAAGGACCCGATCCTGTGCTTCGTCGGCCCGCCTGGCGTCGGCAAGACGTCGCTCGGCCGCTCGATCGCGCGGGCGCTCGGCCGGAAGTTCCACCGGATCTCGCTCGGCGGCATCCGCGACGAGGCGGAGATCCGTGGCCACCGGCGCACCTACGTCGGCGCGCTGCCGGGCCAGATCATCCAGGGGCTGCGACGCGCGGGGACGAAGAACCCGGTCTTCATGCTCGACGAGATCGACAAGCTCGGGATGGACTTCCGGGGCGATCCGGCGTCGGCGCTGCTCGAAGTGCTCGACCCCGAGCAGAACGGGTCGTTCCGCGACCACTACCTCGACGTGCCGTTCGACCTGTCGCGCGTGCTGTTCGTGACGACGGCCAACGTGCTCGACACGGTCCCCGCGCCCTTGCGCGACCGCATGGAGGTCATCCCGCTCGCCGGTTATACCGAGGAGGAGAAGGTCGCGATCGCGCAGAAGCACCTCGTGCCGAAGCAGGCACGCGAGCACGGGCTCGACGCCGAGCAGGACATCACCTTCGCGCCCGAGGCGCTCCGGCTCCTCGTTCGCGGCTACACGCGTGAGGCCGGCGTGCGGAATCTCGAGCGCGAGATCGCGAGCGTCTCCCGGAAGGTGGCGCGTCGGCGCGCGGAGGGGCACACGGAGCCCGTCCAGGTGACGCCGGACCTCGTCACCTCGTTCCTCGGCGTGCCCCGGTTCGAGCTCGAGGAGCTCGAGGAGCGGACGCGCGTGCCCGGGGTGTCGATCGGGCTCGCCTGGACGCCGGCCGGCGGCGACATCCTGTTCATCGAGGCGACTCGCATGAAAGGCAAGGGCGGGCTCACCCTGACGGGCCAGCTCGGCGACGTCATGAAGGAGTCGGCGCAGGCGGCGCTCTCGTGGGTGCGCTCGCATGCCGCCGTGCTCGGGATCGCGCCCGACTTCTGGGAGACGTCCGACATCCACGTGCACGTGCCCGCTGGCGCCATTCCCAAGGACGGCCCGTCGGCCGGCGTGACGCTAACGACCGCGCTCGTCTCGCTCCTCGCCGGGCGGCGTGTGCGCGCGAGTCTCGCGATGACGGGAGAAGTGAGCCTCACCGGGCGCGTCCTGCCGGTCGGCGGCATCAAGGAGAAGGTGCTGGCGGCCCACCGGGTCGGCGTCCAGACGCTGATCCTGCCGAGGCGGAACGAGAAGAACCTGCTCGAGGACGTTCCCGCGGCGGTACGGCACGCGATGACGATCCATCTGGTGGATTCCGTCGAGGACGTCATCCGGCTCGCGCTCGAGCCGGCGCTCGCGACCTCGGAGCCCCGGGCCTCCGCACGAGCCGCCTCCTGATTTGAGGAATCATTTCTGGAACCAGGAGCCCTGCCTTGACACGGGTCCACGGGCGTCCGGTATCATAGACGGGTGAAGCGACTGGTTCTATCCCTCGGTGCGGTCACGGTCGCCATCGCGACCGCCGCGCCCGCCACCGCCGAGATCTACAAGCTGAGCGGAGCGGACGGCACCGTCCACTTCACAAATGCCCCGACCGATCCGCGCTACCGCGGCATGGGCTTCACCTCGGGAACCTCCGCGGGCTGGCTCAGGCTGCCGCGCGGCGACGCCGCGCTCTACGCGGCCCAGATCAGCGACGCGGCGGCGCGCTACGGCGTGCCCGAGAGGCTGGTGACGGCGGTCATCCGCGTCGAGTCGGCGTTCAACACGTTCGCGGTGTCGCGCTCTGGCGCGCGTGGTCTCATGCAGCTCATGCCCGAGACCGCCTCGATCCTCGGCGTGCGCAACAGCTTCGATCCCCAGCAGAACGTCGACGGCGGCGTCCGCCACCTGCGCGCCATGATCGACCGGTTCGGGAACAACCTGCCGCTGGCGCTCGCGGCGTACAACGCGGGCGAAAAGGCCGTGTACGCCCACCAGGGGATGCCGCCCTACCCTGAGACGCGCGACTACGTGACGCGCGTCCTCCAGTTCTTCGACGGGAGCACCGACGGGCAGTCGGTCCCGCGCACCGCCGTCTACCGCCGTGTCGAGCGGGACGGCACGGTCACGTACACGAACATCCCGCACAACGGCCGCCGCTAGCCCTCGCGGCGCCGGAGCGCTCCAGCAGCCCCTCGTTCGCGAACATCCCATAGGTCTCGGCGGTCGATCCGGCGGACTAACGGAGGAGCTTCGAGATCTCACGGAACGCGTCGGTGTCGGCGCGTCCGAGGAGCTGGAACACCACCGTCTCGGTCGCCGTGACGACCGCGCCCGCTTGCCGCGCCTGCCCGAGACCAAGCTCCGACTTCGCAGGCGTCCGCGAGCACACGGCGTCGGCGACGACGGAGACCCGGAAGTCCTGACGCAGGAGGTCGAGCGCGGTGAGCAGCACGCACACGTGCGCCTCGATCCCGGCGAGGATCACAGGCCCGGCCTGGAGCGCCTTGAGACGGTCCGTGAACCCGTCGGCGGCGCAGCAGGAGAAGGCGGTCTTCTCGATCGGCGCGACATCGTCGAGGAGCGCGCGCAGCTCGGGCAGCGTCCGGCCGAGGCCGCGCGGATACTGCTCCGTGACGACGACGGGCACCGCCAGGCGCCGCACCGCGGCGCCGAGGATCTTGATGTTGCGGATCATCTCGTCGCGGCGCTCGGCGTCCATGGCGTTGAACAGACGCTCCTGGACGTCGATGATCACGAGGACCGGCTGCGGCGGCATGTGCCCTCCCACGGGATGGGGTTCGACCGGAAACCGCCCCATCTTCTCACGCGCGCCACGCGCGGTCGAGGCCGCGGTACTGGATGGCCTCCGCGCAGTGCGCGGCCGCCAGGCGGTCGGCGCCCGCGAGGTCCGCGATGGTGAGTGCGACCTTGAGCACACGGTCGTGGCCGCGCGCCGAGAGGCCCAGGCGGCTCATGGCGGCGGCCAGGAGCCGTTCGGCCTCGGGCGGCGGCGCGCAGAACCGTCGCGTCTGGCGCGCCGACATCTCGGCGTTCGCGCGGATGCCGGCGCCGCGGAAGCGCTCGCGCTGGCGCTCGCGCGCCCCGAGGACGCGGGCGCGGACCGCGGCCGAGGGCTCGCCCGCCGGGCCGCCGTGGAGGTCGATCGGTCCCAGCGCGGGCAGCTCGACGTGAAGGTCGATCCGATCCAGGAGCGGTCGCGAGATCCGGCCGAGGTAGCGGCTGCGCTCGCCCGGCGTGCAGACGCAGTGGTCGAGCGAGGGGCAGCCGCGCCGGCACGGGTTGGCCGCGGCGACGAGCTGGAACCGCGCGGGGAAGTCGCCGACGCCTCGGGCCCGCGCGATCGTCACGCGCCCGTCCTCGAGCGGCTGGCGGAGCGACTCGAGCACGTGCTGCTGGAACTCCGGCAGCTCGTCGAGGAACAGGACGCCCAGATGGGCGAGCGTGACTTCGCCCGGATGCGGCGGGCTGCCGCCTCCGATCAGACCCGAGACCGAGATCGTGTGGTGCGGTGAGCGGAACGGCCGCCACGTCACGAGCTGACCGGGCCGCGGCAGGAGGCCCGCGACGCTCCAGATCGTGGAGACCTCGAGCACCTCATCGCCTGTCAGTGGCGGGAGGATCCCCGCGAGCCGACGCGCGAGCATCGTCTTCCCACCCCCGGGCGGGCCGACGAGCAGTACGTTGTGGCTGCCGGCGGCCGCGATCTCGAGCGCGCGCCGGGCGTGCGCCTGTCCGCGGACGTCGGCGAGGTCGAGATCGTCGGCCGCCGCGGGCGCGGGCGCCGGTGCTGCAGCGGCGGCGTCGCCGGCCTCGCCGTTCAGGAGGCCGACCGCCCGGCGCAGGTCGCCCGCCGCCAGCACACGGAGCCCGGCCACCGCGCGCGCCTCCGGCGCATTCTCGACGGGCACGACGAGCGCGCCGATGCGCCCCTTCCGGCACGCGAGGCCGATGGCCAGGGTGCCCCGCACGGGTCGGATCTGGCCGTCGAGCGCCAGCTCGCCGATGACCGCGACCGGGCCGATGCGCCCGTCGCTGACGGCGCCCGTGGCGGTGAGAATGCCGAGCGCGATCGGCAGGTCGAACGATGCGCCCTCCTTCCTGAGATCGGCCGGCGCGAGATTGACCGTGATCCGGTCCGACGGAAACGCGAAGCCCGCGTTGCGGATGGCCGAGCGCACGCGCTCGCGGCTCTCGCGCACGGCAGAGTCGGGGAGCCCCACCGTCGTGAAGGCAGGCAGGCCCGCCGCGACGTCCACCTCGACGCGGACGAGCGCCGCCTCCACACCGACCAGGGCCGCCGAGAGCACGCGCGCCAGCACGGCGCGATTGTTCGGTCGTCGGCGCGGGCCGTCAATGTCGCGAGTTGGATACAATGCGTCGGGATGCAAGATGTCCGTCGTGGTGTTAGAGAAGTCACCAGGGACGCGGGGACCTGAGGTAGAGTTCAAGGCCTCATGGCACGGCCCGTCGTCCTGGTCGTCGATGACGATGCCGGCGTCAGGGAATCGTTCCGGCTGACGCTGGAGGACCACTACGACGTCGTCGACGTCCCAGACGGCCTGCGCGCCCTGGATGCCGTGCGCGCGTCGCAGGTGGATCTGGTGCTCCTCGACATCCGCCTGCCGGAGATGGACGGCATCGAGGTGCTCGAGCGCATCAAGGCGATCGACGAGGGCGTCGAGGTCGTCCTCGTCACCGCGGTGCGGACGGTGCGGACCGCGGTCGCCGCCATGAAGCTCGGCGCCTTCGACTACCTGACGAAGCCCTTCGAGGAGGACGAGCTCCTCGCCGTCATCGCCCGGGCGCTCGAGAAGCGCGCGCTCGAGCGCGAGGTGACGTTCCTCCGCGGTGAGCTCGCCCGGGCGCGGGACTTCGACGAGATCGTCGGCCATCACCCCGCGATGCAGAAGGTCTACCGCCTCGTCGCCCAGGTGGCGCGCACCACGACCACGGTGCTCATCACGGGCGAGAGCGGCACCGGCAAGGAGCTCGTCGCGCGGGCGATCCACCGTCAGGGGCCGCGCCGCGATAAGCCGTTCGTCGCCGTCAACCCCGCGGCCGTCGCCGAGTCGCTGATCGAGTCGGAGCTGTTCGGTCACGAGCGCGGCGCGTTCACCGGCGCCAACCAGCGGAAGCTCGGGCGCTTCGAGCTCGCCCAGGGCGGGACGCTGTTCCTCGACGAGATCGCCACGCTGAAGGGCGAGCTCCAGGTCAAGCTCCTCCGGGTGCTGCAGGAGCGCGAGATCGAGCGGGTCGGCGGCACGCACCCGATCAAGATCGACGTCCGCGTCGTCGCGGCGACGAACGCCGACCTCAAGGACGCGGTGGCCCGCGGCGCCTTCCGCGAGGACCTCTACTACCGGCTCAACGTCGTGTCGATCGACGTGCCGCCGCTCGCGCAGCGGGCCGACGACATCCCGTTGCTCGTCGAGCACTTCGTCCACCGCTACAGCCGCGAGTGCAACAAGCCGGTGGACGAGCTCTCGCCCGAGGTCCTGACGGCCCTGCGCGAGTACGAGTGGCCCGGCAACGTCCGCGAGCTCCAGAACGTCATCGAGCGCGCGGTCGTTCTGGCCGAGGGCCCGGTGATCCAGCTGAGCGACCTGCCGCTCGACGTCCTCCTGCCGAAGCACCGTGAGAAGGTCCGGACGGCGGACCACCTCCCTCTGAAGAACGCGACCGAGGAATTCGAGCGCCAGATCGTCCTCCGGGTCCTCGAGCGGGTCGGCGGAAACCAGAGCGAGGCCGCCAGGATCCTCGGCCTCCACCGGAACACGATCAACCGGATCGTGGGACGTTCGAAGACCTCGTGAGATGCACCAGCGTCTGTGCATCTGCACCACCGTGGTGCAGCGCCGGTGCGCCGAGGGCGCATCGCAATTTCCGAGCGATCGAATAACAATTACTTACGTGCCGTGAACTCGCCGGTGACGATGGCGGACGATTTGCTCACTCCCTCGCGGATTCTGCGGACGAAGCTCTCGTGGGGAGAGCTTCCAAACCAGTACCCGCGAAGGAGAGAGAGCCATGGCGAAGGTCCTCGCAGTCCTGTTCATCATCGCGTCGTTCCTGCTCGTGGCGCCCGTGATCGAGTCGGGGACGACCGGCTCGACGCAGTTCTTCCAGGCCGTCGGCACGGCGGACGGCGGGTCGGGCTAGTCGAGGAGTTCGTGGCGAGGATCCGTGTAAGGGGAAGGGGGAGCGCACGCTCCCCCTTCCTCGCAGTGCTCGTCGTGTGCGCCTTCGTCGCCTCCTGTCCACCCGCGCTCGCTCAGGAGCCAAGCACCGAGCGTGAGCGCATCAAGGCAGGGGGCGTCTACCGTCGGCCCCTCGGCCACGACCCGGAGACGCTCGATCCGGCCCGGATCAGCGATATCTATAGCCGTTCGGTCTCCCAGCAAATCTTCGACGGCCTCGTCCAGTTCGACCAGACCCTGACCATCGTGCCCGCGCTCGCAGACTTCTGGCAGGCCTCGCGTGACGGTCTCACGTGGACGTTCAATCTTCGCAAGGGCGTGAAGTTCCATCACGGGCGTGAGGTCACGGCCGACGACGTGGTGTTCTCGATGACGCGCATCCTGGATCCGCGGACGCGCTCGGGCGCGGCCGACCTCTTCATGAGCCTGCGGGGTGCCCGGGAGTTCCGGGAAGGCCGTGCGAGAGCCGTGGCGGGTCTCGTCGTGCTCGACCGTCACACGGTGCAGATGAACCTCGATGACGCCCTGGGACCGTTCGTCGCCGTCCTCGCCGTGGGGCACGCCAAGATCGTGCCGCGGGACCTCGTGGAGCAGCAGGGCGACGCGTTCGGCCTCCAGCCCGTCGGCACCGGCCCCTTCAAGTTCAGCCGCTGGGAGCACAGCAAGGAGATCGTCCTGGACGCGAACCCAGGCTACTTTGGCGGGCCGCCGCGTCTCGCACGCATCGAGTTCCGCATCTTTCCCGGCGAGCAGTCCGAGGCGATGTACGACGAGTTCCAGCGTGGCGCCCTCGAAGACACGCCCTTGCCGACGCGTGATTATCGGCGGATCCTGGCCGATCCGTCTCACGTCTATGTCAAGCGTCCGATGCTGAGCGTTCGGTTTTACGGATTCAACATGCGCATGAAGCCTCTCAACGACCGGCGGGTCCGGCGGGCGTTCATCCACGCGATCGACCGGGAGGCGATCCACCAGGAAGTCGTCGCCGGACGGTTCACGTTTGCGCGGGGGATCCTGCCGCCGGGGACCCAGGGATTCAACCCCGCGGTCCGGGGCTATCCGTACGATCCCGCGAAGGCGCGAGACCTGCTGACACAGGCGGGCTATCCGGGTGGTCGCGGTCTGCCGCCCATCACGATCTGGTCGGGATCGAAGCGCGACGAGGTCGTGCGCGAGCACGAGCAGATACGGAAATACCTCGCGGCAGTCGGTTTCGAGACGGAGGTCCACTACCAGACGGATTGGCCCGCCTTCTCGAAGCTCCTGAACGAGGGGAAGCTTCCGGTCTTTCTCTACGCCTGGTATGCCGACGTTCCCGATCCGGACAACTTCCTGTTCAAGCTCTTCCACTCGAAAAGCTCCCGGAACTTTTTCGGGTACGCGAGCCCTGAGGTGGACGAGCTCCTCGTCCAGGCGCGCAACGAGTCTGATCCCCAGCGCAGGGTCGAGCGCTACCGACGCGCCGAGCAGCTCGTGCTCGACGACGCGGTGATCATGCCGGTATGGCACTTCACCTATGAGCGGCTCTTCCAGCCCTACGTCCGCGCCATCGAGGTGAACGGCCTCGGCGATCCGTACATCCCCTTCCGCAAGATCTGGCTGGAGCGGGCGCGATGAGGCCCGCGTCGCTCCGGGCGAAGCTCCTCTGGGGCACGATCCTCGTGATCACGCTCGTGATGACGGGCGTCTTCGTCGTGGTCGATCATCGCCAGCGCGTCGCGATCGTCGACGAGTTCCAGCGGCGTGGCGAGGTGCTGGCGCGGAACCTCGCGGCGATCTCCTACGGCCCGCTGCTCCTCTACAACTACACGGCGCTCGAGCAGAACGTCACGCAAGCCGCCGCCGAGGACGACGTGCGCTACGCGCTCGTGCTCGACGCCGACGGCAAGGTGGCCGTCCACAGCGGCCACCCCGAGCGCGTGGGGAGCGCGATGGAGGGCGCGGTGCCTGCGCGCGCCGCCGCCGCGGGCGAGCCGCTGATCCAGGAGTCGGTCACGTCGCGGGGCGAGTCTATCTATGACTTCGCCGTGCCGGTGCGGGTGGAGGGCCGCAAGTGGGGCACGATCCGTGTGGGCCTCTCCAAGCAGCGCATGGACGCCGAGATCCGGAAGACCCGCCTGGAGCTGGGCGCGCTCACCCTCGTCACCCTGTTGCTGGGCTGCGGCGCGGCCGCCGTGATGGCGCGGCGGATCGCCCGTCCCGTGCACCAGCTCGCCGAGGGCGCCGCCGCGCTCTCGCGGGGCGAGGTCGCCCCGCGCATCGAGGCTTCGAGCTCCGACGAGATCGGGCGGCTCGCGGCCGCGTTCAATCACATGGCGGTGGAGCTCGCCGAACGGCGGCGCGCGCTCGAGGAGGCGCACCACGAGCTGCAGCGGCAGTTCGTCGAGCTGGCCGACCTCAAGAGCTACACGGACAACATCCTGGGCTCGCTCGCGAACGGGATCGTCACCGTGGGCCTCGACGGGCGCGTCGTGACGCTCAACCCCGCCGCGGAGCTCCTCACGGGGTTCTTCAAGGGGGAGGTGTCCGGCCGGTACTGCAGCGAGATCTTCGCCCACACGCCGGCGATCTCCGACATTCTCATGGAAACCCTGGCGAGCCGCGCGCCGATCACCGGCGTCAACCTGACGCTCCGCCGGCGGAACGGCAGCGCGATGCCGGTCGAGTTCAGCACGGCGCCGCTCAAGGGCGTCGAGGGCAAGGACCTCGGCGTCATCGGCGTGTTGCGAGATCTCACGCTGGTCCGGCGGCTCGAGAGCGACCTGCGCCGCTCGGATCGGCTGGCCGCGCTCGGCACGCTCGCGGCCGGCCTCGCCCACGAGATCAAGAACCCGCTGACCTCGCTGGTCACGTTCAGCCGTCACCTCGAGCGGAAGTTCGACGACGTCCACTTCCGCGAGAGGTTCCAGAGCGTGGTGCCGCACGAGCTAGAGCGGATCAACGCGATCGTCGAGCGCCTGCTCGAGCTCGCCCGCCCGGCGCGGATGAACGTCGCGCTCGTGCGTCTGCCCGGGCTCCTCGACCGCGTGGCCGAGCTCTACGCGAACCAGATCGAGGCCCAGCAGATCGAGGTCGTCCGCGAATACGCCCGCGACGTACCCCCGATCCAGGCCGACCAGGAGGGGCTCTACCGGGTCGTTGTGAACCTCGTGGCGAACGCCCTCGACGCGATGCCCGCCGGCGGCCGGCTCACCCTGCGCGCCGGCTGGAGCGAGGGCGGCAGCCCGCTCACGCCGTGGCGCCGACGTCCGCCGGACCGGCGCGTGCGGATCGAGGTCGAGGACACGGGCGACGGCATCCCGGTGTCCGAGAGCGACCGCATCTTCAACCCCTTCTACACGACGAAGGAGGGCGGCACGGGGATCGGTCTGGCCCTCGCGCACAAGATCGTCGAGGACCACGGCGGCACGATCAACTTCAGGAGCGGTCGGCGCCCCGGGACCGTGTTCACCGTCGTGCTGCCCCTCATTCCGGAGCCGCCGGCCGGCGCCGGCGACGACGTCCCGCGCTGATGCGCCTCCACGCCGCGAGGTGACCCGGCGCTACGGGTTCAGGCGGCGGCGGAGGAAGCCCAGCAGGCCCTGCGGGACGAACATGACCATCAGCGTGAAGATGATGCCGACCGGGATCAGGTAGTACTCGGTGAAAAAGCGAGAGAGGCCCTCGCGCAGGAGCAGGAAGAAGGCCGCACCCGCCACCGGCCCGACGAGCGTGCCCATGCCGCCCATGACGTTGAAGATCACGACCTCGCCCGAGACCGCGAAGAAGACGAAGTCGGGGGCGGCGAACTTGTTCTGGATCGCGTAGAGCACGCCGGCGAGGCCCGCGAAGAGGCCCGAGAGCATCACGGCGACGATCTTGAAGCGCTCGATCGGGTAGCCGATCGCGCGCGTGCGGGCCTCGTTCTCGCGGATCGCCTGGAGCACCTTGCCGAACGGCGATTGTGTGACGCGCCGGAGGACGAGGTACGAGAGCGTCACGACGCCGAGCACGAACCAGTGCAGCGTCACCGGCGTGAACGCCGCGGACACGACGCCGGGGATCGCGAACGGCGGCTGGCGGAAGCTCAGGCCGTTCTCGCCGCCGGTGACCTCGGTCCAGGTGAAGATGACGACGTAGAAGATCTGTGAGAAGACGAGCGTCGTGATCGAAAAGTAGATGTCGCGCAGGCGCGTCGAGAAGTAGGCGACGAAGACCGCGACCACGCCGGCGCCCACGAGGCCGGAGACGATCGCGAGCCAGAGGCTCGGGGGCCGCACGCCGAGCAGCGCCGCGGCCGCGCCGTACATGCCGAGGCCGAAGAACGCCGAATGGCCGAAGGACACCATGCCCGTGTACCCGATGAGGATGTCCGAGGACATCGCGAGGAGGCCCCAGATGAGGATCTCCGTCGCGAACCGTCGCCAGAACTCGGGCAGCACGAGGGGCGCCGCGGTCAGGAGCGCCAGGACGACGGCGAAGCCGATCCAGTAGCCGACGTCGCGGGTCATTTGGGCGTCGGGACGAAGAGGCCCGTGGGCCGGAAGAGGAGCGTCAGGATCAGCGCCACGAAGGACGCGATCACGGCCTGCGCGGGGCTGACGACGAGGGACGCGTAGGCTTCCAGCAGGCTGACGAAGATGGACGCGAGGATCGAGCCGCCGAGGTTCCCCATGCCGCCCACGACGACGACGATGAACGCGCGCAGCGTGAAATCGAAGCCCATCGTCTGCGTCACGCCGCCGAGCGGACCGAAGAGGACGCCGCTCGCCGCGGCCATGCCCGCGCCGATCGCGAAGACCAACGTGTGGACGAGGGGCACGGGGATCCCCATCGCCGAGGCCATGATCCGGTCCTGCGTGGCCGCGCGGATCCAGATGCCGTACTTGCCGCGCCGGAGGAAGAGCCACAGGGCGCCGATGATCGCCGCCGCGAAGATCGCGGTCGCGACGCGGTACCACGGGTATTCGAGGTAGAAGAGGTGGAACTGGCCCGTAATCGGCTCCTGGATCTTGCGGGCCGAGGGGCCCCACTGCCAGAGGGCGTACTTCTGGAGCACGAGGGAGATCCCGAACGTCGCGAGGATCGTCGTCAGCGGGTCGCGCCCGAGGAGCGGCCGGAGGGTCGACGCCTGGAGCACGGCGCCGAAGAGCGCGATGACGAGCGCCGCCGTGACGAACGCGAGCCAGAAGCTTCCGGTGCTCGCGAGCGTCGTGGCGCCGACGAAGGCGCCGAGCATGACGAGCTCGCCGTGCGCGAAGTTGACGACGTCCATGATGCCGAAGATCAGCGTCAGCCCCGAGGCGACGAGCGCGAGGATCATGCCGCTCACGATGCCGTTGACCGTCTGGACGAGGATCTGTTCGATCGGGATCGGCACCGTCACACCCCCAGGTACTGATGGATCACGGCGTGGTTCCCCCGCAGCTCCGCGGCCGGCGCGTGGTGGCGGACCTGGCCCTTTTCCATGATGTAGACGCGGCTCGACACCTCGAGGGTGAGCGGCACGTTCTGCTCCACGAGCAGGATGGCGACGCCCTCACGGTGGAGGATCGCGATGATCTCCCGAATCTGGCTCACCATGCGGGGCATCAGCCCCTCCGTCGGCTCGTCGAGCAGGATGATCTTGGGCTCGAGCATCATGGCGCGCGCGATGGCGAGCATCTGCTGCTCGCCGCCGGAGAGCGTGCCACCCGCCTGGTTGCGTCGCTCCCGGAGGACCGGGAAGCTCGCGTAGACCTTCTCGAGCAGCGCCTGCCGCCGCTCGGCGGAGAGGCCGGGGCGTTCGAGCCCGGTCCGGAGGTTCTCGAGCACGGACAGGAGGCGGAAGATCCGTCGGTCCTCCGGGACGTACGCGATCCCGACGTGCGCGACCTTGTGGGGCGCGAGGCCCGCGAGGTCCTTGCCCTCGAAGACGACGCGCCCCTCCGCGGGCCGCACGAGCCCCATGGTCGTCTTGAGCGTCGTGGACTTGCCGACGCCGTTCCGTCCGAGCAGGCCGACGACCTCACCCCGGCCCACCTCGATGGACACGCCGTGCAGGATGTGACTCTTGCCGTAGTACGTGTGGACGTTCTCGAGGGCGAGCATCAGGTCTTGAGGTAGACCTCCTGCACCCGCGCGTTGGCCTGGATCTCCGCGGGAGTCCCCTCCGCGAGCACCTCGCCGTAGTGGAGCACGGTAATGGTGCGCGCGAGGTCCATCACCACCTCCATGTCGTGCTCGACGATGAGGATCGTGAGGTCCTTCGCGATGCGGCGGATGAGCTCCACCGTGGCGCGGGTCTCGGTGACGCTCATGCCCGCGGTCGGCTCGTCGAGGCAGAGGAGCGTCGGCTCCGTCGCGAGCGCGATCCCGATCTCGAGGTTCCGCTGCGCGCCGTGCGACAGGTTGGCCGCGAGCCCGTCCTCGGCGTCGCGCAGGCCGACCGCGTCGAGGATCGCGCGCGCCCGGTCGAGGACGTCGGTATATGCGCGGTAGTGGCGAAGGAGACTCCACGAGTGGTGGCGCGACTGGGCGGCGATCCGGACGTTCTCCAGCACGGTCGCGCCCGGCAGAATGTTGGTGATCTGGTAGGAGCGCGCGAGCGCCTTCCGTGAGATCCGGTGGGGCGGGAGCCCGGCGATGTCCTCGCCCTCGAAGACGATCCGCCCGCTCGTCGGCCGGAGCACGCCGGTGACGCAGTTGAAGAAGGTGGACTTGCCGGCTCCGTTCGGTCCGATGATCGCGCGGATCTCGCCGCGCCGGACGGCCAGGGAGACGCTGTTGAGCGCGGTGAGGCCCCCGAAGCGGACGGTCAGGGCCTCGGTGAGGAGGATCGGCGCGCCGCCCCGGCCGTCGGCCGGGGCAGCGATGCTGCCGGGGACCGTCACGCTAGGCGAACTTGCACGCCGGCGGGAACATCGTCTTCTCCTTCGGGACGACCGACACGATCCGGTGCTTGCCACCCTTGATCTCGAAGATGAACTCACGGAGGAAGGCCTGGTGATCCTCCTTGCGGAGCGTCTTGTCGCCCTGGGGAAAGTCGTCGCCCTCCTTCAGCTCGAGGCCCTCGAGAGCCTCGATGAGCTTGGGCGTGTCCTCGCGACCACGGAAGCCGGCCTTCTGCATGCCGATCTTGAGCGTGTTCATCGCCTCGAAGTTCGCCTGGACGTAACGGTCGGGCAGGGGGCCGCTCGGGTCGATCTGCTTGAGCCGCGCGACCGCATCGTCGAAGAACTTCCGGTGCGCCGCGGTGTTGAGCGGCGGGTCGAGCACGGGGACGTACCGGTTGATCCCGACGAACCCCTCGATCTTGTTGCCGAGCGCCGGCAGGTTCGTGGACTCGGCAATGGCGCCGTCACCCGCCCACTTGTACTTCTTCGTGAGCCCGAGGTCGTACGCCTGGTTGCCGATCGTCACCCCGTCGGCGCCGAAGAAGATCCCGAAGAGGCCGTCGAAGGTGCCGCTGATCTTCGACAGGAACGAGGTCATGTCCTTCGTGCCGAGCGGGATGCCGGTCGTGCCGACGACCTCGCCGCCCGCCTTCTTGATCTCGGCGGCGTAGGCGTCGCGCGTCGACTGGCCCCAGGCATAGTCGGCGAACGCGATATGCCAGGTCTTGCCGAGCGTGCCGACGAGGTGCGGCGCGAAGGCCACGGCCTGGGCCGGCGCGTAGTCGAAGGGCCGGAAGGTGTAGCGGCTGCACTTCGACGTCGTCAGCGTCGTATCGAGACAGACGCCGATCATGTTGACGACCTTGTGCTCCTCGAACAGCGGCACGCACGCGAGGCAGACGTTCGAGAGGAAACCGCCCTGGTGGGCGTCGATCTTGTCCTCGACGAGGAGCTTCTCCGCCTTGCGGCGGCCGACGTCGGGCTTGGACTCGTAGTCGGCGATCACGAGCTCGACGGGCCGTCCCTGGATCCCGCCGGCCTTGTTGACCCGGTCGACGGCCATCTGCGTCCCGAGGATCGCCGTCTTGCCTCCGGCGGCCGCCGCGCCCGAGAGCGGCTGGAGCGCGCCGACCTTGAAGGGCTTCGCCTGCCCGAACGCCGCGCGCCACGGCGCCGGGACGAGCATCGTCGCGCCGACGGCGCCGGCGGCGACCGCCCCGAGCCCGAGGAACGTGCGGCGCGTCGTCTTGCCGCTCCACCACATGTCCTTTGCCCAGGGTTCGTCCTGCCAGCGCTCGGTCATCGGATCCTCCCTCGACGCACGCGGATGCGTCGTTTCACGCACGAGGATTGCTCTGTATAGACTACCCGATCTGACCGCGCAAGAGCTCCCCGGCCTAGAGGGTGCCCGGGTACCCTCCTCCGTCGATCAGGAAGTTCTGACCCGTCATGAAACCGGCCTGGGCGCTGCAGACGAACGCGCAGAGGTCGCCGAACTCCGCGGGGTCGCCGAAGCGCCCGGAGGGGTTCGCCCGGTGGCGGTCGCGGACGACCTCCTCAATGGTGCGACCACTGGTCTTCGCCTGGATGGCGATCGTCGAGCGCAGGCGGTCCGTGTCGAACGGACCGGGGAGCAGGTTGTTGATCGTGACGTTGTGGCCGACGGTCTTGCGTGCGAGCCCGGCGACGAAGCCCGTGAGCCCGGTGCGCGCGCCGTTCGAGAGCCCGAGGATGTCGATCGGGTGTTTCACCGCGCTCGAGGTGATGTTGACGATCCGGCCGAAGCGGCGGGCGATCATCCGGTCGACGGTCGCCTTGATCATGAGAATGGGCGTGATCATGTTCGCGTCGACCGCCCTGATCCAAGTGTCCCGGTCCCAGTCGCGGAAGTCGCCCGGCGGGGGACCGCCCGCGTTGTTCACGAGGATGTCGGGCTCGGGGCAGGCGGCGAGCACCGCGGCGCGCCCCGTCTCGGTCGTCACGTCGCCCGCGACCGCGGTCACGCGCACGCCGGTGGCGTCGCGGATCTCCTTCGCCGCCGCCTCGAGGACGTCCTTGGTGCGGGCGATCATCGTGATGTCGACGCCCTCGCGGGCGAGCGACAGGGCGCACGCCTTGCCGAGTCCCTTCGACGCCGCGCACACGATCGCGCGGCGCCCCCTGATTCCCATGTCCATGGAGCGCTTCTCCTCAGGCCACGAGCCCGGACGCGGCGAGCGCCCGCTTGATCGCCGTGCGCTCGGCCCGGCTCACCGGCGTCAGCGGCGGGCGCACGTGCGCCGCGGGGATGCGCCCGAGCAGCACGAGCGCCTCCTTCATGCGGTTGTGCATGTCCACGAACGGGGGCGCGTAGAAGACCCGCACGAGCGGGTCCAGCCGGTCGTTGATCCGGCGCGCGCCGTCGAGGTCGCCCTTCTGGCAGGCCTCGAACAGCTCGGCCTGGAGGTCGGCGGCGACGCTGCCCATGCCCGAGATCGCCCCGTCGGCGCCGAGCACGAACGTCGCCATGAGCGAGAGCGTGAACGACGAGAGCATCGCGACGGGACGGCCCGTGGCGCGGAGCGCGCGTAGATTCTGCTCGAACGCGACGATGTCGTTCGACCAGTCCTTCACCGCGGCCACCTGCGGGATCTCGGCGAGCCGGGCGAGCGTCTCGGGCGCGTACCCGATACCGGAGGCCGGCGGGTACTCAAAGACGACGATCGGCAGGCCCGCCTTGTCGGCGATCTCGCCGACGTGGCGCAGGACCATGTCGGGCTTCTCCCGGGCGCCCCACATGAAGAGCGTCGGCGGGAAGACGAGGACGCCGGTCGCGCCCGCGGCCCGGGCGTCGCGGGCCAGCTCGACCGCCTCGGCCGTGCCGTCGGCGTAGACGCCCGCGACGACGGGGCACCGCGAGCCGACTTCGTCCAGCGCGATCACGAGGGCGCGCGTGCGCTCCTCGCGCGAGAGCGACGAGACCTCGGCGGCGTGGCCGTTGGCGACGATCCCGGTGACGCCGCGCGTGTCCGCGAGCCCGCGGAGGTGCCGTCGGTACGCGGCCTCGTCGATCGAGAGGTCGGCCTTGAAGGGCAGGATGTTCGCCGGCATGACGCCCGAGAACTTCACCATGTCGATACCTCGTCCGTGATGGCCTGGGTGGAGACCACGCGACCGTACGCCCGTCCGATGATATCAAGAGTTGTGTGCTGGATCTCGGGCCAGCGGGTGGCCACCCCGTCCGCGGGACGCCCCGGCGGGAGCCGTGGCGCCCCTCGATGACCCGACGGGCTCCTATCGCAGCGCTGAGCCCGAGCGCATGTGAGCGGCCTCGGCGAGGCGGGGGAGAATCTGGCGGGCGATGACCTCGACCTGCGCGGGCTCGTAGCGGTACGGGATCAGGATGAGGCGGTCCACCCCCGTCGCCGCGTGGGCAGAGAGCTGGGCCACGCACTCCTCGACGCTGCCGCGGATGGCGTGCTCGATCGTGGATTCGCTCCACGCGGCCACGTCCCACTCGGTCTCGAGCCACCGGCGCAGCGGCGCCTCGGTCTCGGCGCGCGAGCGACCGACGTGGATCGCGAGCTGGTTCGTGCCGGTGAGCGCCTTCGGGTCGCGCCCGGCCTCGCGGGCGAAGCCCACGATCTTCGCCCACGCGCTCCGGTAGCTCTCGGGCGTGTAGAAGTACGTGAGCCAGCCGTCGCCCTTCGTCGCGACGCGCTTCAGGACCGCGTCCACGTAGCCGCCGATCAGGATCGGCGGGCGAGGCCGCTGGACGGTCCGGGGACGCATCACCGCCTCGCGCAGGTTGAACTCGTCCGCCTGGAACGTCACGCGGTCCTCGGTCCAGAGCCGGGTCAGGATCTCGAGGTTCCGCTCGAAGAGCCGGCCGCGCTGCTTGAAGGGGACCCCCACGGCGTCGAACTCGCGCGCGTACCAGCCCGCGGCGACGCCGAGGATGAGCCGGCCCTTCGAGACGACGTCGAGCGTCCCGAGCGCCTTCGCGGCGACGGTCGGGTTCCGGAGCGGCAGCACCATGACGCCGGTGCCGAGCTTGATCCTGGTGGTCCGCGCCGCGATCGCCGTGAGGATGCCGACGGCGTCGAGGATCGGGAAGGCGGGCTCGACGCCGAGGATCACGTGGTCCCACGCCCAGAGCGACTCGAAGCCGAGCGCCTCGGCGCGCTCCGCGTAGGCGAGGATCCCGTCGACGTCCGGCGTCTCGGCCGGACCGACGAAGTTCTTGAGCGCGAGCCCCCACTGGGTCATGTCACCGCGCGTCCCGCGGCCCGGCGCCGCCGCCCACGCCCCGTCATCAGCCGAGGAACCGTCGCTCGGGATCGAGCGCGCGCAGCATCTGGAGCTCGTCCACCGCCGGCGGCGCGGTCGTCTCGAGCGTCGGCGCGAGGCCGAGCTCGAAGCCCGTGTTCGCTCGAACGTCGGCGACAGAGACGCCCGGATGCGTCGCCTCGATGCGCATGCGCTTCGTCTCCGGGTCGAAGCCCAGAAGGCCCAGCGTCGTGACGACGCGCGAGACGCCGCCGAAGAGGAGGCCCGCAGCGCGGCGGGAGCCGTCGCCCCGGAGCCACGCCGGGCTCGTGACGAACTCGACGCGGGGAACGAAGCGCCGCTTCTCGTGCGCGGTGACGATGATGACCTCGCGGCAGAGCGAGGCGATGTCGTTGGCGCCGCCGGTCCCGGGCAGGCGCACCTTGGGCTTCCAGTAGTCGCCGATCGCGGTCGTGTTGATGTTGCCGTACTGGTCGATCTGCGCGCCGCCCATGAACCCGACGTCCACGAAGCCGCGCTGGGCGAAGAGGAAGGCGTCGGTGATGCCGGGCAGCATCTGCGCGCGCCGGCCCGCGCGCATCTCGTTGGTCGAGATCGGGAGCCGTCCCGGCGCGATCTCGGGGCCGATGATCCCGCCCTCGATCACCAGCGTGAGGCGGGGCGCGTGCCGCTGCTTGGCGAGCGCCGCGGCGAGCAGCGGGACCCCGACGCCCGCGAACACGGTCGTGTCGTCGCGGAGCTGGCGCGAGGCCATGACCGCCAGGAGCTCGGCGGCGTTGCAGAGGCTGCTCACGCGCTCGCCGTCAGCTCGCGCGCGCGCCGGGTCTGGCGCGCCAGGCGCTCACCGCCGAAGAGGTCGAGGTAGTCGGCGAAGGTCGGCGGCCCGTACGCGTAGCGCTCCAGATAGTCGGCGACCGCCGTGGGGCCCGCGGCGTCGATCGCGGCCGTGTACTCGCCGAAGTGGTCGAAGTCCGCCTCATAGAGGCCGTAGCACTCGTGGGGGAACGCGCCGAACGGCACGTGGACGAGCGCGTCCACCAGGAAGCCCGGGATGACGGTGCGGTCGGGGTGCCGCCGCGTGTCGTCGTCGGTGACGATCGCCTCGGTCGTGACGAGGACGGTCGTGGCCGCCCGGGCGATGTCGGCGTCCATGTGCGGATAGCCGTCGATCTGGCAGTTGCCGAACATGTCCGCGCGGTGAACGTGGAGGACCGCGACGTCGGGGAACAGCGCGGGTACCGCCGCGAGCGTCTCGCCCGTGTAGGGGTCCCGGAGGGTCTTCATCTCGACGACCGTCATGAGATCGGAGCCGAGCATCGTGAGCGCGGGAAGGAAGGGCACGCCCATCGCGCCCGCGCGGAAGCGCAGGCCGAGCGCCAGGTGGCTCCACTCCTCGAGGGCCACACGGCCCGACTCGACGTAGTGGCGCATGACCTTCGACACGCCCCACGGGAGCCCGATGGACATCCACGCGGTGACGATTCGCTCCACGGCGCCCGCGACCATCAGGAACTCGCCCTCCGTGCACGTGAGGTTGCGCGCCAGCGTGAGGCCGCGCCGCCGCTGGCGGAGCAGCTCGCGCACGAGCGCCAGCGGCGTGCGCGAGAAGAGGCAGCCGCCGACCGCGACGTGGTCGCCGTCCTTCACACGCGCGACCGCGTCCTCGAGGGTCGTCAGCTTCGCGCCCGCCGACTTCGCCTTCGCCTCGATCCGCCGGCGGGCGGCGACGAAGTCGTACTCGCGCGGGTTCAGGTGAGCACCTCCCAGCGCGCCTGGTGACGGTCGAGCTCGCGGCGCGTCCGCTCGTCCATCGGGTGCTCGCGCTCCGGGACCTCGACGTGTTTCGACTCGCCGCAGAGCGCGGTCGTGAAGTAGCGCTGGCCCGTGTCGTTCGCCATCGTGACGACCGAGGCGAGCGCCGGCCGGCGGCGGGCGAGCTTCAGCGCGGCGGCGACGTTGCAGCCCGTCGAGATGCCGCAGAAGATCCCTTCCTCGCGCGAGAGCCGGCGCGCCATCTCGACCGCCTCCGCGGTGGTCGTGGTGATGACGCCCGAGAGCAGCGACACGTCGAGGTTCGCGGGGATGAAGCCGTCGCCGATCCCCTCGATGCCGTGGGGGCCCCACGCGCGGCGCGCGAGCAGCGCGCACTCGTCGGGCTCGACGGCGTAGAGGCGCACCGCGGCGTCGCGCTCGCGGAGGAAGCGGCCGACGCCAGAGAGCGTGCCGCCGCTCCCCTGGGCGTCGACGAAGGCGCCGACGCGGCCGTCGCACTGCTCCCAGATCTCGGGCGCGGTCGTGAGGTAGTGCGCCTCCACGTTGTCGGCGTTGTCGAACTGGCCGGGCACCCAGTAGGTCTTGGGGGCGCCCGCGCGGATCTCGGCGAGCCGGCGCAGCGAGAGATCCACGTCGCTCTCGCCCCCGGGCGTGAAGACCAGCTCGGCGCCGTAGGCCCGCGTGATCTTCTTGCGCTCGTCGCTCATGCCCTCGGGCATGACGATCATGCACGGGTAGCCCTTCACCGCCGAGACGAACGCGCAGGCGATGCCGGCGTTGCCGGTGGAGCACTCGAGGACCCGCTTGCCGGGCCGGAGGTCGCCCCGGGCCTCGGCGCGCTCGAACATGTGGAGGTAGATCCGGTCCTTGAGGCTGCCGGTCGCGCCGTACCACTCGAGCTTGAGGTACACCGGCGGCGTGAGCCCGGCCGTCACGCGATTCAGCTTGACCAGTGGCGTGCGACCCACGGCGTGCGCGATCGAGGGCAGCGCGGCGCGGTAGGCATCCCAGCGGATCGGCATGCGAGCCGGATTGTACCCGCGTCAATCCCGGCGGTCCAGACGGAAGACCATCTGCGTCGGACGCACGAAGCGGAGCGCGAGCACGAGCATGGCCAGGACGATGGTCATGTAGATGACGGCCATCGCATCCACCGAGTAGATCGGACGCATCCCGGCGGCGAAGACCGCGTAGTAGAGGGCCACGACGAGCGTCTGCGAGCCCGCGCCCGAGAGGAGGAAGGTCAGTTCGAAGTTCGCCACCGTGTTGACGAGGACCAGGAGCCCGGCGGTGAGGAGCCCGGGCAGCGCGAGCGGCACGATGACCCGGCGGAACACCTGCAGGCGCGTGGCGCCGTGCACGCGGGCCGCCCACTCGAGATTCACGCTGATCTGCTCGACGAACGGCAGGAGCACGAAGATCGCCAGCGGCAGCATCGGCACGAGGTTGGCGGCGATGACCCCCGCGACGGTGCCTCCGATCCGGTAGCGGTAGAGCGTCGTCGCCAGCGGGATGCCGTACGTCATCTGGGGAACGAGCAGCGGCAGGAAGAAGAGGAGGAGGAGGGGACCCTTGCCGCGAAACTCGTGGCGCGCGAGGAGGTAGGCGGCGGGGAAGCCCAGGAGGAGCGCCGCCGCGGTGACCGTGCCGGCGACCGTCAGGGTCACCGTGAGCACCTGATCGAGCTGGAACTCGCGCCACGCGTAGGCGTACCACTCGGTCGTGAAGGCGGAGGGCACCGGCGTCGCGAACCAGCGCCGGGCGAACGACGACACGACCACGTGGCCCACGATCCCGACCAGGTTCAGGACGAAGCCGACCACGAACAGCCAGACGGCGAGGCGCCAGAGGCGGCCGCGCATCAGCGCTTCCCCGCGCCCATCGTCGCCACACCCGTCCCGGCCATCCGGCGCCGGAGCACCAGGATGAGCGCCAGGCCGGCGAGCTGGCAGCCCCCCATCACCACGGCGATCGCCGAGGCCATCGACATGTCGGAGTGCTCGAACGCCTGCTGGTAGGCCGCGATCGCGATCGTCCGCGTCGCGCCCGCGGGCTGGCCCACCAGCACCGCCGAGGGGAAGACCCCGAAGTTCATGACGAAGACGAGCGCCCCGGCGATGGCGACGCCGGGCGCGATGAGGGGCCACATGACACGGCGGAAGACCGCCCACGCACCGGCCCCGAGCACGCGCGCGGAGGCCTCGAGTGCCGGGTCGATGCCGGAGATGTAACCGAGCAGCATCAGGAAACAGAACGGGAAATGCTGGACGAAGAGGGCGATCATCACGCCCGTGTAGTTGTGCGTGAGGCGCGGCGGCTCGGGGACCCCCAGGCCCACGAGCGCCTGGTTCAGCCACCCCTTGGGGCCGTAGAAGCCGTTGATCCCCTCGGCGACCAGCACCGTGCCGAGGGCGATGGGGAGCACGAGCGCCGCCGTGATCGCGCGTTCCCCCCGGATGCCGTGGCGCATGCTGTAGGCGACGCTCAGCGCCAGGAGCACGGTGACGAGCGTGTTGGGCACGGCGATCGAGGCCGTCACCCAGATCGTGCGCGCCTGCCACGGATCGAGGAAGAACGCGAGGTAGTTCGCCAACGAGAGCGCCCCCGCGCCGGGCGTGAGTGAGAGGAGCACGCCGTACGCGAACGGGAACACGAACATGACGAGGAGATATGCGACGGACGGCAGCAGCAGGACGGCCAGTCTCATCGGGCCCCATCCTCCGCCGGCAGGATCACCACGCGCTCGGGCGGGAGCCGGAGCGCGAGCGCGCTCCCGACGGCCACCGGACGCGGGAGCCGGGCCATGAGGGTCTGTCCCGTGCCGAGGACGATCTCGACGCCGTGCTCGCGCCCGAGGTATTCGGTGAACCGCACGGCGCCGCGGACGACGTTCGCGCCGCGGGACTCCGCCGCGACTTCCACGTCTTCGGGACGCACGACGGCGACGGCGGCGGTTCCGGGCGCCAGGGCGACGACGCCGAGCCCCCGCAGCGTCACGTCACGCGCGTGGCCGACCACCGTGTCGCCCTCGGCGGACGACACGGTGACCGGGAACGCGTTCCGGTAGCCCATGAAGTCCGCGACGAAGAGCGTCCGCGGCCGGTCGTGGATCTCGGCGGGCGGGCCGGCCTGCACGACGCGGCCGTCGCGCAGGACGACGATCCGGTCGGACAGCGACAGCGCCTCGGTCTGGTCGTGGGTGACGTAGATCGACGTGAGTCCGAGCTCCGCGTGCAGCCGCTTGATCTCGCCCCGCATCTCGAGCCGGAGCTTGGCGTCCAGGTTCGAGAGGGGCTCGTCGAGCAGGAGCAGGCGCGGCTCCACGGCCAGGGCGCGCGCGATGGCGACCCGCTGCTGCTGGCCGCCGGAGAGCTGGCCCGGATACCGGTCTTCGAGGCCGATGAGCCGCACCAGCTCCAGCATGCGCCGGACGCGTGGCGCGAGCTCCGCCTTCGCGAGGCCGCGCACCGCGAGGCCGAAGGCGACGTTTGCCCCGACGGTGAGGTGGGGGAAGAGGGCGTAGTTCTGGAAGACCATGCCGAAGCCGCGCCGCTCGGGCGGGAGCCCGTCGATCCGGAAGCCGTCGAGCCGGATCTCGCCGGCCGTCGGCGGGAGCAGACCCGCGAGCAGGTTGAGCGCGGTGGACTTGCCGCAGCCCGAGGGTCCGAGAAAGGTCACGAACTCCCGGCCGCGCACCTCGAGCGCGAGGTCGTCGAGGACGATTTTCGCGCCGAACCGCTTGGTGAGGCGGAACGCGAGGCTCGTGATCAAGCTAGAATTTCTTGATCCGCTGCGCGCCCACCTCCTTGTCCCACCGGTCCATCGCGGCGATCAGGTCCTTCACGGGCAGCTGCGGAACGATCGTGTACTTCTTCTCCATGTCGGTGTACTC
>Ga0209156_10000364_pt1 | contig 37631 bp, 34 predicted proteins | sample GraSoiAngelo_124_FD_185881 | JGI IMG/M metagenome (GOLD analysis project Ga0209156, IMG submission 185881) | Grasslands soil microbial communities from the Angelo Coastal Reserve, California, USA - 14_0927_05_20cm (SPAdes) (version 2) | ecosystem: Environmental > Terrestrial > Soil > Grasslands... | reverse complement strand
GAGCACCGTTCAATCGGCATGGGATGCCATCCTGCGCGGGCAGAGCGGCATCGGTCCGGTGACGCGCTTCGACGTGTCCGCGTTTCCGGTGCGCATCGGCGGGCAGGTGCGCGATTTCGACGTCAGCCAGTACATCTCGACCAAGGAAGCCCGCCGCATGGACGAGTTCATGCAGTACGGCGTGGCCGCCGGAGTGCAGGCCGTCGGGGACGCCGGGATCGATTTCGCCAAGACCGATCCGGCGCGCTGCGGTGCGGTGTGCGGCGCCGGCATCGGTGGCCTGTGGACCATCGAGACCGAATACAGCGAGTACCTGAAGGCGATGAGTCCGCGCAAGATCTCGCCGTTCTTCGTCCCCGCGACCATCATCAACATGATCGCCGGGCACCTCTCGATCCGTTACGGCCTGAAGGGCCCGAATCTCGGCGTGGTGACCGCTTGCACCACCTCGACGCACGCCATCGGCCTGGGGATGCGCACCATCCAGTACGGCGATGCGGATCTGATCATCGCGGGCGGCGGGGAAATGGCCACCACGCGCTGCGGACTGGGGAGCTTCGGCCAGGCGAAGGCGCTCTCCACGCGCAACGACGCGCCCACCGAGGCGAGCCGCCCGTGGGATAAGGACCGCGACGGGTTCGTGCTGAGCGATGGCGGCGGTGCGATGCTGCTGGAGGAGCTGCAGCACGCCCGCGGGCGCGGTGCGCGCATTTACGCCGAGCTGGTGGGCTTTGGCATGAGTGGCGATGCCTATCACATCACCGCGCCCCCCGAGGACGGCGACGGTGCGCGTCTGGCGATGGTGAACGCGCTCAAGGATGCCGCCCTCAATCCCGCCGACGTGCAGTACGTCAACGCGCACGCGACCTCGACCCCACTGGGCGACAAGGCCGAGACGGTCGCGGTGAAGCGCGCCTTCGGCGAGCACGCCAGGCGCCTCGCCGTGAGCTCGACCAAGTCCATGACCGGGCACCTGCTCGGCGCCGCGGGTGTGGTGGAAGCGATCTTCTCGGTGCTCGCGATCCGCGATGGTGTTGCGCCTCCCACCATCAACTACCGCACGCCCGATCCCGAATGCGACCTGGACTACGTCCCCAACAGCGCCCGGCGCATGAAGATCGACGTGAGCCTCTCCAACTCCTTCGGCTTCGGCGGCACCAACGGGTCGCTCGTGTTCCGGCGCTTCAGCGCCTGAGGGCGCGAGCCGAAAGGTAAGTCCGCCACGCACGCACCCCTCGTCCGCGAGCTCGACGTTCCGCCCGCGGTGTTGCGTCGCCTGGCGGCGCGCTTCCCCGACCGCTACCCGCTGCTGCTCGACAGTGCCGCCACCGGGCCCTTGAGCCGCGCCAGCGTGCTGCTGGCGGAGCCGTGCGCGGCGCTGTGGCTCGGCGCCGACGGACGCCTGGGTGCGCAGGGATTCGTGCCGCAGGGGATGAGCTTCCTCGCCGCGCTGGAGACCTGGTGGCTTGCCGAGCGCCGTGCGCCGCCGCCTACCGCCACCGGGCTCGCATTCGAGGGCGGCTGGGCGGTGTTCCTCGGCTACGAGCTGGCGCAGGAAATCGAGCCGCATCTGGCGTTGCCGCGCTCACCGCTCCCGTGGGCTGCCTTCGCGCTGCGCACGCCCTGTGCCCTGGTGCACGATCTGCAGCGCCGGCGGGTATTCGCAGTGGCCGAAGCGCACGCCGCGGATGCGCTGGCGCGCATCGCCGCCGAGGCGCACGCGGCGGCCGGCGAGGCGGATGTCCGCGATACGCTGCACATCGAGGGGGTGCACGAGGAGGACCCGCGGGCCTATCTCAGGCGCGTGCGCTGCGCCAAGGAGTACGTGCGCGCCGGGGACATCTATCAGGCCAACCTGTCGCGCCCGTGGGCGGTGCACATCGGCAGCGCGGCGCGCCCGCAGCCGGCGCCGGCAGCGACGCTCTATCGGCGTCTGTGCGCCGCCAATCCGGCGCCGTTCGCGGCCCTCGCCCAGTGGCGGGGCGTCGCCATCCTCAGTTCCTCGCCCGAACGGCTGGTGCGGGTCGTCGGACGGCGCATCGATACGCGCCCCATCGCCGGCACCCGGCCACGCAGCGGTGTTGCGGGCGGAGACCGCTACGAGATGAGCGAGCTCGCGGCGCATCCGAAGGAGCGCGCCGAGCACATCATGCTGATCGACCTGGAGCGCAACGATCTCGGGCGCGTGTGCGAGCCGGGGAGCGTGCGCGTGGACGAGTTCATGACCATCGAGTCCTACACCCATGTGCATCACATCGTGTCGAACGTCAGCGGCGAGCTGAAGGGCGAGGTCACGCCCATCGGTGCGTTACGCGCGGTGTTTCCTGGCGGCACCATCACCGGCTGCCCGAAATTCCGCTGCATGCAGATCATCGCCGAGCTCGAAGGGGCAGGGCGCGGCGCGTATACCGGCTCACTCGGCTACCTGACGCGCGACGGCCGCCTCGATCTCAACATCCTCATTCGCACCATGACCCTGAGCGCGCAGCACCTCAGCTTTCGGGCCGGCGCCGGCATCGTCGCCGACTCCGATCCCGAGCGCGAGCTCGAGGAGACGCGCGCCAAGGCCCGCGGGCTGCTGGCGGCACTGGGAGAGCGGCAGTGATGCCCGGGAGCTCTCAGCCGCCCCCGGGAGCGGGGCTGGCGCACCCGGTGTGGGTCAACGGCCGCGCGGCCGGGGAAGTCTCCGCGCTCGAGCGCGGTCTTCATTTCGGTGACGGACTGTTTGAGACCATTGCCTGCGTGGGCGGTCGTGCGCGGTTTCTCCCGCTGCACCTGCGGCGCCTCGCCGCAGGCTGCGCGCGTCTGGGGTTGGCGGCTCCCGATGAAGCGATCCTGCGCGCTGAAGTGCGGCAGCTGGCCGCCCAGGCCGCACGCGCCATCATCAAGGTGCTCCTCACCCGCGGCGCGGCAGCAAGCCGCGGCTATGCGCTGAGCGGAGCGGAGGCGCCGACCCGCATCTGCCTGCGCTATGCCTGGCCCCCGGAAGATCCCGAGCCCGCGCGCGAGGGCGTGCGCGTGCGCATCGCCGCCCTGCGCCTCGGAGAGAACCCGGCGCTGGCGGGATTGAAGCATTGCAATCGCCTGGAGCAGGTACTGGCGCGCCGCGAGTGGACCGACAGCGGGATTGCCGAGGCGCTCATGTTCAGCAGCTCGGGCGCTCTCATCTGCGGCACCATGAGCAACGTGTTCCTGGTGCGGGACGGGAAGCTGTACACGCCCCGCGTGGACCGCTGCGGCGTCGCAGGGATCATGCGCCAGGTGGTATTGGCGGCGGCAGCGGACTTGGGGCTCGCGGCCGAGGAGCGGGTGCTGGATCGGGGCGATCTGGAAGCCGCCGGTGAGCTGTTCCTCACGAACGCGCTCATCGGCATCCGCCCGGTGCGTGAGCTCGAGGGGCGGGCGCTGTCGCCCGGAGCGCTGACCCGCCGCCTGCAGGAGCGAGTTGCGCCGTTGCTCGAGGCGCGCGTGCCCTTGCCCGAGGAGGCCGGCGGTGCCTAGCGCGCGCAGCCGGCTGCGCGTCCTGGCTGGCGCCGCCGTGGTGCTCCTCGCCCTGCTGGCGCTCGCGGCCGCGGCAGGCTATTTCTGGCTGCAGAAGCAGTTCGAGGCTCCAGGACCTGGCACGGTGGCGTCGCGCATCCAGATCGAGCCGCGCGCGAGTCTGCGCAGCGTCCTCGGCCGGCTCGAGGCAAGCGGCGCGGTGCGCAATGCGCGCGCCGTGGAAATCTATCTGCGCCTGCGCCGCCGTGAGCCGCGCGTGCAGGCCGGCACGTACGAGATACCCCCACAGGCCAGCCCTGGGGAGATCATCGCGCTCTTCGAGCAGGGCAAAGTCGTCCTGGAGCAGCTCACGGTCGTGGAAGGATCGACGTTCGGCGAGTTCCTGCAGGCGCTGGATCAGCATCCCTACGTGCTGCATACCCTGCGCGGCAAGAGCCCGCCCGAGATCATGGCGGCGCTCGGACACCCCGGCGTGCGCCCCGAGGGTGAGTTCTTTCCCGACACTTATCGCTTCGCCGCGAACACTTCCGATGCCGCGATCCTCGCACTCGCCTACGACAGCATGCAGCGAGTGCTGGCTGCGGCCTGGGCGCAACGCAGCGCCGAGCTGCCGCTCAGCACGCCGTACCAGGCGTTGATTCTCGCCTCCATGGTCGAGAAGGAGGCGGCGCTCAAGAGCGAGCGGCCGCGGATCGCCGGAGTGTTCGTCAACCGGCTGCGCAAGGGCATGCGCCTGCAGTCCGACCCGACGGTGATTTACGGTCTGGGCGAGAAGTACGACGGCTCGATACACACCCGGGACCTGCTCAAGGACACGCCCTACAACACCTACACCCGCGCCGGACTGCCACCGACGCCGGTGGCGCTGCCCGGACGCGAGTCGGTGCTGGCGGCGGTGCGGCCGGAGCCAACCGAGGCGCTGTATTTCGTGGCGACCGGGCTCGGCGATGGCGCCCATCACTTCTCCGGGAGCCTGCAAGAGCATAATTCCGCGGTGAAGGCCTATCTCGCACGGCTGCGCACCCAGGAACGTGCCGCGGTCCACAAGCCGGTCGCGGTGCATCCGTGAGCACGCGCGTGCCGGCGCGGGCGGGTAAGTTCATTACGCTCGAGGGCATCGAGGGCGCCGGTAAATCCACGCTCGCGCAGTTCATGAGCGCCTGGCTCGGGCGCCACGGTTTTACGGTGCGCCTGACGCGCGAGCCCGGTGGCACGCCGCTCGCGGAGCGGGTGCGGCAGATCGTGCTGGAGCGCGGCGCGGAGCCGGTATCGCCGCTCACCGAGACGCTGCTCATGTTCGCCGCGCGCGCCCTGCACGTGCAGAACGTCATCCGCCCGGCGCTGGCGCGCGGGGAGTGGGTGGTGTGCGATCGCTTCACCGACGCCACGCGCGCCTATCAGGGGAGTGGGCGCGGGGTGGACGCGGCGCTGATCGACGCGCTCGCGCTGGCCGTGCACGGCGATCTCAAGCCCGACTGCACGCTGCTGCTCGATCTGCCGGTGAGGGTGGGCCTCGCCCGGGCACGCACCCGTCAGGGCGCCACGGCGGATCGCTTCGAGGCGGAGACCGTCGGGTTCTTCGAGAAGGTGCGCGAGGGTTATCTCGCGCTGGCACGCCGCGAGCCGCAGCGCTTGCGCATCATCGATGCCGCGGCGCCCCTGTCCGAGGTCGAGCAGCGCATCGCGCAGGCTCTCGGGGAGCTGCAGGCGCGGGAGGGGCGGGCGTGAGCAGCGGGGATGCGGCGCTGCGGGCGTTGCCGCCGGCAGGCGGCGTGGCTCCCGTGCCGACGTGGACGGCTGCGCAACGCGCCGCCCTGAGCGCCGCCTTCGGGGCAGGCCGCATGCCGCACGCGCTGCTGATCCACGAAGCCCCGGGGGCCGGCGGGGAGTGGCTCGCGACCTGGGCGGCACAGCTGGTGCTCTGCCAGAACGCTGCCCAGGCGCCGTGCGGCGCCTGCGCGCCGTGCCGGCGAGTCTGGGCGCAGCAGCATCCGGACCTCGCCTGGGTCCGCACCGCCGAGGACTCGCAGCAGATCCGCATCGAGCAGGTGCGCGATCTCGCGGCCGACCTCGCGCTCACCAGCCACGCCGGCGGCTACAAGGTCGGCATCGTCACCCCGGCGGAAGCGCTCAACCGCTTTGCGGCCAATGCGCTCCTCAAGACCCTCGAAGAGCCCCCCGCCCGCACGCTGCTGGTGCTCGTGACGACTCAGCCCTCGCGCCTGCCCGCCACGGTGCTCAGCCGCTGCCAGCGGTTGCGGGTGCGCGCGCCGGCGCGCGCCGAGGCCGTGGCGTGGCTGACGGCGCTGCGGGGCGCCGCTGACTGGAACGCCGCGCTCGATGTGCTGGGAGAGGCTCCGATGCTGGCCGCGCGCACCGAGCCCCTCGAGGTGGCGCAGACGGGGGCCGAGGCACGCGCTACGCTCGATGCCCTGGCGAGCGGGGAGGGCGACCCGGTAGCCGCGGCGGAGCGCTGGGCGCGCGCCGAGTTGCCGCTGCGCCTGCGATGCTGTGAGAATTGGCTCACAGAACATATCCGCCGCCGCGAGCGCGACGGGGCCTTTTTGACAGAAGTGCGGGCTGCCCCCTACTTGTCAGCGGGGGATGCGTTCTTGAATATACGAGAGCTGTTCGGGCTGCTGGACGAGGTACGGGAGCTGCGCGCCACGCTCGACGTCCCGTTGAACCGGGGCCTGGCACTGGAGGCTCTTTTCAGGCGACTTGCGCCCGCGCACGGGCGCCGTGAGGACAGAATTTGAGAGTGGGGAACAAACCGGGTCTGCTGACCCTCACCATCAAGGACAAGAGCGCCCTGTACCTTGCCTACATGCCGTTCGTGAAGAACGGCGGGCTGTTCATTCCCACCAACAGCAATTACCGGCTCGGCGATGAGGTGTTCATGCTGCTGAACCTCATGGGCGAGGACGAGAAGCTGCCCGTGGCAGGCCGGGTCATCTGGGTGACGCCCAAGGGCGCCCAGGGCAATCAGGGCAAGCGCACCGCCGGTATCGGCGTGCAGTTCAGCGAGCAGGACCGCGGCCAGACCCAGAAAAAGATCGAAACCTATCTGGCCGGCGCGCTCTCAGGGGATAAGGCGACGCATACCATGTGACCTCGGGCGGCGGGCGCGCCGCCCGCTATCGCCGTGTGCCCTCGGTCAGGCATCGGGCCCGCCGTTGCGGCGGTGGTCTCGCCTCTCAGGGTTTGTCTGCTGCGCCGCCGCGCACCAGCTGCAGCCCGTCACTGCTGCTCACCCCGCCGGTCAGCACGTAGGCATCGAACCCGCGTTCCACCAGAATATAGGTGGCCGCGGAGCTGCGCCGGCCGGTATCGCAATAGACGACGTAGGGCGTCTTGCGGTCGAGCGTCGAGAGCTTCAGGCGGATCAGATACAGCGGCACGTTGAGCGCGCCCTCGATGGCGAGCGTCTGATGCTCGCTCGGCAGTCGCACGTCGAGCCAGCGGCCGCCGCGCGCGATAATGGCGAGCGCCTCTGCGGGTGAAACCCACTGCAGGAGCGGCGCGTTCATCAGTTCGCGAAAATCCTGCTTGTTGAGGCGCATCAGCACGCCCTCGGTCATCATGGTGATCGTGGCGTTGCGCTTGGCTTCCGCGATCAGAGCCTCCTCGCCGAAACTGTCGCCCACGCCGAGCTCGGCGAGCTTGATGCCCTCGCGGCTCAAGGGGGTCTCGCGGGTCACGGCGCACTTGCCGTTGACGATGATGTAGAAGTAGTCGCCTTCATCACCCTGCTTGATCACCACCTCGCCGGCGCGGCAGGGCACGCGCTGCAGGCGCTGGAAGATCGCCTGAATGTTGGCCGGCGGGATGCGGTGAAAGGCGTTGGTCTGCAGCAGCGTCGTCATCCAGTCATCCGAGCCTGCGCTCTGCAGCTGCGCCTGCAGCTCCTCGACTTCGTAAGTGCCGGTCTGATCCCAGGTGATCATCACGTCCAGCAGATCGCTCTCGATGGACAGGTAGGTGATGTCTTCCACCGCGCGCACCGTGACCCGGCGCGGCAGCTTCGGATAGAGCGGGTTGCGCGCCTCGGGCGTGCCGCTGCGCAGCATCGCGATGTTGCGCTCGTTCTCGTTCACCTCCACGCTGCCGCTCGCCAGCCACACAGTGCGCTTGTCAGTGTCGCCCTGGCTGAACAGCACCCGACCCGCAGACAGGCTGCGCACGGTCACCTTCTTGGCGAGCGCAGCCAGATTCTCGCGCTTCATCGCATCGAGCGGCGCGAAATTCTTGAGCAATTGAACCGACGCTACCTGCTCTTCAGCCATTTCTGCCTAAGCCTGGCGGGCATGGAGCCTCACTGGAACAACGTCACGGCGCTACGCAGCCCTCGCGCCGCTGTGCCGGTCGGATGGTAGCACAGGCCTTTGTGCGCCCCGGCAGCCGGCTCAGGGCTCGGCGCCGCTCGCGATCGAGGCCCAGGCACGGTCGGGTTGGAAGCGCTCCCCGTAGCGTGCCGCAAGCTCGGTGAGCCGCGCCACCACTGCCGCCACGCCGCGTGCACGCGCGTAGGTGAGCGGACCGCCGCGGAAGGGTGCGAAGCCGGTGCCGAACAGCACCGCGGCGTCCACGAGCTCAGCATCCTCCACCACGCGCTCGCGCAGGCACGCCACGCACTCGTTTACCAGAATCAGGATCAAACGGTCGAGCAGATCCGGCGGCGCCCTTGCGGCGGCGGGTGCCATGGGCTTGACCGCCTTGCCGTCCCGCCAGACATAGAAGCCGGCGCCGCTCTTGCGGCCGAGTCTCTTCGCGGCGAGCAGCTCCGTCAGGCGCGGGGCTGCAGACGCCGGGCGGCCGAGTCCGCGCGCAATGATCTCGCCCACGTGAGCGGCGACGTCGAGCCCCACGATGTCGGTGAGCTCGATCGGGCCTACCGGCATGCCGAAGCTCACCGCCGCCGCGTCGATCACCGTGAGCGGAACGCCTTCCTCGGCTGCAAGCATGGCCTCGTGCATGTAGGGCGTGAGCACCCGGTTGACCATGAAGCCGGGGGCGCTGCGGCACGGCAGCGGCAGCTTGTCCATGCGGCGCGCAAAGCCGGTGGCAGCCTGCACCGCGGCCGGGTCGGTGTGCTGCGCGTGCACGATCTCGATGAGAGGCATCTGCGGCACCGGGTTGAAGAAGTGCAGCCCCACGAGGCGCTGCGGGCGGGCGAGCTTCGCCGCCAGCGGCTCGAGCATGAGACTGGAGGTATTGGTCGCCAGCAGGGCGCCCGGCTTCAGGCGCGGCTCGAGCTGCGCGTACAGCTGCTGCTTGGCCTCGAGGCTCTCGTAGATGGCCTCGATGACGACGTCGGCGTCGGGCACGCCCTCGCCGGCGACATCCGCACGCAGGCGCGCGCGGGCGGCGGCGTTCTTCGCCGGCTCGCGCAGGCGCTTGTCGAACAGCGCCTGCGCCCGCTCGAGCGCCGGTTGCACGTACTCGAGGGCGCGATCCTGCAGCGTGACCGTGAAGCCGCGCAGCGCCGACCAGGCCGCGATGTCCCCGCCCATGACCCCGGCACCCACCACGTGCACATGCCGGATCTCGGCGGCGCTCTTGCCGCCAGTGCCCTTCAGGCGATCCTGCAACAGGAACACGCGCACCAGGTTGCGCGAGGTCTGCGTGGTGAACAGGTCCGCAATCGAGCGGGCTTCGGCCTCGAACGCCTGTGGTCCGTGTGCGCCGTACCGCGACCACAGATCAATGATGGCGTAGGGGGCGGGGTAGTGTTCGCGGGGCGCGCGCCTGGCGACTTCACGCCTCAGCGAACGCCCCACCAGCGGCCGCAGCGGGGCGCTGCTCAGCAGCCGCTGCGGCCACGGCGCACGCCGCGGGGCGCTCGCCCTGAGCAGCATCTCGCGCGCGCAGCGGCGCAGGTCAGACGCCGCGACCAGCCGATCGATGAGTCCCAGGCGCAGCGCCTTCTCGGCACGCACCGGCTTGCCGCTCAGCATCAGCTCCATGGCCGCTCGAACACCGGCCACACGCACGCTGCGCACCGTGCCGCCGAACCCCGGATGAATCCCCAGCAGCACCTCCGGCAACCCGAGCGACAGCCGCTCATCGGCCACAGCCACGCGGTAGCGGCAGGCGAGTGCGAGCTCCAAGCCGCCGCCGAGGGCGAACCCGTGAATCGCCGCCACGGTCGGACACGGCAGCGCCGCGAGGCGATTGAGCACCTGCTGACCGCGCCGAATGAGCCCATAGCCGCTCGCGGCGTCGGTGATGCCGGTGAATTCCTTGATATCCGCGCCCGCGACGAAGCCGCTCTTCTTGGCGGAGATCACCACGACCCCGCGCGGCAGATCCTGCTCGAGCCTCGCGAGCAGGGCGTCGAGCTCACCGAGCACGCTGCCCGAGAGTACGTTCGCCGAGGTGCCGGGCTTGTCGATCGTCAGCCAGGCGATACCGTCGGGATCACGCTCGACCTTCCAGGATCCCGTCGCCGAGTCATTCATGTCAGGCCACCGAGGCCGCTGCGGGCGCCGAGGCCGCGCGCGCCGGGACGCTGGCGCGGATCTGGAAATCGCACACCAGCGGTCGATGGTCCGAGAGGCGCACGTCCGGCACGCGGAAATCCGTGACCTCGATGCCCTCGCTCACCAGGATGAAATCGAGCTCGATGCGCGGCACGCGCGCCGGAAAGGAGGGGAGGCCTGCGGTATTGGCGCTGCGCAGCCCCGCCGCACGCATGAAAAGGTAGATCTCGTGCGTGCCCCAGAAGGTGTTGAAGTCACCCGCCACGATCACCGGCTTGGCCGCCTGCACGATCAGATCGTGCAGCGAGCGCAGCTGGTATTGCCGCTGCCGGAACTTGAGCGACAGGTGCACGAGGAACACGCACACGTCCGACAGCTCCAGCTCGATGATCAGCCGCTTGATCCCGGTATCGAAGTAGTGGAAGCGCTCGCCATGCACGTTCGGAGCGGACAGGAAGGCGTTGCCCTGCTTGCGCACGATGGGCATGAGCTGATTGATCGAGCCGGCGCCGTACTTGCACTGGTAAGTCGAATAATGGCCGAGCTCTCCGGCGATGTGCTCCGCCTGATTCAGCATCCCGGTGCGGATCGAGCCGGTATCCACTTCGATCAGTCCGACGACATCGGGGCGCTCGGAACGGATGAACTCGGTGATGCCGCCCAGCACCTTGCGGTTGCTGCGCAGGTAACCCGCGCCCGGCACCGGCAGGTGAAAGGCGGGCCCGGTGCCGGTGGCATAGCGGATGTTGTAGAGGAGCAGTCGCACCGTGGGGAATGACCTGGCAGGGGCCGTGGCCGCGGGGTGCCCATTCTAGCCCCGGCGCCGGGGCCTGCGGGGGCGGCGGGTGTCCGCCGGCCGCGCCGGGGACGCGCCCAGGCGGCTCTCGGGGCGCGCGCTGCGCGAGTTTCGCCGCGCCTGCGCTTGTGCCAGACTGCCGGGGTGTCGCAGAGCAATCCACTCCGGATCTTCGTTACGCACGCCTGGGAGAACAGCGACGACTACCTGCGCGTATTCGAGTATCTGGAGAGCCAGCGCAATTTCTTCTATAAGAACTACAGCACCCCCGAGCGGCGCCCGCAGGCCGACAAGGAGGCGCAGCATGAGAGTCTGCGCCAGCAGATCACACCTGCCGAGGCGGTCATCGCCCTGTCGAGCCTCCACCAGGCGCACGAGGGGCTGCTCACTTTTCAGTTGCTGTACGCCCAGGCAAGGCACACGCCCGTGATCCTCATGAAGCCTTTCGGTACCCGTCAGGAGGTACCCAAGGCGATCCTGGATCTCGCCGACGAAGTCGTGGAGTGGGATGACCGGGCGCTGGTGGACGCGATCCCCGCCAGGCGCGTCACGAGGAAACGACGCGCTGGGACACGATCGAGTTCAAACTGGACTGAAAGACCCTTCGCGGCGTACAGCTCGATCACCTGCGGCACGCTCTTGCGCCGGGCGCGCGCACCGCGTCCTCGCTGCGCAGCGGGCGCTCGTGCGTGAGCGCATCGTGACAGGCGCCTCGGCGAGACGCTCCTTGTAGCTTCGCAGTCCCGAATCTCGAGTATTACTTCAATACAGTGACGTATCTAATGGAGTCTTATGGACTAATTGGCCCAGCAGTACGGCGTCGCCACCACAGCGCCGCCTGAGCCATTCGCGTATTGCTGTCCCGCCGAGTCCACTGAGAACGAGGTGCACTGTGCGTCGTTGACCTGGCTCTGGCCGGCGACCGGCGTGGCGGTCACGGTATACGAGGGGGCCGTGGCGATGGCACTGGGGCCGCACGCGGGCGAGCAGACGGTCAGCTGGTAGTAGCCGCTACCCACCACGATAGGCCAGGCGCCCGTGTACCCCAGGTTCGCCGGCACGTCCGTGTACGCGCTGGGGTTGGTGCTGAGAAAGCGCTCTTCGCGTCCCGCCAATTCCAGGACCGCGGTCTTGGCCTCGGTGCGGCGCGACTGGCGAATGTAGGTCGTGTAAGAGGGGATGGCTATGGCGAACAGGATGGTCGCGATGGCCACGACCACCATGAGCTCGATCAGGGTGAAGCCCCCTGCGGGGCGCGAGCGGGCTGCGGGCCGCAATTGCATGGTGCCTCTCGGTCGGGCGCTAGCGCAGTTCGATCCACGTCAGACGGCGACCCGCGGTGTTCGGCGGCAGGTTCAGTCCGAGGGTGCCGCCGAGGATGTTGCTGCCGTTGGCGCCCATGCCGCTCTCGACCTGGTTGGTCTCGTACACGAGAAAGCGCGTGCCGGCGGCGTTGCTGGTGATGAACGAGCTGCCGGTCGCGTTCGTCAGAATGGCGATGGCATTCGTGTCCGTGTACCTCGGGTTGGTGTTGATCGCCGAATTGGCGGCCTCGCTCGGGGGCAGGAACACCTGGTTGAAGGCTCCTCCCGTCATGGCCGACAGCACGTAGGTGAAGCCCGTGTCCGATTGGTTGCCGCACGAAGTAGGATTGGTGGTCGCCGGTACGATCGAGTTCACGGTCAGCGCCTGCGACACCAGTTCCGGGCCGTAAATGATCTGCTCCTGGGCGCCCGGCAGATTGATGTACCAGCCGAACTGCTTGTTGCTCGCGCAGGTCGAGAGCGCCGCCCAGCAGATGGTGGCGTTGTTCGCGATGTCGCGGTTCTGCGTCGTGGTATTGATGGTCGCCGTCTGCGCCTGCAGGTTCGCGAGCGTCAGGGTGTAGGGCGAGGCAAGTCCCGTGTTTGCGTGGGTGAGGCCGGCGTACTGTGCGCCGGAGAGGCCGTTCCAGCCCGCGGGGTTAGCCGCTCCAGGGCCGAGGATGCCGCCATCGGAAACGCTGAGATTCCAGTCCCAGACACCGTAGAGCGCCTGTGTGCCAGTGGCGTAGCTCGCGGGATTGGTGTTCGTGAACGGCGTCTTCTGACCGGTTCCGAACAGCAGCATCAGATACTGCTGCATGCCGGAACTGGGCGCGCCGGAGGCGGCCACGATCCCGGTGGTGATCGGCTGGCCCGCCGGGGTCTTGAACAGCGGGCCCGGCGTGAGCGCCCAGTTCGTCTCGCTGCTGCTGGTGAGGTCAAAGCGCCACAGGTTCCCCTGCAGGTCGCCGGCGTACACGTAGTCGGTGATGTGGTCACCGTCCAGGTCGACGGGTGAGGCGAAGGCGATGCCATTGCCGCTGCCCGCGGTATGGGTGCTCAGGTAGTAGATCGTTTGCGCGTGTGTGGTCGGGTCGATAGTCATGACGAAGATGCCCGCATCGCCCGAAGTACTGCCGAAGCCGTTGCCGAAAATCACCGCCCACTTGCCATCGTGCAGGCGGCGGATCTGCGGGGTTCCATAGGTGTTGCCGAGACTGCTGCCGCAGCTCGCCACGTTGGCGCAAGCGATGCTGGCGGAGGTCCACTCGCCGATCACGAGGCTCGCGGCGTTGGCTTCGGTGAAGGTACTGGTCGTCGGGTTGGTGACATCCAGCGCGAAGATCGCGGAACCGCCCGCGCCCAGACCGCCGACCACCCAGGAGTGCCAGGCGTTGCCGTAGAACAGGTCGCCCGCGCCGGGCGTGGCATCGACATAGAAGTTGTGCCCGTACTGCGCGCTCGAGTAGTCCACATTGGCGGTCGCGGAGTGAATCGTCTGCACGACGGCGCCCGGCATGTACGCCAGCACTTCCAGGCCGTCGTTGCCGGTGGCGACGAAGTTGCCGTTCGGATCGTAGGAGCCGCTGCGGAACCCGTGCAGCAGCCCGTCGTTCCCGCCGACATACACGACGTTCATGCGGGTCTGCGCGGCGGCGACGTACTGGGTGTACGTCTGTGCACTGGAACCCGCCTCCGGCACAGTGGCCGCGGGATTCAGCCGGTCGCCCCAGGTCGCCGTATAGGGCGCCACCGGAGGACCCACCCAGGTCGGGCTCGAGTCGATGATGTCGCCCAGCACGCTGGTGCGCGAGCGATACAGCCCGACGCCAGAGGTGTTGATTTCGTTGCTGCGGTCGCCGCGCAGGTAGTTCAAACGGTTGGCGCCGTAGGGCGCGGCATCCCCCGCATCAATGGCCGCCTGCTGGCCACCGCCGGGACTGGAGGTCAGGTTGCCCCACTCGAAAGGAATCCCCGCACTGCCGTTCCACGAGAGGATGACCCGGCTCGCCGGAGCCTCGGCGGGGATCGGGCCCGCGGCGCCGGTGGTCCTGCAGGTCTTGCCCGCCGCCACGCCCGTGAGCGTGCACGAGGCGTCCCAATTGGGCGTCGCGGCAATGATCACGTTGCCGAAGCTATCGAATCCAAGACCGCTCGCCGTGACGCGGCCGGTCCAGCCGCTCGGGTTGTAGTAGGCGAAGTAGGCCTGCGTGCCGGTCTCGAGCTTGGCGGACTGCTTTTCGCTGGCGCCCGCGGAGCTGGCCGCGCTGGTGGCCGGATCCGCCTTGAAACACAGGATCTCGTGGATGTTAGTGCTGCCACCGGTGGAGCCGGCGAAACCGAACAGGAAATTCTCGGGCAGCGCGCCGTTCGACGCCGTGATGCTCTGCCCCGCGATGACCGACTGATAGGCGCCACCGTTGAGGCTGTAGGAGAGACTCAGCAGACCCCCCTGGGTGATCCTCAGCTGATAGAAGATGACCGTCGCCGCGGCGCGGGTCATGGCGTTTTCGTTGGCGATCTGGGTGCTCGCGGGGAGCTCGACGTAAGCGTTCGGGATCGGCGCGTAGTCGTACAGCGGTATGGTGTCACCGGTGACCTTGACCGCTTTGCCGTTGTGTGCGTTGTCCCACACCACGCCGGCCGCACAGGTGGCCCGCACCGCGCTCTGCATCCACGCGGCACTCTGACCGTTCGGGTAGTAAGTGGGATAGTTGGCGTTCAGCCATGACCAGGCGATATTGCCGGCCCCACGCAGGCCGATGCGGTTGGGTTTGTACCCATAGCCAAGCGCACTGTTGTCGGCGGTCGCCGGATTCGGCCCCGTGTACCCGGGCATCCAGGTCGCACCGTTGAGGAAGTTGCCGAACTCATCGATCCCAAGCCCGAGATAAGCCCCCACCAACCCGTTGTAGGGCGGGTTCGCGTTCGAGCAGGTGTAGCCCAGGCTGCCACCCCAGGCGCCGATGCCATTGCCGTCGCCGCTGCTGGTGCCCGTGATGGTGCTCGTGTTCAGCTGACTGGCATCCATCAGGTAGAAACTGATGCCGTCCGCACCGTCACCGCCCGCACCGCCGGAGTCCCCGAGATAGGTCACGGTCTTGAAGGTGACCGAGATGCCCTGACCGGTCGGGAAGGGCGTGGTCGAGACGATGGCGCCGTTCTGCTGATAACCGCCCGGGCGGCCGTTGGTGAAGCGCAGCGCGCCCGAGCCGACCGGATCGGGAAAGGTGCCGTTGTAGCCTCCCACCAGGTTCTCGTTGTAGTAACTGCTCTTGATGCTCGTGCAACCGGGCATCCGGCCTGCGGAACCGCCGCTCGGCTCTACTCCGGTGGCGGATCCGGCGGTCAGACACGCGCCGTTGAAGAAGTACCAGCTGTTCGTGGTGCTCGCGCCGGTGAAGTCTTCACTGATTGCTGCCTGCGCCTCGACGGCCAACGGCGCGCCGAGCGCCAGCGCGGCCAACACCGTAATAAAGCTGTAGCGGTTGATCACAAACCACCTCGGTTCACGACGCCCTGCGCGACCTCGTAAGTGCTCTCGACGACCGCGACCGTGCCGGCCGTGCTGCCGTAGCCGTAGGCATCAATCTGGTAGGCCTCGCCGGCGCCATCGCCCGCCACGCCTAGATCCGTAACGTAGAAGGCGGGTGGGCCGAAGTAGGGCGGATCACTGTTCGGGCCGGCCACACCGGACACGCCCATGGTGGGGGGCACGTAGGTGACACCGAGGGTCCAGGGCAACGGCGCCTGCGTCACGAGCGAACCCGCAGCAAGACCCAGGGCATTGGGTAGGGTCTGGTTGCAGATCTGCCCCTGGCCGAGATTGGCGTTGAGCGTGCCGGCGCAGGCAACCGCGCCGATGGCGGCGTTGCTGCCTTGAGTCAGCCACCACTCGCCGTACTGCTGTGCGCTCGTCGCGGCGTGCAGCGCGCGGTCTTTCTCGCGCAGGTTGCCTGCGATCTTCTCCTGGGTGCCGAAGCTGCGGAACATGCTCAGCGCCAGGATGGTGATGATGACGAGAAGCAGCAGGCTGGAAATGAGCGCCACGCCGCGCTGGACCGGCGCCAGGGATGAGGTATGTGCGCTCACGTGTGCACTCCCGCGCGCGACATGACTTCGATCACTCGCTCAAAGAGGATGGTGGGTTGCTGCCCGGGTTGCCCGGCCAACGGGTTGGTGAAGGTGAGAATCACCCTCACCGAGCTTATGTTGGCCCAGTCATTGCCGTTGGGTCCGGCGAGCAGCATCTGGTCGGCCGTGAGGTACGTGTCGACGTTGTAGTCGGTGACGCCGGGGTTGCGCTTGACCCCGTAATAGACCGAGAGCCCCTGCACGCCGCTGACGATCGCCAGCGGGGTGGGGTTGTCGTTCAGCGTGCACAGCAGCTTTCCGGGCACGCCGGCCGCAGGAGGTACGACGGTGAACAGATTGGTGTAGGCCAGGGACGTGCCCACCGGGCCGAGGTTGGTGCTGCCGTCGCACAGGATCACGCCGTCGCCGCCGGCGGTGCGATAGCGCACGCCGATGCTGTCGGGCCCACCGGCGCCCTGGGTGCCCGTGAACGCCTGTCCCGCCTGATAGGCGCCGGCGGCCGGCAGGGCGCTGCTTGTCGTCATGCCGACAGGGTCCGGAAAGTATCCACCGGCCTGGATGACATCGGTGAGGACCGTCATGGCGAAGCGCTGTTGGTCCTGCAGCTGCGCCAGCGCCTGCTGGTTGCTGTAGGTGCCGCGCATGTTCTGCAGGATGGTCAGCAGACCGCCCAGCAGGAAGAGCGCGATGGCCACGGTGACCATGAGTTCGATCAGGGTGAAGCCGCGCTGCCCGCGCGCTTGGCGCCTCATCGTCGCTGAGGGCGGCGAGCTCATGGTTCCACGTACAGCGTGTAAGTCGGGACCTGGAACTGTGCGTTCGCCAAGGCGGTCGTCTCCTGCTGGTTGATCGCTACGGCCTTCTCGCTCCAGCTGAGGGTAATGGTGCAGGTGGGCGGGGCGGCGACGCCCGGGCTGGCCGGACAGTTGATGTTAGCCGTAGGATTCGGCAGCAAGCCGGTCAGGTTGGTGCTCCAGCGGGCGACATCAAAGGCCGCCAGCGGCAGTGGCGCGCACTGAGCTCCGAAACACACGTCGTCCGGAACCGTCGCCGCGTCAGTCATTGCCTGCGTCGCAAGTGCCGGATCGCTGGTGGAGCTGATGACACCCGCATTCAACGCGAGATCGAAGGGAAGAGCGGTGTTGGCCCAATACTGTCGATTGGAGTGCATCGCCGCGGCGAGGCTGGCCGCCTCGATGGCGGCCAGCGAGCGAAGGCGGGCCGTGGTCGTGTTGGACACGGACAGTGCCTCCATCTTGGCGATTCCCAACATGCCCACGCAGATCACGATGACTGCCACCATGACCTCGACGAGACTGAAGCCGCGCGAGTGGGCGCCGGCTGCTGCGCGTTTCATCAGCAGGTCTCCGGGTTCATTGCGTGCGTCTGGGTGCTGAGCATGGCGGGTGCGATGACCAGGCAGCGCGTCCAGGCCCCGTTAGCCGTCGAATCCTGCAGGGTGATGGTGGTGGTCACAAACCCCGCCGCGGTGCTGGCAAAACCTTCGCGGTTGTACGTGATCGCGGTGACATTGGGGGTGGCGTTGAAGGTGTCGGGAACCTGGCCCTTGAACGGGCCCTGTACGCGCAGCACCGTCTCACCGGCGTCGACCGTCGCATTTGTGTTCGGATCGGAGAACACGATCCAGCCGTTCGCCCAGGCGGTAACGCCGGTACCAGTGCAGGCTATGCCGTCCTTCGAAACGCACGTGGTGACCGTCTGGCCTTCCTTGATGGCTTCCGAGCGCGCGTACTGCAGATCGCCCAGAAGTCCGTTGACCTCCGCGGACATGCGGTACGCGTTGGTGATGTAGCGATAAGAGGGCACCCCGATGCCCAGCAGGATGGCGACGATGGCCACGACCACCATCAGCTCCGTGACGGTAAACCCCGTTTGCCGTGTCATGGGCGGCAATGTACTGGAGTACGGGGTCCGGCAAACCGTATTACGTCATATGGGTCGGTCGGTCCGACGGACGGCCCGTGGGGACCTCTGAGCGGTCGGCCGGGGTGACATAACGCCCCCAATGGGCTCCGGAAACCGACACCCGAGGGAGCTGAAGACTCTAGGCCTCCGCGGCGCAGAGCTCGATCACCTGGGATACACCCTTGCGCAGCACCCGCGCGCCGGCGGAGCCATTCGCGCCAGCGGACCCATTCGCGCCGGTGGAGCCATTCGCGCCAGCGGCCCCAATCGCGCCGCCGGAGCCGTTGGTAAGCGCCGCGTCCAGCACTTCGGGCCTTGCCACTGCGGTCTCGGCCGCTGCCTCGCGCGCCATGGCGGCAAACAGCCGCACCACGCAGCAGGCCACTTCGTCGGCTTGCTGGCTCGACATCTTGCGTACCGTGGCGCGCACCGCGTCCTCGCCGCGCAGCGGGCGCTCGCGTGTCAGCGCATCGTGACAGGCGCGAAACTCTGCGTGCAGCGCAGCGGGAAGCTCCTCGGCGTTCACGAGCGCGAGATGATTGCGATAGGCCTCGGCGAGACGCTCCTTAATAGGTCCCGAACGCGCCAGCGACAGCGCGGCGCTCTCAAGCTGTTCCAAAGCAGTGCTCATCACTCTCTCGGTGTGAGACGCCTCGTCCGCATCGGGGTTCGTCAGCACGGAGCCTGCGCGGGCGCGGCGGCGTTTAGTTCTTGTTGTGCCGGTGGCTGTTGAAATCCAAGCTCGCTCAAGCGGCTACAGGGCGAATATAGCTCAGACTCTAGCAAAAACAAGAATTAAGTAATATGGCGCCGCGTTTCTGTGAATTGCATCACTATTATCCCTAAGGCATTGATAGCCAAAGAGTAGTCGTTAGCCTTGAAGGGCCGGAGGGCGCGGATCCTGGTTCGAAGCGGCCTGAGCGGGACGGGCAGGGCCGGTGGGTGTGTCCGGTAGCGACGAAGCTTAGGACCCGTCTCGAGGAGCGCCTCCAGGCCCGGCAGCCGGCGATCTGCCAGCATCTGGACCGCGCCCCGCCTTCGTCGGCGCTAGGCGATCTTGCCGTGGGCACTCATCGCCAGCATTCAGTGGTGGAGGGCGCGGAGCTGCGCTGACCTTGGTCGTTGATGGTCAAGGTGGCGCACGACGTATCTGCCGTCTGCGTGCTGGTGGCGGCGGCGGTCGCCGAAAAGGAGGTCGCGATGCTGCCGGTCGAGCCCGGAGTGACCGCAATGTTATAGAAGCCGTTCGGAGTGGGGGAGGCGACGCCGAGGCCAGCCGGTGGGGCAACGGTCACGTTCGTCGTGTACGCGTTGTTCTGCAGGAAATATCTCTCCTCCCCGACCTGGATGCGCAACAGTGCTGAAGTGGCATCCGTGCGGTTCGCACGCAGCACGTACTGCCGATAGCTCCCGACGGCGAGCGTGGCCAGGATAGCGACGATGGCGAGAACCACCATCAGCTCGATCAGCGTCATGCCGCGCATGCGATGCTGCCGCAGGCCCGCCGCAACTTGAGCTCTAGTTGGCATCCTGTTCACTCCAGACGGTCTTCAGGCGGCTGTTGAAATTCTTGCAGACGCCCAGAACCTCGGCGCCCGACAGGCAGACCACCGGCCGCTGGTCGGTCGGGGGCGGACTGCCGTTGACGCCGTTCTGCGGCGCAGGAAACAGGAAGGTCACTCCAGGTGCGATGCCTCTCTGCGCCAGCGTGGTCCATCGGTCGGCGATCGATGCATTGCTCAGATTGGCCAGATTGTCAACCGGGCGGCCGTCGAAGACGCTGACCGCATAGAGGCGATTGTTTCCGGCTCCTGGCGTGCACGGGTCGGATGAAGCGCTCGCATTCGGGGTGTAGGTCGTAAACAGGACCTGATCGTTGAACGTGCTCGAGGCCGCCAGCACCTTCTCGCCCACCCAGCTGTTGCCCGGCTGATTGAGCGTCAGCTTCCAGCCGAGCGCGCCCGCCGGAACCGTCGGCGTTACGCTGCTGGTGATATCGATGAGATTGGCGTCGGAATCGTGAGTAACCGTGTACGCGTCATAGTAAGCCTGGGTCTGCTTGTCGAACGGGTGGTAGTCCCGGATCGCATAGAAGCGGTCCTGGTTGGTCTTATCCGTCGCAGGTGGCGTATTCGGTGGCGGAGGTGGCGCGTTCAGCGGATGTCCCCGGTAGCCCGAGCCGATCGCAATGTTGAAGAAGGGGGGGAGGCCTCTCTTCGTGACCGCGGCGACATCGGGTGCGTTATAGAAGCGGCGGGTTGCCGCATAGGGGTGCGCGTTCGCGGGGTCGTCATGAGTCCCGAGTGAGGCGATCACGCCACCGGCGACGAGGTTGGCGGCGGTGTTGCCATTAGAGATGTCGAAACGCCACAGCTGGCCCGCCATGTCCCCGACGTACATCCGGTCGGCATAGCCGTCGCCATCGATATCCAGAACGGCGACGTCGCTCGGAATCGCATGATCCATGCGCGACAACACCAGCTTCGGCGGGTTGGGCGCGTTAGCGGGTCCGGCTCCGGCGGACCAGAGCACTGTTCCGTAGAGCGCGTCGACCATGTAGATCCAGTTGCCGGAGCTGTCCGAGGTCTGGTATGAGTAACCTTCCTCGGCGCTGTCATAGCCGCCACCAAAGACCAGCATGAACTTCTGTGAGTTCTGGGTCTGGCCGCTCACATTCACGCGGGTGATCGCCGGGGTCGACCAGGTCTGGCCGATCCCCGAGAGCCCGGGCGTGGCCGGGCCGATTGCCCACAGGAACTTCGGGGTGGTTTTGTAGGTCACATCCATCGCGTAGTACATGCTCCCACCGCGTCCGTTGCCGAAGTACGCGATGACGCGATCGCCCGCCGCCGGATCGACGATGCCATCCCCATTGACGTCGTATTTGAGGATACGGATGCTGCCGTCGAGCTCGTAGTGCTTGGGCGAGGTCGGGCTGTTGGAGTACGTACTGTTCAAGTCTCCGAGCAGCTCCTGCGGGATGAAGGCCCACAACTCCTGTCCGTTGGTGACGTCGAAGGCGTGCAGATAGCCGTCGTTGGTGGCGGCGAAGATCGCGGCGTCGTTGATGTTCGGGCTCGACGGGGTGCCGCCGTAGATGATGACCGCGGGCTGCGAATGCAGCGGGTCGCCCATGGCGTAGCGCTGCTCGGCCTTGACTCCGTCGCCGTCGTCGTCCTTCAGGTCCTCACCGCGAGCGTAGTTGATGGTGTTGTCGTGCGCTGTCGCGGTGCTGACGCCCAGTATCGCGTTGGTGATGAGGGCGTTCGTGGTCGTCACCGCAGTGGAGTTGCTCGAGGTGAGATCGACGGGGTTAGCCGGCGGCGGATTGGTTCCGATATAGGTGTAGAGTTTGCGCGCGCCGGCGTTCGCGGGATTCCAGTCCGGTATCTGGCTCGCGGCGCCGCCTGCGGTCACAGTCGATCCGTCGGGGGACGCCGACCAGAAGCTCTGGGCGCTGTTCTTGAAGAAGCCGGTGGTGGCATCCACGGCCGCGACGGTGTTCTGATCCACGATGACGCCGTTCTGCACGGAGTATTTCTTGACGTTGCCGGGCCAGTGATACGTGAGACTGGGCTGGAAGACCGAGACGTAGAGATCGCTCAGCGTCTGCGTGCGGTTGAAAGCGTTCACCGATACCGTCGGCGCGGTGAACGTCCTGCTCGTCGTCAGGATGTTGCTCACGATGTTCGTGAGCGCCGTCTGCAGCCCATTCAGATCGCCGGTCTGGTAGAACTGCCCACCGCCCGCCGTGGCGGCCTTGGCCAGCCAGCTGCTCGCCACAGCCAGCCCCGGGTCGTCCCCGAAGCCGATCGTGTAGAGCTGCACATTCTGCTGCCCCGGCATGCTCGGGAACAGGTCGGTGTTGAACATGTACTTCGCGAGCGCGGTCATGCATCTGCCGGCTTTCCCAGAGGGCCCTGGATAATCCCAGCCGCCTGGAATGGCGACTCCGTTGGCGCCCAGGCCGTTGTAGGGCGACTTGGTGGTGTCATCGCACGCGCCGCCCACTGTCGCCTCGTTCGGCAGCGCGGTGATCAGCGAATCGGCCTGATTGTCCGCGGTGGGCAGTCCGTCGGTCAGATAGACGATGAAGTTCTTCTGACATTGATACAGTATCGGCGTCTTGTACTGATTCGAGCCGGCGGCGACCCGCGAGCCGTCAACGCTCAGGGACGGCTGGGACGTATTCCCGAAGAAGACATTTCCTCCGGAATAGTACTGATACGCCTCGTAAAGGGTCTCCGACAAGGGCGTGAGTCCAGCCGGCGTGTAGCTGTTCACCGTGGTCACGAGGTCCGTCCTGTTGGTGCCGGCCGCGACCGGTAAGATGGGGTAGGCGACCATGCCGCCGGCCGCGTACCCGTCGTACGCGTTACCCGGGTCTGGGGGGCCCGCCGGGGTGCTCATATTATTACTGTAGCGCATCAGGCCGATATTGACGTTCGACAACGAGTTGATGAGATTTTTCGCGGCCGTCTGCACCACCGACATGCGCGTGCCGCTCACGGTGGGCGGATTCGAGGCGAGGTAATTGAGATAGTTGGCGCTGTAGAGCGTGTACCCCCCAGCCGGGGCGCCATTCTGCGCCCAGTAGGAATTCGCCGCGTTCGCGGTGTTGGTCCATTCGTTGGCCGCCGTATTCGTCGTGCCGTTGTAAGTGGTCGGAAAAGGCGCCTTGCTCGAATAGTCGCCCTGACAGGCGACTTCGTAGCGGTTGGCGCCGCTGACTATGCTGTTGGTCCAGGAGTATTTGGGGCTCTTGAATTTCCACTGCACGAACTGGTCGGTGTAGAAGCCTGGGTCGATGAGTGAGTTGACCGCCGACTGACACTTCTGGTAGCTGGTGCTGAAGGAGCTCAGGCCAGTGCAGCCGGTCGGAGCGCTGCCGCCGCTCGCCTTAAAGTACACGAGCGTCGAGCTGCAGGCGCCCGCATAGGTCGCGATCGGATTGTAGGGCGCCTGCGTGACGACACTCGAAGCCATGCTGCCCGAGGTGTCCAGGATGAGCAGGATGTTGGGCTGGGAGCCGGCGCTGGAGCTTCCGGTGAAAATCTCGCTGTCATCGGCGAGCGCGCTCCGTCCGCAAACGATCACGAACAGCGAAGCTGCGATGAGGCTCTGCCAGCGGGGCTTGAGTATCAGGCTCATGGGGAGTCCTTGGGATATATCCGATGTGCTTCGGCGCGCCGGGCGGTGTGCCGGTGAGAGACCTAATTCGCCGCCACGACGATGCGCGTGACCGCCGATTCGTCCGGCTTCACGAAGATCGTGAGGTAGCGCCTGCCGCTTGCGCTGACGAAAGTATGCAGCTGGGCGAGTGTGACGCTCTGCGCTGCGATGAAGTAGGTCGTTTGCGACGTCACCCGGTACGAACGAGCGGTGCATGATGGGCAATTCAGCACGACCGTACCCGTGTTGCTCGCGGGCAGGGTGGTGGTGTCGGTGGTAGCCTCGATGCCGAGCTCGAGCGAGATGACCTTGGTCGCCGCGGGGGCGGCTGCGCTCAGCGCGCAACCGGTCAGCGCGGCGAACACGATCAGTAGTTTACGCATATTCATATTCATGGCCTCACATGCGGTGACACGAGTCGCGAGCGTCAATTAAATCCAGTCGGAACGCCAGGCAGAGCGGAGGTCTGGGCACTCGCCGGCGCGAGCACGGCGATGCCCTGGGAGTGCGTGGATTGCGCACCGCGCACCGAGTTCGCGAGGAAATTCCCGGTGCTCCTGATGGTGAAATCGTAGGTCGAGAAACTGTTCCAGCTGTTGCCCCAGACCGCCGGCTGTGCAGCCCCGCCGAGGTCCGACTGCAGGCGGGTGTCGTAGGTGTCGGTCGTCGAGCTGGGCACGGCGACATTGTTGTGAACCTCGTCGGCCGCCGCCGGGATGAAGCCACCGGTCACGATGGTCTGCTCGATTCCGGTCTCGGCGGCCTGGAATGCGTTCTGCCGGTGCTGCTCGTTGCCCGCCATGACGAATTCGACGGCCGCCGCGTTCATGCCGGCGACCGCCAGCAGTGTGATCACCAGCAATAGCAGCAGGGCGACGACGAGCGCCGCGCCACGCTGCCTGCCACAGCGGTCAGTCTTGAAATGCGCCTTCGTCACCACGGGCATCCTCTGCTGGCTCAATTTGCCAACGCGTTGCGGATCTGCATGGTTTTCGAGACCAGCAGGCGCCGGAAATGCTTTACGCCTGTAAAGCTGTTATCGGTGCTCAACGAGGGCTGATAGGCCTTGGCGTTGTCGGCGACGTTGGTCAGATCGCCCGTCGTGCCGTTCCTCGTCAGGCGGTCTCCGTACTCGTAGATGCGATCGTCGACGAAGCCCGACTCCGGGCTGTCGGTGCGCACCAGGAGCCAGATCCGTACCGCGACGATCTGGGCGGGAGCCGTGGCGCTGGTCAACAGGTTCGTCAGCGCCGCGCCCGCATCGAGATATTCAGTCGCAGCTCCGCTCGCGGCGCCGGTGCCCCCGGTCAGATCGACCCCGTACTGCACCTGCAGGTCCTCGACACCGGGCACGATCTCGTCGTCCTGAAAGTCGGGCCCGGCATTCAGGGCCTTGCGCCGCAGCGAGGGCACGCCGGCCTGGCTCGAGCTTTGATCGACGTAATAGAGGTTGACGATGAGATCGTAGATCTTAGCGTTCACGTCCTGACAGAAGGCGCCGGTGATGTCCGTGACGAGGACGCCCGAGGTGCGGGTCGAGCAGATGCGCAGCGGCCCCGAGGCGGTCGCTGGCGGGACCGTGATCGCAGATGCGCGGCGCACGGTGATGGTGTCCGCGTTCGGCATGGCTGCGGTGCTCGCTGCGCAGGTCGCGGCATAGGAATCGTTCGTGCCCTGCACGGGAAAACCGAGCAGCAGCGGGAAGTTGACGCCGCATTTGGAGGCGGCGGGGGCGCCCAGGGTCAACTGAGCATCCGTCGGCAGCGCTTTTCCGCCGATGCCGTCGGAGACGTTCGTGAGCCCCCAGTAGCCCGACATGCGCATGTCAGGCTCGAGCACGCTCAACGCGTAACGGGCGTTCTCCTGCAAACGGGCGGTCGTTTCGTTTACCGCGTACGATTTGCTGCTGTCGACGTACACTTGCGTCGCACCGATCATCAGCACCAACCCAATCGTCATCGCAACGAGGAGCTCAACGAGCGTCAGGCCGGCGGCCCGGCCGGGAGCACTTGCAGAGCGGTCATTGCGAAGCAGCTGACTCTTCATGGCATCAACTCGTGGGCACCTGGATCTGCGTCTGGTATTGCAACGTGGCGACCCCCGTTCCGGCTCGCTCGTTCCAGTTCACCGTAATCGTGTACGTCTGAGGCGTTCCGGCAATGACGCCGACCGTGCCGGTCGCCGTGCCGCCGGCGATGGCCCGCGAGAGCTGCCGCTGCCAGTGGTATAGATCGTCGGCGGCCATCTGCGCGGGAGTGCAGCTGACGGCGCCCGCTCCCGTGCAGCCGTTGTCCGCGGCTGCGCCGCCGTATGCGTTGTTGGGAGCATCGCCCGCACGGCGGTTCGCCCGGATGCGGTCGGCGAGATCGGTAGCCAGATTCACTGCCTGCATGCGGGTAATCGCGCTGCTGCCGGCATGCAGGGAGATGCCGAACAGGCTTGCCACTCCCAACATGCCCACGGCCAGCACGACCAATGCAACCAGCATCTCGATCATCGTGAATCCACGAGGCCGGGCGGGGCGCTGTTGCATGCGTCGTGGTTGCAAGGTGGGGTTCACTTGCGATCTCCTACGGGCAGGTGCCTGCGGCGAGCACATCCGCACTGGTCGCGCTCACGCGCGTGCGTCCGCTGGCTGCGATCAGCACGGCTCGCTCGACGGAATTGCTGCCGACCATCTGATTCCCTCTGCTATCGCACAGCAGGATGTTGCGCGTCGGGTTCTTGACTCCGGCGGGGCTTGCGAATCCGGTCGCCAGGTACATCTCGATGCCGTTATTGTCCGTTTTGACCGTCACCGAGCTGTCGAGAAGCGTGTGCCGCTCGAAGATCGGCTCGGGGTTTTCCCATTGCCAGCTGAGGTTGTTATCCTGGAAGACGATCCATCCCCTGAACGGGCCGTAGCTGCACGTGGGAGCCGTCAACGTGGGGTCGGCCACAGCGCACACGACCACATTCGCCTGGTGCTTGATCGCCTCGGTGCGTGCCAGGTAGAACGATCGGAGCAGATCGTTCGAGGCCGAGCTCAGGCGATTGTTCTGGAGGAAGGTGCGCATGTTCGGCACGGCCACCATCGCCAGGACACCGGCGACCGCCACCGTGACCATGAGCTCCGTGAGCGTAAAGCCCCGTTGCGTTCTCATGCCCGCCGAACCGTCGCTCGATCGGTCCGCTTCCAACATGTTCTCCTCAAGCATCATGCGCAGGGTCACTCGCCAGGATCATTGGCGATGCAATCTACTGGGCCGACACCGGAAAGGCTGAGGGTTAGTTCACGCTCGCGGGACGGGTCCGACGAGCGGTGTCATTCGAGTCCCAGGCGGTCACCGGAAGGGACATAAGCACGCGCAACCGTGTCTGTCGTCACATGATTTAGGTTATGGGACGGTTCAGGTGCGCGCACCGGGCCGGGGATCCGGCACGGCCGGGGGAGGGGAGAGCCTACTGGTCGCCGAACAGGGTGTTGCCGTTGTGCAGCCGGCTGGCGAACGCCGCGCCGCTGACCGTACCTCGCGCGGTGAACTGCCGCACGAGCTGCTTGGCGGTCGTCACTTCGATGACGCGGTTGTTGTTCTCGTCGGCGATCAGGACGTGACCGTTCTGCAGCAGCTCGGCGCTGTTCGTGTTGTTGAGCTGGTCGGCTTCGGCGTCGTTGGTTCCGACGACGCTGTGGCGACCGGGTTTGTCCGAGCCGTTTCCGAACTGCCACAGGATGGCTTGCGTGTGCGGATCGATCTCGATGACGCGGTTGTTGAACTGATCCGCGATGACGATATTGCCCCGCTCGTTGAAACCCGCCGCCACCGCTCCCGCCGCACACAGCAGAGCGGCCGGGAACGCACACACCAGGACGCCGCGGCGCCAGCCGCGCACAACTACTTTGCTCATGACCGCCATCTCCCGAATTGATTATTCCGGCGCTTGAGCCTGAACGCCGCCGCGTGAGCGGCGGCATCCCCTTGCACGTGCCGATGCCATGCCCGTTCCACATCCGGCCCTGCGCAGGTAGGGTTGGGCATTGCGATTTGCGGGGCCAAGCACCAAGGTTGACCCCTGAGTTTTTCAGATCACCGCGCTCACCGTCGTGAGGAGGCGAACCATGAGCAAGGGTATGGACAGGAAGAAGGAAGCGAAGAAAAAGCCAGCCAAGTCGCTGCAGGAGAAGCGCGCCGCGAAGAGGGAGAAGAAACAGAGCCGGGGATTTCAAGTCTGAGATGTCGGCAAGCGCAGGGCTCTCGACCCGCGGGTCGGTTCGCATGCGTATCTAGATTGTGCATGATGTATCGCGCGCAACACGCCGATTACATTACGTTCTTGATGCCTGCGTGGGTACAACACCCCAGAGTGGAGTCGAGTTGACTGCGCATTGATCGCAACCCTCGAAACGAAGATCTTGGGGGTGCTGGCTGCGTGCGGCCTCATCGGACACGCAGGGGCTACGTCGACCGCTATCACAGGTGCTTCCCGAACGTGAATCCTGTCACACGCCGGCGGGACCGCGCGCGGCGGGACAGATCGGGCCTGCTTCACACGGTCTCCCGGAACTTTCACCGACCAGGTCACACGCCTTCAGACAGCCAAGGCGGCGCCTCGCATGACCCGTCCAGCCTGCGCAGTCCGTCCACATCCCGGGGGTCGGTGCTGTGAAATGCATCCCCCGCCACGACGCCGGGAAAGGGCAAACATGGGCCATTGAACGCACGGCATTACATCGACCTCTAATGGTGTGGGAGTACGGCCGATGATCCCGATCATCTTCGTCATCTTCGGGGACATGGACTCAGCCGCGAACGCCGCGCTGACCGTCGCACTCGACTGCCCGCGGCAATATGAGTGCGGCGGGGTGATCTATGAGGACTCGGGGCACCGTTACCACGTGAGCGCCCCGCTGACGTCCCACAAGCACTTCGGGCTGGTCATTCCGCAATACACTGAAGGTGTACCCGAGAGCGGCTGGCGGATCGTGGCGGACTATCACACGCACATCTGCTCTCAGCACAACCGTCTGTTCGCCAACTTCTTCTCTCCCGCTGACGCGATTGTGAACGGGGCCTTCCACACGGTGGGCTATATGCTCAGCCTCTGCGACGGCAATGTGAGACGCTATGACCCCTCGCAGGACGACCGGGATGATGAGGTCGTGCACTTCACCAGCGGGCGGGAGATCTACCTCACCTGCGGGCACATCTCGGGGTGGATAGAAGAGGCTCGAGCGCCCGCTCTTGATGCGTGGGCCTTAGCGGCTCACGCCGCGCGACACCCTCCGGATACGCTGGTGGTCGTGGGGGCGATATCGCACGCTGGCGGGCCAGAACTCGCCGATGGACCTCTCGGCCTCTGGCATGCTAGTTCGCAAAATGAATACAACGGTCACGACGATGCCGTCGCTGACCACGACGGTGACGACGAATAACCGACAGCACCTAAGCCCCTGATGGAACGTGCAGCAGCCCGGGCGATGCTGCAGCAGGAGCATCCCATTCTAGTTCGCATAATGTATATTATGTTTAATCGACGATATCATCCAGTTACCAACGCGTGACACGCTAACCGCTTGCACCGGAACCCTCCACCCGGCGCGCAAACCGCTTGCACCGGCCCCGACAGCTGTTGGCCTCTGTGAGCCCAACGTTTCACCGTTTTGGCAACTCGCGTCGCCGCGACTGAGACAGCTCGATCAGCGTTTCGATGCGAATCAAACGTCGCTCGTGATCCTCGAACCGGAGTGTAGCCTCCTTCCGATGCACCATGAGCGCATCCACGCGCTCGCCGAGGAGCACAATGTCCTTGCCGTATTTGATGACTTCGCTAAGCAGGCTCATGCGGCCGGCTCCTGCGCGAAGAGTTCAGCGACGGCTCGAGCCTGGTGCGGATGCGCTTCGAACCAGGCTTGCGTCTCCTTGCGGACCTGGGCGCGGAAGGTTCCATCGGCAAGGGCGCGCTCCCGCACGCGGACCTCGATGAGGCTCGCATCGATTCTTTTGAGTGTGGCGCGCACCTGGCCGTGAACGTCCTCGAGCAGTGCGCGCGCGGCCGCTTCCTCTTCAGACTCGGTGAGCACTTTGCCCGAGGTATACGCCGCGATGGCTCGTCGGGCGAGCTCACCGGCGGAGACGCCCTCGCGACGGCTCATCTCGCGAAGCTTCTTCACGCTCTTGCGCGGCACCAGGTACTGCTGGCGCAGCAGATCTTCGGCCTTCGCAGACATCGGACTCCTCCACCCAAGTCGTGTACCTCGGACAACTATAGTCCGGACGCCTGCACATACACAACCAGATACACAAGAAAGCTGATCCGACTGTTGCGTGCCGCCCCGCACATTCCGATCCTGGTGCTCAGCGCTCCCCAAGACTGGGTTTGACGCTCAACCGCCCTCCGCTCGTCGATCTTCAGAGCACGCCTCGCCTCTGAGACGCGAGCGCGTTCTCGCCCACGGCTCACGAACTTACGGCGCTTGATTGCAGCCGGCGCAGACCAGACCGCCGACCGAGGGGCGCTCCCGTCGGTCTGCGCGGGGCATTACGAGCACCCTCGCCCACTCGGGGCGTGCGCAGCGCGACCCGGTTCACATTGGCGTAGCGGGAACTGCCCAGGGCCCTGCCGAGGTGCGACCTGGTTCGCTGTTCCCGGGAACTTCCGGTGGTGGAATCCCCATCGCCTTGGCGCCCCGCGCCAGAGCCCGCTTGCCATGGAGATACATACCTGACCCCGACATTCCCGGGCCCGAGCGACCGAGCGCTGCGATGAAGTTCGCAAGCGCCGAGACCGCGGTGCTTCCCGCTCTCACGGAGCCGCTGGAGACACCCGCGCATTTCGGGCAGGTGGAAGCGCTGTTTCGCAACACCGTCGAGCATGCGCCGGTCGGCATTGCCTTCGCCAACCCCGATGGGGGCTTTCGTCACTGCAATCGGGCATTTTGCTCGATGCTCGGATTCAGTGTCGAAGAGCTCAGCCGCAAGTCGATCGCGAGCCTCACACTGACAGAGGACCGCGAGTCCACGATCGCCGGTCATGCGCGCTTGTGGCGCGGCGACATCGCGCACCTGGACGTCGAGAAGCGCTACGTTCGCAAGGACGGCAGCGCGCTGTGGGTTCGCGTGAGCACCTCGCTCGTTCGCGCCGGCGGCGCGGAGCCGGTGTGTTCGGTCGAGTTCCTGCGCGACATATCCGCGCGCAAGGAGATGGCGGCGGCCCTGCTGCAGAACCAGTCGCTGCTCGCGACCGTGATTGCCGAACTGCCGCTCGCACTGCTGGCCTGCGATGTCACCGGACGGGTGACGCACTACAACCGCGCGGCGGTCGAGCTGTTTGGAATTCCCACGGACGACACGCCCGCCCTCCCCCGCGGCGCCTACCCGGTCACCTCTCAGGTCTATCAGCTGGATGGCACGACGCCGGTCCCCCCCGAGGAGCGTCCTCTGGCGCGGGCGCTGCGCGGTGACCACGTCAGCGACGCCGAATTCGTCATCCTCACGCCCGCTGGGGCCGCGCGCACCGCGCTCTCGAGCGCGCGCCGGCTCCTCGGTCCGGCCGGACAGGCACTCGGCGCCGTGGCGGTGGTCCAGGACATCACCGAACGCCGCCTCGCTGAACAGGAGCTCGAGCACGTACACAAACAACTGGTGGTCGCGTCCCGGCAGGCTGGCATGGCCGAAGTGGCCACCAACGTGCTGCACAACGTCGGCAACGTGCTGAACAGCGTGAATGTCTCGGCCAGCCTGGTTGCGGAGCGCATCGCGAAGTCCAAGTGCACCCGGCTCGGGCAGGTCGCCGCGCTGCTCGCCGAGCATGCGGGCGACCTGGCGAGTTTCCTCGCGGGAGCTCAAGGCAAGTACCTGCCGGGCTACCTGCGCGAGCTGGCCGATGATCTGGTCCGCGAGCGTGATACCGCCGTTGCGGAACTGTCGGCGCTGCGCGGCAACGTCGAGCACATCAAGGAAATCGTCGCGATGCAGCAGAGCTATGCCAGGCGCGGTGGCATCATTGAGACACTGGACGTACGTATGCTGGTCGACGATAGCCTGCGGATGAACGAGGGAGCCTTCAGCCGCCATGGCGTGACGTCCATCCGCGACTACCGGGACGTGCCGCTCATCCAGGTCGATAAACACAAGGTGCTGCAGATCCTGGTGAACGTGATCCGCAACGCCAAGTACGCCTGCGAGGAAGCGGGCGAAAAACGTGTGACCGTGCGGATCCGCGCGACCGACTCCTCGGTGCTCATCTCGGTGATCGACACAGGCGTCGGCATCCCCAGGGAGAACCTGGAGCGGATCTTCAACCACGGCTTCACCACGCGCCCGGACGGGCACGGCTTCGGACTGCACAGCAGCGCGCTCGCGGCCAGGGAACTGGGCGGCTCGCTGCACGCGGAAAGCGCCGGCCACGGCCAGGGCGCCACCTTCACCCTGGCGCTGCCGCTCGCCGCGCCGGAGTTGCCCGATGTCCGGTGACGCCGACTCCCTCACGCATCGCGTCCTCGTGATCGATGACAACGCGGCCATTCACCAGGACTACCGCAAGATCCTGGTGGCCGGCGACGAGACGCTGATGTCGGCGGCCGAAGCGGGCCTGTTCGGGGAGCGGCAGCCCGAGACCGGGCGCCCGACCTTCGACGTGGATTCCGCGCTTCAGGGACGCGATGGAGTCGAGCGCGCCCGCGTGGCTCTGGCGGAGGGCCGTCCGTACTCGGTCGCCTTCGTCGACATGCGCATGCCACCGGGGTGGGACGGGCTCGAGACCGTCGAACACCTGTGGAAGGTGGACCCGGACGTACAGGTGGTCATCTGCTCCGCCTACACCGACTATGACTGGCTGGAGCTGCTGGCGCGGCTCGGGCACTCGGACAAGCTCATCGTCGTCAAGAAGCCCTTCGAGCCGATCGAGATCCTGCAATGCGCCAGTGCGCTGAGCCGCAAGTGGCAGAACGCCCGCGCACTCAAGCGCCACGTCGAGAGCCTCGAACTGGTCGTCACCGATCGTACCAAAGGGCTCGAGGCGGCCAACCGGCAGCTGCGGCATCTCGCCTCCCACGACGCGCTCACCGGCCTGCCAAACCGCCTGCTGCTCGATGACCGCATCGCCCAGGCCATCATCCAGGCGCAACGGCATTCGCATGAGTTCGCGGTTCTGGTAGTCGACCTCGACAGATTCAAGCTCATCAACGACTCCCTCGGGCACCGGGCGGGCGATGAATTGCTGCGCGAGGTCGCGCAGCGCCTCAGTCACGCGGTTCGCGCCGTGGATACCACCGCACGCCTGGGAGGCGATGAGTTCGTGATCCTGCTCGGGGGACCCGTGACGCAGGCGGAAGCGGTCGAGATCGGCAAACGGGCGATCCAGCAGATGGAACCCGCGATGCGGCTGCACGGCATCGACGTCCACGTCTCCCCCAGTATCGGCGTCGCGTTCTTCCCGCGCGATGGAGCGACCGTAGACGCCCTGATCGCGCGCGCCGACGCCGCCATGTACAGCGCCAAGGAACGAGGCCGCAATAACGTGCAGTGCTATGCCGAAGGAATGAGCGCGGTGACGCAGGAGCGCGTCAAACTCGAGAGCGACCTGCATGAGGCGCTGCGCAGCGGGCAGTTCGAACTGCACTACCAGCCGAAGGTCGACACCTCGAGCGGTCGGGTCAACAGTGCGGAAGCCCTGATCCGCTGGCGGCATCCGCAGCGCGGCCTCGTGCCGCCCAACGATTTCATCGCGATCGCCGATGAATGCGGCCTGCTCGATGACATCGGCGAATGGGTGCTGTTTGAAGCCTGCCGCCAGGCGAAGGCGTGGCAGAGTGAAGGGCTGCGTCCCCTGCGCATCGCCGTGAACCTTGCGCCCTCGCAATTCCGGCTCGTCAACCTGGTCGATCAGATTCGCCGCGCGCTCGACGCCGCGGCCCTGGAGCCGCGGTTCCTCGAGGTCGAACTCACCGAGAGCGCGGTGATGAGCGATGCGGAGGAGTCGATACGCATCCTGGAGGCCATCAGCCGCATGGGCGTTCTGGTATCGGTCGATGATTTCGGCACCGGGTATTCGAGCATGAGCTACCTGCGGCGCTTTCCGATTGACAAGCTGAAAATCGACCGCTGCTTTGTCGAGGAGATGACCCGGCGTCCGGAGGACGCATCGATCGTTGCCGCGATCATCTCACTTGCGCACAGCCTGCATCTGAAAGTGATCGCCGAGGGGGTGGAGACCTCAGAGCAGCTCGCCTTGCTGGCGCAACTGGGGTGCGATCAGTACCAGGGATTTCACTTCAGCCCGGCGCTGCTCCCGGAGCGATTCGCCGCTCTGGTGAGACAGGAGCCGGCCCTGTCCGAGGACGAGGCGGCCCGAACGCACAGCAAGCTGGCAGCCTTGTCGTGGACTGCGGGCTGAAGCGGGGCCTCGACCTCCAACCGGACCCGGCGATCCGGAGTTTGTTGCTCAGAAGCATCATCTGACCGATCCACCTCTCAGCACGCAACTGCAAGGGTCGCGCTTGCGGGTGGAGCGGCATGGCATCGGCCCCCGGAGGCCTGACTTGGCGGGATTCCGCACCGGTAAAGCCTTCCTTGTATGCCCGCACGTGTGGAATACTGCGTGTGCTTGCTCTGTGTGGTAGTAGCGTTAGAACGACAAATCCACGCTCACCCGAGGCCCCTCCCGTGTCCACGACCAGCCTGCCTGCGTACGAATCCGAAATCGACCAGGCACATCGCCGTGCGTCGAGTCTGGGGACGGTGTTCGAGTGGTACGACTTCTACCTCATGACGGTCGTGATCGGCGCCTTCTTTTTGCCGGAAACCAAGGACTATGCAGTGATTTGAAGGGAATGACGTGGCGCCGTAAGGGCCGCGCATGGTGTAGACCTCGTCCACTGGCGATCTTAGGGGAGGACTGACAGTGAGTTACGCGAACGCGTGTTGTGATGAGAGGACATCCCGAGCCCGCCGCTCGCGCGGCATCGCCCGTGTAGGGGGTGCGTGGGTGCTGGCGGTGTGCGGGTGCGCAGGGACGCTCGCGCAGGCACAAAGCGCGGCCCCGGCGTCCAAGGCTGCCGACACCAGCCTCAGCTGGAATGGCATCACCTTCTACGGGATCGTGGATATCGGCGTGCAGTACCAGACGCACGGGGTGCCGGCAAGCGATTACTTCCCCGCCGGCACCGAGGCGATCATCCTGCCAAACAGCAACGGCTCGATCACCGCGGTCACTCCAAACAACCTGAGCCAGTCGCGCCTGGGGCTGTCGGGCAAGGAGTCGCTGGCGGGGGACTGGTCGGCGGTGTTCCGGCTGGAGATGTTCTTCAACCCCCAGTCGGGAAATATCAGCGATGCGCTCAAGTCCCAGACGCTCAACAACGGCCGTCCTCTCGATGCGCAGACCACCAACGTCGATTCCAGCGTGGCGGGGCAGCTGTTCGCGGGGGGCGCCTATGCCGGCTTCAGCTCCCCGAGCTACGGCACCCTCACCTTCGGGCGGCACGTAACCCCGCTCGCCGACGGCATCGGCAAGTACGACCCGCTGGGGGCGCCGCAGGCCTTCTCGCTCATCGGCTTCTCCGGCACCACGGCCGGAGGCGGTGCCACCGAGGATCGGCGGCTCGATCAGTCGCTGAAGTACTCGGGCAAGTTCGGCGCGCTGCATCTGGGGGCGCTGTACCAGTTCTCAGGCTCCAGCGGCACCACCAACACCGCCGTGCAGCTGCAGCTGGGGGTCGAGGGGGGTGGCGGCTCGATCGATGCCTACTACGCCAAGAAGTACGACGCCATCGCTACCGCCGCGCTGACCGCAGCGCAGGTGGCGGGGCTGCCCGCTCTCGGCTACTCCCCGAGCAACTCCCTCCGCGCCACCATCTCCGACAACACCACCTACGGGGTGATGGGGCTGTTCGGGCTCGGGGCGCCGACGCTGTTCGCCGGCTACGAGCACATCAAGTTCGCCAATCCCAACTCCCCGCTGCCGGTCGGCTCGCTCACCATCGGCGGCTATGTGATCGCCGTTCCCAACATCACCGCCTACAACAACGAGAGGACCCTGCAGGTGTACTGGGCGGGGGTGAAGTACGCCGCCAGCCCGGAGGTGGACCTGATGGCCGCCTACTACGGCTACAAGCAGAACAGCTTCGCGACCGGCGCCAACGCCGGCTGCTCCGATAACCGCAGCAGCGGCTGCAGCGGCCGCGAGGACTCCTTCTCGCTGCTCGCCGACTATCGCTTCGCCAAGCGCTTCGACGGCTACCTCGGCACCTTCTGGACCAGCGTGCACGACGGGCTCGCTGGTCCAGCCAGCGGCTTCCTCAACACCTCCACCCTCACCACTACCGCGGGGATCCGCTTCAAATTCTAGAAACCGCTCAATACAGAGCGAATTGCGGCACGGAAACCAAACAAACCAGGGGAATACTATGGCCGGGCAGATCCCACAGAACTTCCGCCGTGTAGTGCTCGCCGCCGCCGTGGGCAACGTCATCGAATGGTACGACTTCTACATCTTCGGTAGTTTGGCCGCGGTCCTGTCGGTCAAGTTCTTCGACAAAACCAACCCGGTGGCGGCGCTGCTGAGCACGATCGCGCTGTTTACCGCCGGCTTCCTGGTCCGCCCACTCGGCGCCTTCCTGTTCGGCTGGCTGGGCGACCGGGTGGGCCGCAAATACACCTTCATCGTGACTCTGAGCGGCATGGGCCTGGGGACGGCCGCCATCGGCCTGATACCCACCTACGCCTCCATCGGCGTTAGCGCCGCCTTCATTCTGTTCGGCCTGAGAATGCTCCAGGGGCTGTGCCTGGGAGGGGAATACGGCGGCGCGATCACCTATGTCGCCGAGCACGTCTCCGACGAGCGCCGCGGCTACTACACCGGCTGGCTGCAGACTTCCCCGACGCTCGGCATCGTGGTTTCGCTGGCGGTGATTGTGGGTACCCGCGGCTATCTGGGGAAGGACGCCTTCCAGGCCTGGGGCTGGCGGGTTCCGTTCCTGATCTCTTTCCTGCTGGTGATGATGGCGATCTACATCCGGCTGCAGCTGGGGGAGACTCCGGTCTTCCAGGAGATGAAGGCCCGGGGCGGGATGGTGCGCAACCCGTGGAAAGAGGCGTTCCTGAGCTCCAACATCAAATTCATCCTGGTCGCCATCGCGGTTCTGATCGGCCAGGGCGTCGTGTGGTACAGCGGCCAGTTCTGGGCCCTGTACTTCCTGCAGACGGTGAAGAAGCTCGACGTGCTGACCTCGAGCTACATCGTCGGCGCGGCCCTGCTCATCGCCTCCCCGACGTTGATCCTGTTCGGATGGCTCTCCGACATCATCGGCCGCAAGCCGGTCATTCTCGGGGGCATGCTGCTCGCAGCGCTGACGTATTACCCGCTGTATGCGTGGCTTGGTGACGTCACCAACCCCGGCGCGGTGAACTACCCGGTCGCCATCCTCATCATTTTCATCCTGGTGTCCTACGTCGGCATGGTGTACGGCCCGGTCGGGGCGTTCCTGGCCGAGTATTTTCCAAGCCGCATCCGCTATACGTCGGTTTCCGTGCCCTACCACATCGGCAACGGTTGGGGCGGGGGCCTGGTGCCTTTCATCACCTCGGCCGCATTCCTGTCGACCGGCAGTGTGGGCCGCGCCCTGATCTACCCCATCGCGGTGCCGGCGGTGTGTTTCCTCATCTGCCTCTTTGTGATGCCGGAGACGCGCCGCAACAGTATCTGGGGTGCCGAGAAGGCCCAAGCTATCGGCTCGTGATTCGGTTGCCTCCGGGGTGGGGCTGTCCCTGGGTCCCACGTTCCCGGGCATCACATTGGTAGTCGCGCGACCGCCGACAGACCCCGGGCACGCTGGCCAGACGAGTTCGCGAGTTCCGCGGCTGCCAGCGGCTGCATGACGGCCATGGCATCATTCGCGTGTCCCCCGGGAGAATCGACCGATGTGGATCGTCAGGCTGGCGCTCAGGCGCCCGTATACCTTCCTCGTTCTCGCCATCGTGATCACGCTGTTCGGCGCGTTCGCGATCTGGCGCACGCCCACCGACATCTTCCCCAATATCCGCATCCCGGTCGTGGCCACGGTGTGGAGGTACACCGGGCTGTCCCCGGAGGAGATGGCGACCCGCCTCATCCTCAACGGCGAGCGCACCGCGCAGACCACCGTCAACGACGTCGAGCACACCGAGTCGCAGTCGGTGAGCGGCACCTCGGTGGTGAAGTATTTCTTCCAGCCGAACGTCAACGAAGAGCTGTCCTTCGCGCAGATCACCGGAGTGTCGCAGACGATGCTGCGCTTCGCGCCGCCCGGTACCACCGCGCCCTTCGTCCTCGCCTATAACGCCTCCTCGGTGCCCGTCCTGCAGCTTGCGCTCTCGAGCCCCAGCCTCTCCGAGGCGC